>JAABUU010005915.1_pt1 | contig 13385 bp, 17 predicted proteins | sample 5559301 | NCBI WGS metagenome assembly JAABUU01 (sample SAMN10711884, study PRJNA513360) | rock metagenome | isolation source: Antarctica rocks | place: Antarctica: Victoria Land, Richard Nunatak white | reverse complement strand
TGGCACCATGCTTGATGATTGCAGTCTTGGACAAGCTGCTCGACTTGTCGAATGTGAGCTGGTCTTATCTGCTGAAGGTTGCTGTTATGCCGTGTATGTGCCGTCAAACGCCTGACTGTAAATGGCGCAGATGGCGACGCACGTTCTGTTTGACAGATTTGTGGTACCGATGACCATATCCAGCCTGCAGGCAGTCAGCCTACCTTGCTCTCAAGCAAAACTGACCCCTAAAGGACGGCACCCTGTTCACATGCAGGACGTTGGCAGCAGCCTGAGCATGAGCAATCCTGACCACTCATCCTCTGGCCATCTCATTTTGTTCTTGTCATTTCGTGGTTTGCGGTTGTGGGTATGGATCCAACTGTGACTGTCTGCAATACGCAGAGACAGAGTGTGATGCTGCAGGTCCATGGCTGTGTACACCATCATGGCAGGCCTTGCAACTCTACTGGCAATCACAGCTTTATACTATGGGGCAGGGGCTATCCAGCGCCTGCCCCATCTGCTCAGCTCAGTGCTAGGAACCAGGACAGTGGCTCCTGAGCAGGTAAGCCCCTTTGAACTTATCCATGGACTAAGGCCACACAACAAAACAGCTGACCCAGCCACAGTCCCACAGAGTCACCCCATCCCCAGCTCTTACCATCATCCCCACAAAGCGATTCATCCCCACGGGCGCTAGTGTAGTTGACATGCCTACCTGCCTGTCTGGTGCATACCACCTGTGAGGGTGTACTGTTAATAAATATTTGCATGTGCAGAATAAGGAAATGGACTATAGCTATGCGGGCAGGTATGCTAGACGATTACATGTCGACCTGATCACAGGCCCTCAGGCTGAGCGGGCTGATCTGGAGATCTGCAAGTTGGCTGACGGATCACCGTGGGTGTTGGGCTCTGGCGCATGTGGGGTGGTGTACAAGGTCAGCCACACTTCAGTGCAACACCATGCAGAATTAGCTGTGGGCAGTTTGACGTGCTGTAGACTGCAGCTGGCATGTCTCCTGCATCAGTCGCCTTGGCAGAACACTCAGCAAGGTGCTTTCACCACAGATACATGAGTGGACCTCGTAAATGACACAATGCAGAGACAACAGCAGTACATGCAGACGTCAGTCAGATGCATGTCCCCAGGTCGTGGCTTTTACGTTATGCAACACGCCTTGTCGTATGATTGCAGTCTGCATTGTGTACCTGCCAGATGCAATGCTTGTGCAGTGACCAACCCCCTGCCTTGGTGGCTAAGTGAGTTGTGTATTGCCACCAAGAACTGGCAGCTGCAGCCTTCAACGCAGGCTGCTGTGATTTGCATAGATAGACAGACAGCCAGCACTGACCTGACCAGACGGCCAACATCAGGCACAAGGCTTAGCATCTTTAGTAAAGATCTTTTACTATGAAGACTTTTGCTGAATCATCAGTTGCAGTAGGCAGACAGGTTAGGATAACAGACAGACAGACAGACAAAGCGTAGATAGACAAAGGGACAAACAAACAGTTGTGAATGCAGGCAGTGAGAGATGGTGTGCAGGATGTAGCTGTCAAGGTACTGGCTGCCTCTCCCACAGAGGCCATCCAACTTCATGCCCTGAAAAAGGTGTGCCCTTGTGTGGCCATGTTGATCAATGACATGCTCAGAATGCCAGGCAAAGTTAACATGCACTGGGACACTAACTTGCATCGTGTACTGCTACATATCCAACTCCATGCTCTCAAGAAGGTGTGCCCTTGTTTGGCTTTGTTGGAGATGCTCAGAATGCCAGAAAGATTAAACATGCGCTGAGACACTGACCTGCAGTGGGTACTGATACATGTGCAACACTGCATGCACAAACAGTGAACAAGAAGTGCGCAACAAAGCCACACGATCCAGTGCGCGTCTGGAAGAACATTACTCGCTCTTCGTTGTATGCTGTATTCGTCTCGTTGGTTTATGCAGTATATAGATTTGTTTGTGTACTGCAGGAGATCTGCCTGCTGCGTGTGCTGTCATTTGATCCCAATATGGTGCAGTTTTATGGCGCGTGCTTGGACCCCGGATTCCCCATGCTGGTGCTTGAATACATGCAAGGGGGGGACCTGCTGTCTTGCATACAGCATGACTGCTACCCCACAGCTGTTGGAGACTTCAAGTGGTACAAGAAGGGAGGCCGCATTGCTCTTGATGTGGCAAAGGGCATGGTATTCTTGCATGAGCAAAAGGCAAGTGAGATCGTCTAATATAGTTTATGCATGAGCAAAAGGCAAGTAACAATGTTTCATTTAGGTCTTGCGTGAGCGAAGGGCAAGTGACGATGTCTTACTTGTGAGTCATTCAGCACAATGATTTTGTCCTGCCTTTGAACATGACATTACGATGCATACATGTTGTACACGTGTGTCAACTGCAAGTGTGCATTTCTGCAGTACAGTCACACTGAGTTGTTACCCGGTACAGTCACACTATGTTGTGAGCAACCTCTCCATGAGGCCACAAACCTTATGTAACTACTCAATACCAGGGAACACAACAGGCAAACTGCACTGGAACCTTCCTGGGCACAAGCAGAGACACAACATTACCTCACTTTGTGCCATGACCAAACCTGTTGTCCTTGCACAGCGTGACTGTATCTCAACATGACCTATTGACTATGCTTTTGGGCGAGCTCCACCCACACTTTCTGTTTTAGGTTGTCCTGGAACAGTGGGTTTGCAGCAAGCAGTCATAGTGTCAGTGTGCTGTGACGCTGCAACAGGTTCAGGCGCAGCTGTCATCAAAGAGCTGACAGACAAAGCACAATGACACCCGCCCAAAAGCGCTTAAGCTTGCTCAATCTTGATATGCTGATTTGCAGGTTGTGCACAATGACATCAAGTCCAAGAATATTCTGCTCACCAAGGACGCAGCTGTGGCCAAGATCTCAGATGTGGGAACCTCTCGAATCCTTGAAACTACAGCAACCACTCTCAGCTGTCCCATGCTCTGCACTTATGCCTACGCTGCACCAGAACAACTCATGGGTACCAGGGACGCATGCACAGACAAGGTTAGCCAGTGTCCACCCTGCATGCATCATGCTCTTGCATGGGCGAGACACCAGACAATTAGACAACAAATCGTACACTTGACGAGTCATGATAGAACAGAAGTGTAGCTACATCTCACTGTTGATTGCAATAAATTAGCGCTCTTTGCTGTGCCCTGAAGCTAGGTGTGCAGTGATATGGATCCTGAATGCTTCTGCAACTGGCGTGCTAGGTCCTCCATATATCATACCAAATGCACTCAGGTCACACATACAGCCTTGCTTGTTGCAGGTTGACATGTTCAGCTTTGGGGTGGTCCTGTGGGAAATTGTAACTCAGGAGACCCCGCGCAGAGGCTTCTTGCGCAAGACCTCAGTCCCCAATGAATGTCCCCAGATCCTTGAAGAACTCATCACCAGCTGCCTCAGTGCTGTACCATCAGACAGACCCAGCGCCAAGCAAGCTTGCAAGATCATTGCTTCAACATTGCACTTACCTGACCCAGCTGTTGGCCTAGGCGCTAGCCCTGCAGAGGCCATCTGAAACTTGGTCTGCCACAAGGACTTTGTGCAATGCTTGGAAAGATGTACACAAGGCTGCTTGGGGCCGGCTCTTGACCCACCTCGTGACAGCCACCCTACCTGGCTTCCTTCCATTGTGAATCAGTTCTTGATGTTTTGAACCCCAGACTAGACTGACAAGGCATGCTACTGATGGCAGCCGAAGGTGCCATCAGTAGGCACCTTCGGCTGCCATCCTGCTACAGATATGCAGTCAATTGCTGTTGTTGTTTTAAGGCGCTCAGCATTGAGCGGCTCTATGCAAAGAGCTCATCAGTGGGAATGAGCGGGTACTTGAGCAGGCTTCAGCTTACTGGCATTCTGCATCAAAGGTGAAGCAGAAGTTTTCTCCTTTTCAGTTTGTGTCAGTGGAGTAGCCAGCACACCAGCATAGAAGAATGCTCTGTGCGGGTGAAACGTCTCTCTTTCTACCTTTCTTTCTTTGCCTTGTACTTTCCTTACAGGTGTACTGTAGACATTTTTTTATTTTCTGTATGCATGCACGGCCTGTGCATCTGATGGCAAAGTCCTAAGTTGTCACACAATTGTGGGTACCATCTTCACTAGCACTTGTTGCAGCCTGACTTCTGCGCGTAACAACATGCACTATCGACAGGTTGAATAAAGCTCTAGTTGGATCACAAATTTGACTTGACAAGGGTTTACTCATCACATTTTGCTGTAGCACACAATTGGCTTGTGACAGTCAGCTTGGAACAGGGCTCATTGATCTTATGCAAGCTTGTCGGGATCATGGAATGCTTTATGCAATTCGCGACACGCAAACAAATGCAATGTTTGCATTCATTCACAACAGCTGCATATCCCAAGCGTGTTGATTTTGCTCCTTGAGAGGTCAGATCGTCCCCAAATCAGCATGCGTAATTGTGCATTGCTTGAACCGTAAAATCGGACACTCAGCGCTTCGCTGCACATCAGCCATAAATCCACGCCCTGCATGCGATGTTGATGTACTCTGCTGCATTCCTGCATAATGCACAGCTCACAAGGTCGTAGCTTGGCCCCATTTGACCATCGTTTTGACTGTACCCTTGTCTTCTGATCTGTGCGGCCACTACTCCCATGGCCGATTTTGGGAGGATACAGGTGCCCTTGTACTTTGAAATTTGCTCTGTTAAGCGTGAGAGCCCGGCACTGATTCTGACTGTCAGGCTCTGTGCAGAAAGAGCTCAAGGAGATTGATCGAGACAAGGCTTCTGGCGTCACGATTCAGATTACAGAGGGCAACCTGCAGAAACTAACAGGCTTTGTAGAGGGGCCGAAAGACACAGCCTACGAAGGAGGCTACTTTGTTGTTGATATCACCCTTGGTAGGCTCACTTTGCCCGAAAATTTGATACGGACTTGGGGCCAAGTTACAGTTGCGTGATGCCGTTGTTTTGACTGCAGACAACCAGTATCCTTTTGTGCCGCCCAAGATGCGTTTCATAACAAAAGTGTGGCATCCCAACGTGAGCAGTGCCAGTGGGGCTATATGTCTTGATATCTTGAAAGATCAGTGGTCTCCTGCCTTAACGCTCAAGACAGCTCTACTCAGCTTGCAAGCTCTATTGTCTTCCCCAGAACCAGCTGATCCTCAGGTAAGCGCTTGTTTCACAGGCCAAACAAGGTCTGACCAAAATTCAGCTGAAGCATTGCACCGAACTTGCCGTACACAGCATGTTTTGTAGAGGTGCGCCTCTGTGACTTTGTTGTCCTGCAGGATGCTGTTGTTGCCAAACAATACATGAGCAGAAACAAGGAATTTCAGCGGCAAGCCAAGGATTGGACTCAGACATATGCTGCCAAGCCAAGCGCAACTGACTTAAGGGTATGCAATCCCCTGACAGGCACCTGCCGGATTTGCTCTGGGCTTGAAGCAATTGAGGCAGCTTGGAGCAGATGGATGTCAACGCTGCAGCTGTGTGACATACATTGTATTTTGTTCAGGTACAGCAACTAGTTGATATGGGCTTTCCATATGATGCTGTGTCTCGGGCCTTGCTGTCTGCTGGCGGAGACTCAAATGCAGCGCTGGAACGACTTCTGGGTGCTTGAATTTGCAGCTGATGCAGAGGATGCACACACAACTAGACCATTTTCTTTGGCAAAAGTGGTTTGTGTGATATAAGCTGGCATGCATTAAGCACTCTCAGCCTCTGCAGCCTTCAGAGCCAAGGCTGGCTGCACAGTAGTTGCACAGCCTGATATGCAACAAACAGCGAATAACCCTTTGATACAGTTTCAAGCAAGGCTTATAAGGAAGAATTGTGTTTTTGAGTGCTCGCTATCTTCATCGCCTCGTTTGCTACAGAGCGGCTCTAGCTTTAGTGACGACACTTCCGCCTGTGCAATGACATTGTGCACACTGTCTGTGGGAGCACCTATGATTCATAGGCTATGAAAGCACAACATGTAGGGCGTTTCGTAAACCTAATAGCCCTGTCCACGGGGCGCCCTTACCTTTCAGGTCAAACTAGCGTGCAAAGGTTTGACCGATCAGGTGCAGTAGTGATGTGTTGCTGTTGTCGCATGCGGTTACGTCGAGATCTAAACCTCGTCCCAAGTGCAGACGCCTGCAAAATTTGCAACTACTCGGGGCAGTCTTCGTCAGCTGAGTGACACAAACCCGTATAGGCTCGGAATGTTCACAACGTAGCTTCCAGCCGTGCGCCGCGAACATCATGTGCACAGGCTAAGCCGTTTCAGGCATAGGCTTGCTGACACAGCTTCAGTATCGTCATGGCATTGTACGCTACTAAAAATGTCTCGCAAGCAGCAGCACTGGCTTTGAGGCAACTGCAAGACCAGCTATCTGTAGCGTACACAGACAACGCAAAGCTGCAGCAGGAGCGCTCTGACTTACGTGCCGAGATGCACACATTCGCAGAAGCTCAGAAAGCCGAACTTGAGCAAAGCCAAGCAGACAGCACCAAGCTTGCTAAACAAGTCACTGAAATGCGTACAATGCTTGAGGAGATGCGCGATGCCTTGGAGACAACGGCTGATGAGAACACTCAGCTCAGTAGAGACCAAGAGAGAAGCAGCAAGGCAAGCGTGTCGTTGGAGCAAGAGCTAGAAACCAGCAGGTTGGTGAAATCATGTGCTATGCATCATGGCACTTAGAATCAGATGATTGCAATGCATCAGCGATACCCAGGTATGAAGCGTACAAGCACAATGCACCATGCATATGCAGTTGTGGTCTGTTGCGGCGCTGCATGTATGACCGTTTCTCAAGCTTACTGAGAATGCTGCACTCACAATTGTTCTTAGCCAACAAACCATCAGTTGTAGCATGTCTTATGAATAGGCAGCAGAATGTCATTGCATGGTGCACTGTCATGCAGGAGGGACTTGAAGCATGCACAGCAGTACTCGCAGCAGATGAGCGCACGCATGGCATCTGCTCACCTGATGATTCGGAATGCCGAGGCTGCCTCAGCTCAGCAACTAGCTGCTGCAGCAGCTGCCGAGCATAAGGCAGAGAAGCTGGATCTAAAGCTAGCTGATGTGCAATGGGAGCTTGAGCAATGCCAGCGGCAGCTGAAGGACAAGACAGCAGAGGCAGAGCAGCAACTGAAGGTCTGGGTCATGCTGTCCTGGCAATGTTGAACACAGCCGAGCATTGTCTGAGCAGCATCAGCTTGTGCTGAGGCAGATTGCAATGATCGATGTGCCTTGAGCAGCTCTGAGCAATGTAGCATGTTACATAGAACAGTTGTTGTTGACCAAGAGTCAATGCACATCTGCACACCAGGCATCCATAGCTGAGGCCTACTGCAAGCGATGCAAGTCTTCATTGCAAAACTCAAGCAGAGCTGCCAGGACTGCATTGTTTACCAGCCGCCAGACAGCATTCTAACCATGACCAGGCTCAGCATCAGACTGTCAGCTGCATTGTATTGTACACACTCTGCATAGCGTACCACAACAGCATTGAGGGGTTGATGTTACCACCAAGGCCGCACTCACAGATTGCGTCGTTAGGCTGCCACATGCCATAAGTCCCCCTCTGTGCAATATGCAGCAAAACAGGGGCGCATTGTATGTTGTTTGGCATTGCAGGAGAGGGACGCAGTGATAGCCAAGCTGAGGAGAAGCATGTCAGAGCTGAGCTTCAAGTGTGAGGCTGCCACAGCTCAAGCTGAGGCCTCACACCCCTACCAGCAGCGCTACACAGACCTGCAGGCATGCACAATCATCTTGTGTGCTTTAGCCACCTTTTCCTGTGAGCTCGCCTGCAGATGAGCTACCATAACACCTACAATACACATACAAAGTGTCCTTACATGTGGCATGAAGAAGAGCATCAGTCCCATGGTGGTGATGCAGCAAGCGACAATATTGCTGATTGGGACGTGTGCATTTAGGCTATTGGCAGCAGTTGTGGCAGCATAATGGGTTGAAAGGCAGACAGCAATGCTGCCAAGCTGGGGATGTATGCTACAGTGCGGCTGCTGTGCATACATTATGACCTGGGGTTATGCACCTTGTTCTGCAGGAGGAGTTGAGGCAGGAGCATGGTGAGCGTATATCAGCCCAGGCGCTGGTGGAGCAGCATAAGCAGCAGCTGGCTGACCTCAAGCTGGAGGCTTCTGTGCTGCGCCAAGCCTCTGCAGAGCATGCTAGGTCACACCAACTTCCCTCCTGTCACCTTATGCACCTAGCTGTGTTACGAATCAGAATCAAAGCAATATGGGCATTTTATTCTAGAGTCCAAATGCGACAACAGGATGCGGCCTGGCACCGCCTGCACCTCCTCTAATGCAACGTTTTGAATGAGGTTGCGAATTTCAATCTCTGCTTTCCACTTTGCTTCCATCACGCTTAGACTCATGCATACACTTGTGCCGGCATCCTTGGTCTGCGCATGCCTCTGCAGTTTGCTAGCTTTGGCTCTTGGGGCATGCCCACTTGACTGTGCTCAGTATCATGACCACTGTCACACAAGCTAAAAGGTTAGCTGAGCACACGGCAGAGTAATGGTCTTGGAGTGCTGTGCATCAGACAGTAATAACTTGCTGCCTGAGCAGGGCTACTGTGCACAGTTGCAATGCACAGGCATAAGAATGCCTAACATGCTGGTAACATGCTGGTAACATGCTGGTAACATGCTGGCAAAGCCATGCCAGATACTGGTGATGTGCTTTGGCGTTGCCAAAGATTTGCATGCCATACAAAACATCTGGCATCAACACGCTGCTGATTTTGTTGCGGGGGGGGTGTGCAGGGAGATGGGGGACATGAGGGTGGCTACAGAGAAGGCAGAGACCTTCCTGCACCATGAGAGGGGCATGTGCACAGCCCTGGGAGATGCCCTCAGGTCTGCCTTCACAGACTGTCTGCAACTGCACACTCTCAGCGCTCATCACTGGCAGCTGCATACAGCTAGCCTGGCATTTGTGGTTCTTGCACAGCTGTGTGGCCTGATTACAGTTTTTTCATGCAGAATAAGATGGTCCAAATGGGCATCAGCTGCAGCTTATGTCTACACTGCATGCATACTACCTATCACAAACATATTCATGGGCAACGCGACCGCCTCCCTGCTTGTCGACCGTCTGGTGATAACTGCACTTACATGTCTATTTGTGTGTATACACTATTTATGTGCTACAATATTTATGTATACTTACAGCATATGTGCACGTGCATGTATGTTTACACCACAGCATGACAGACCAGACCATGTTTGCATGCACAATGCTGACTGCAATAATGAGTCAGCTCTCACATCTCATTGTGTGAGTCTGGCATGCTTTGCAGGCGAACCGAGAACAGTATGGAGAGGGTGTTGGGGTTGAATCAGTCCCTAGTGGATTCCTTCACCCGCCAGCAACCCACCCCAGACCCCTCCACAGAGGCTGTCACCTGCACTGCTGTAAACACCCCGCCCTCCAAGCTTAGATCAGGTCAGTGCTGTTTTGCTAGAGTCAGCAACCTTGCCTTTGTCTGACGTGATTGGTTCCGTGCTGTCAAAGACGGCCTGATAAATGGCAATTGAATATACCTTGGCAAACATGCAAGCCCCCAAAACCCTTGTGACAAGCTGCCATGTCAAGAAGACTGAATGCCAAATCACTTCAGCGGGGCTTGCAGACACAAGGCTGTACTTCATCATGAAAAGAGGCTGCCCAGAATAAGAAGCAACAGACCTGACCTGCATGTATGATTTCCAGCCATTCATGCCAACTTTGGGTTGTGTTAAGATGGCAAGGCTCCTGGCGTGTTCTGCAGGCTTGTGCAGTCCCCGGCATCTTGCAGTGCCAGTCAGGTTGCCGGCCCCCCTTCTACCCCGCCCCACCCCCCAGCCTCATAGACACCATTGTGACAGACATCAGGCAGCAGCGCCGCTGTCATGCATGCGGCAACAGGCTCAGCGCTGCAAAGGGCACAGCTCAGGGGCAGCTGCTCCAGGGCAGGGCAGAGGGCAGAGCAGAGGGCTGTTGGGGCCTGCTGTCCCTCGCCGTGGCGCAAGAGAAGGTACCAAAGCTTCAAGGCAGGGGCAGGAAGCAAAGGTGGCCAGGAAGGGCAGCAATGGGTGCAGGGCGCTTATCGTGACCCGGCAACAGGAAGAGGCCTGGCAAACAAGGTTGCTTTCATACCCCGGTCTTGTGCATAATTATGACGACAAGCAAGGTGCTTTGTCACAAGCACTATGCTTTGTCACAACGTGCAGGGTATCATGCACAAAGTGCTTCACTGCAGCAGCTATAGTTGTACTCACAGAGTACAGAATTAACATTCGGCTGATGTTATAGGACAAGACTTTTGCATCAGCCAATTGCACATCCTCATACACAAAGTCCAGCTGAGCATTGAGCTTGCTTTAGCACATCGGCGCATGCAGGTGGTTCTGCATCCTGCATTACCACTCGCTGCGCCTTGCTGCAAGACACCATTGTTGCAGCAAAATGGTATTAATCAGGTGGAAACATCAGGCGCAGCCCCTGGCAGGGGCACCCCAGTCCCCTGGTATATCACAGACTCACCCAAACTGAACACTATGTTGACAAAAGGAAGGATTTTGCATACAGGCAGCAGGTGGCTTCTGTGTTGTTGAGTCTGGAGGATGAGCTGGCAGTGCTGGACCTGCGCTACGCCGACCTGCTGCAGTCTGTGCAGACCCTCAATGGCTCTGATGAGGAAGACGTAGAGGTGAGGCTGCTGTCTCCTGGGCCAGTGACACAGCTCCTCATGCTCAAGTACAAATGGCTCGTATGTGCTCATGCTTGTACACAACGTAGAGTAGAATGTGATGTGCATAGTGGGCCTGTGAATCCACATCCAGACATGAAAAATCTCGCTGACAATGGGGTGGTACTCCCACATGCTGCTTGTCAAGAGCATGTGAGCAATGAGCATGCACACAGTGTAAGTGCACTGTGGTCCCTGTATTTAGCATTTCGGCAGCAGGCTGTGACAACTGTGCTCTACTGCAGATGCAGCATGAGGATCTGTCTCGATCTGTTGGCCAAGTGCTGGAATCAATGCAGAGGAAAGGGCAGCAGATACAGCAACTGCGAGAGTACAGCGACATGCTCCCAGTTTGAGCTGCCCTGCTTGCAAGACTGTTTGTCTAAGGTAATTTTAGATTGTCCAAAGGGTTTCCTTGATAGATAGGATCTCAGATACACGTCCCCAAGGATGCACTGATGTGCAGAGCCTGGTGAAGTGTCCAAAGGGTTTACAGAATTGCTGTTTCTGGTGTTTAAGTGATATCAAATCCTAGCTTGTTTTGTAGTATGGAAGAAGTCATCTTCGGCTGAAGAGCTGCTGGCTGCAAAGACAACATTAAATATATTATGCAAATGACTCAGTAGGCCTTTTTCTGCATGTGGTGTGATACTTTGATGCGTGTTCTATACTGTTTTGTGTTGATCGGCTTGTCCATCAAGTACATGTCAATTTGTACTTCTGTGCAGTATATGTATTACACTAAAGGCTGCAGTTGTACATGTGTAGTATAGTGTGATGGTTCCTCTGACTGCATGCAACGACATCTGCTGATTACGCAATCAGGTTGCCAGCGTCCGCTTGCAACTTAGCTGCATGTACACATATGTGTATGAGTGCACGACGTGGCAAACTAGTATGCCTCATGAAAGTAGTTCATGCCGCCTTGATGCAAATATTGAGGGCAACAAGGGAAGCTAGGTCAAGGACTTGAGAAGCATGAGGCATTTGTTGGATTTTTTCCTTACTGTTTCATCCAAGCCTCACGCATTGACTTGCAATCTACAATAATCTCTACATCAGGACGCTGCATGGCCAACGTATACACAAGCATCGCAAATGCTATGCATAAAGAACTTTCATTTTGCAGCCTTTGAGCCTGGTGCTCGTAAAGCAGTTGACATTAAGAGTTCCTGAGATGCTGACATCACAGTGAACTTGGCACGCCACTATGACCAGCTCTTGTAACGCTTGCATGTCCTGTCAGGCGACATCTAGCTTGAGCTCTGACTGCTGTGTGTGTCCAAGAGTACCTTCAAAAGCAAGGTATGCAAGCTTCTTCAACTTAGTTAGTCCTGGTGAGACAATCACATTCTGGTATCCAAAACTGATGCTAAGCTGCTTCAGCATGGTCATAGCATATAGCAGACTTAAGTCTACTTGCAACATATTGTCTGTACCACGTACACTGCCAAACTGCAAGCTGCGGATCTGCTCCAAGAGCAGTCTTGAAGGTTGGGCATACTAGCCGCAAAGTCGGCCTGAGTACATGACCCCTGGGTAATGGCTGCGTCTGAGGAGGACCTTGCTGTTTCAAGACGGTTCATCATCACAAAGATCTTTTGCCAAATGTTCTGGGGCATTTTGTATGCATTAATTCCCTGCTTGCCAAATTGTACAGTCACGGCCTTACAACAAAACAGCTTGTTGAAACATAGCAGCTGAGTCTCAAATGATCAGCGTGGACACCTGAGCTGATTCTGCAGGCAAGTCTACAGAGCGCTCGTGTATGCTGCTCGTGCCAGTCCGTCCTTATGTGCACTGCAAGAGTTTTATCTTCAAGTGCACAGACACTACTGACGAGAGAGCTGCTGTTGCTATAACTCAAACATGTGCCAGAATCACAACTGCTTGTGTTTACTGGAACATGATTTTACTCACACTTCGCGACAGTCCATCCACATCAAGGCTTCCACAGCAGTCTATCTGACCAGCAACTATGTTTGCCAAGCGTATCTTGGTTCCGGACGAAGGCTGCGAGCATCAAGCAAACATCTTCGAGGCACCAGCAAGAATCGCTTGTTGGTCTGAGCAAGAAGCAAGACCAGATTGGGCGATCTCTGCTGAGGAGAGGGAAACAATTTCAATTTTGCTGGCTCGTGGGGATAAGTTGATCGTGAGCGTTTCGGGAATCTGGGCTTAGATCTTATCGACCCAATCACAGACTACAGCAGATAGCAGTCACCGACTAACGAAACCGACAACAGTGCACCTGAACGACATCGTCGCAGGTCAGCGATAATCCCTGCTGCTCATCGATCAGGCATCATGGTGGCTAGCGTGCTTGCAGCAACCTCAACTCCCGCCTTGGCCACTCGCCAGGTGGTGACAAGAAAGGCAATCAGCGGAGTGGCAGGTGATTCTAGATTCAGGCTGTGCATATGCTTTGCACTGCTCTTGGCCGACCTAACTGACCCTCTTCTGTGCGTTACAGTTCTACCAGCACAGAGAAGGACCGTGTGCCGCGTTAGCAGAACAACTATGGCCAGGTATACTAGTGATCTTGCACTCTGTCTCGAACCGTCCTTGTTACGACCTGCGTTACTTATACATCACGGCATGTTTGTCCGTGCAGCA
>JAABUU010005912.1_pt1 | contig 13393 bp, 15 predicted proteins | sample 5559301 | NCBI WGS metagenome assembly JAABUU01 (sample SAMN10711884, study PRJNA513360) | rock metagenome | isolation source: Antarctica rocks | place: Antarctica: Victoria Land, Richard Nunatak white | reverse complement strand
GTAGGAGGGGGTGATGAGGAGGGGGAGGAACAGGTTGGCGGTGAAGGAGGTGATGGCGAAGACGAGGAGGGCGAAGGTCCCGACCCGCGTGGCTTTTTCCCATTCCGCGTCGATTTCCGCGGGCGTCATGTGCGGGTTGGCTTCGAAGATGGGGTTGACGTACAGTTGGCCGATGTAGGTGGTGATGTAGAAGAGGAACGGGAACCAGCCGATCCAGTTGAAGAATTGGACTTCGCATACCCGCCGGATTTGAGGCGGTAGTCGTTTCATGGATGTGAATACTTGCCGGAAGAAGGAGAGGATACCGGGATTGGTTGACGTTGGGGGGCCTTCGAGGCGTGGATCTCGTTCCCGGATGCAGAGTGTTGAGATCAACAGCGTCCCACTGAGAGCAAAACACGCGATCACGCAGAGGACCTTGAACTGTGTGTTTCCGAAGACTGGTATGATTGCGGGCAAGTCGACGTAGCCTGAGAGATAACCTAATACATTACCGACGCCGGTGAGTCGGCCAGCCCAGGCATTGGCATCTTCTTGCTGATGCGTTGGTGCATTGTCCACAATGAAAGCTCGAATACCGGCCTGCACTATATTTGCTCTCAGTCATAGTTACGGTATATAGTGAGCGAAGGCCGGGCTTACCGGTGTTGATGGCAAAATCGAGAATGTACACGGCGGAAATGGCAAACACCAGGGTCACAACCTGCACTCCGCGAGACAGAGGATCTGCGCCAAACAACCCGAGGGTGCCTCTCACTATCTCTCTTGCCCAAGCCAGTGCCAGCAAGGATAGCAGTGTAGCAGCGCCGCCAGCGAGCATGAAAGGCTTCCTCTTGCCCCACGATATCCGGCAATTATCGCTCCGTATTCCCACATACGGCTGCACAAGCGTCCCTGACAGAGGTCCAGCTATCCACACGAAAGCCAAGAGCGACTTGTTCATACCGAGCGATAATAAATAGGGCTGTGAGTGCAAAAATCAGTCTAGGTCACTTCCTTGCTACGGAGTCACGCAGACATACCGAGCCATGTGATAATTCTACAGACCATGCTATTTGCAGGCTTCATTCCCAAAAGTCAGCAATAGACACATACACAGTAGATGGTTCGGCAGAGTACTCTCACCCTCCTATACTCAAAACAAGCAAGAAGAGATACCACGTGCTCTTCGTTTCCTGTACATCCTCCCCACTTGACTGTATGTGCCGCAATATGCTCCCTCTCCTTGGTGGACTCTTGGCGTCGTTTGAAGATGCCGGTGATAGCAGAGGTGATTCTTCATCCATCAGATCTATAGATCGGCTTGCCCTCACCGTCCGCACATGAAGAGGCGGTCGCCTCGTGTTGGGCTCCGCAATATCATATCGTGGGGTTTCTTTCGACACTCGATACGCCGGAGTAGAATCCGACTGCTTGTGGGCCATCGAAGGCTCAAGAAGGGCGGCGCAAGAATCCAAAACCGGTAGAGAATTGTCGACTTATACCAAGATGCACGGTGATGAGAGGTAAGTCGCTTATCGTGAACGGCCCTTTTATATGGCGGGGATGGGTGGCAGTCACAGTCATCTACTCGTGCCGAGCTGAGGTCTATCGGACGATTTGGTGGTCGCAAGCGTTGTCCATGATCTCTTGTCGGCCTCTGATGACCAGGCTGTTATAATTCAATGCGCAGCATGACCGGACCAAGCGGTGACTGCTGTGCCACGTGGGATCAAACGTGCGGAAGTCTTCCGGCGATTAGAAGCTGCTGTACCTGAAGATGCAGCAAGAAGTTAGATGGAGTGAATGAGAAGGGTAACGGGATCAAAGCACTGTGAAATAAAGACGTGGAAAAATGTATTGAACATATACATAAACAGCACCCAAGCGACAGGTGGGGGAGAAGTTATAAGACAAAGGAGTTAAAGACGGCGAGGCTGCCTACGGAGTACGGTACTTCGTACAAGTTTGAACCGAGTCGCAGTTCGAACTCTCACAGGGCTGTGTCACACTCCGGCGCGTTCCACATTCTTTTAATAATCACTGCTACTCGCAATAGGAATTCGCCCGGAATCCTTTGGAATAATCAGTAAGTCTCAATATCGTTATTGTTATCATTATAAATAGATGTGAGAGTCTTAAATATTACTGTTGAAGACTCAAAAGAAAGGTGCGGTAAGGTAGGCAGGCAGCGGGGCTCAGTATCAGTAGCGGCAATTGCCGCCTTCAGACTTATTGCATAAGGTACCTCAAGCTATGGTAGGAACCTACCTACCTTAGGTAAGGTATAAAACCTAGGTACCTCTAGGCACAAATACAGTACATCGAAGTAGAGACACCTTGCATGTGGCATTCGCAGGGTTATGTACACGCGCATGAAACCGATGCCTGCGATGCTCCTACAGAGCCCAACCTCGATGCAGATCTCATAGCGTTCTTCTAGAATTCCTCCGTCATTCTCCAACGTCGTCGGCCCCGCGCCGCAATGGCTTCCATCATACGTTCCGCTGCTTTCGAGCTTCTCAGTACGTATCGAGTCTGAAGACTCATGTTCGATCTGTCGCGCCGAGTTGTGACTGACGTCAAGTTGTACAGGACGAGAAGCAGAGGATGCAGATCCAGATGGTGAGCAATGACCCGGTCTGCGCCTACTTGAAGACAATCGCCCTGATAGACCACGACAACAACAGAACCCGAGGCTGGCCAGAAAGAGATCTTTTCGTCATGGGCGCTTTTCATCCTGATCATGCTGCTCATAACGGCGCTGTTTACGAGTTATATGCTACAGCAGAAGAAGATACAAGCGGTGCATGAGACGGTCATCTCGATATTTGCTGGTATGGCCTGCTGGACGTGTGGGACGAGGAATCGTTCAGTGGCTGATAGCGAGTGAATTCAGGAATGATTGTGGGCCTTGTCATACGACTTACCCCCGGACGATCGATCCAAGACTCTGTGAGCTTCGATTACCAATTCTTCTTCAACCTACTACTACCGCCAATTATTCTGGCGTCAGGTTATGAGCTACACCAAGTACGTCTATACCGCTTCATGGACTTGAGTAGGACATTGCTAAAGCGCTTTTAGGCCAACTTCTTCCGCAACATCGGAACTATCCTGACCTTCGCTTTTGCCGGCACGTTCATATCCGCGGCCGTGCTAGGACTTATTCTGTACCTTTGGACACGGATACCTCTCGATGGGTTTAGCATCTCTTTCGTAGAAGCCTTCTCTGTCGGCGCGACCCTCTCAGCTACCGATCCCGTTACCATTCTCGCTATCTTCAATGCCTACAAAGTGGACCCGAAACTCTACACTGTCATCTTTGGCGAATCGATTCTCAACGATGCTATAGCCATTGTACTGTTCGAGACTGCACAAAGATATAAACCTGGAGGTCCGGGTGGAGGGTCTTGGAGCATTCTTAGCCTGTTCGAGGCGATAGGGATCTTCCTACTGATATTCTTCGGCAGCCTGATGATTGGAGTTGCTGTTGGTATCGGCACTGCATTGGGTCTCAAGTATACGCTTGTGCGACGCTTCCCTAAAATCGAAAGCTGTTTAGTCGTCCTCATCGCTTATGCAAGCTACTTCTTTTCCACCGGAGTTCATATGTCGGGTATGCACCCTATCAAGCAAACCGAACCATGCGCAACTCGCTGACCGTTCTTCGACAGGAATCGTATCTCTGCTGTTTTGCGGCATCACCCTTAAGCACTATGCATACTACAACATGTCTCGTCGCACGCAGCTTACCACGAAGTATATCTTCCAGGTGCTCGCTCAACTCTCGGAAAATTTCATCTTCATCTATCTTGGTTTGACACTGTTTACCGAAACACAGCTGGAGTTCAAACCGCTCTTCATCCTCATCACAGTCGTGGGAATCTGTGCGGCCAGATGGGCAGCAGTTTTTCCCCTTTCCAGGGCGATCAACTGGTTCATCAGGTACCGGGCGAAGCGACGGGGCAAAGACGTGGCGGACGAGCTACCCGCGTCTTATCAGGCGATGCTCTTCTGGGCTGGCTTGCGTGGTGCTGTAGGAGTGGCGCTCGCCGCAGGCCTCACCGGATCGAATGGCCCCGCTCTCCGAGCGACAGTGCTGGTCGTTGTCGTGCTTACGGTCATCATTTTCGGCGGTACAACGGCACGAATGCTGGAAATCCTTGGCATTCGTACTGGCGTTGTGGACGAGATTGACTCGGACGACGAGTTCGACATTGAGACTGCCACCAACGGCACATATTACAAGCGGACTGGCACGGCGCTAGGCCACACACCACGGCGCAGCAATCATTCAGTGGCGCTTGGCCAGCTCGACATCGGGTCTAGCGGTGTCGCTGCCCCCGAATTCGCCAGTTACAGCAGCGGGAATAACAGCCAAAGTCCCCCAATACGGCCCGATGGCACAATGTCCTCTAGGAAGAATTCTTCGATCAATATCAAGGACAGAGACCACGCCACACAAAACTTACTCATCCGGGGGAGCAGCACACCAAGCGAGGAGGAGGATTTGGATTCAGACAGCGATCTCCCGCCTGCGGCTGCTCGAAGGTCACCCAAAAGAAGAGCTTCACCATTGCCAGGCAGAGAACCTTTGACGTCTACCGGACCGTCTTCATACCCGACGTCCGGTGTTGCCAGTCACCGCGAGGGCGGGGAGAACCACCTGACTACGACGGGGGCCATCAGCCAACTGTTTTCTGGCACCACGGATGATCATGCAGCCTGGTTCCGACAGCTGGACGAGGATTTTATCAAACCGAAGCTCTTGCTCGACCAGAGTAAAGGTGGAGGGGGCCACGGTGGCAGCGCTTCATAGGAACAGGTCTTATTTGGTGTAGCAGGGTGGACACGAATACCACATTTCTTGCTGGATATGGCATTGGGTGGCGTTTGGTGTAGAGCGATGAGATTAAGAGAACAGGAGTCTCATCAGCAGCCCGGGCCTGGCTCTGAGCTGCATTTGATTGACCAGCTCTTGACCTGGTAGCTAAAGTACAAATACGGTAGCTGTTTTCCTTTCGGGAGTGATGACGATCGACACTAACATTGACTCCTCGCTGAATTTTGAGTGCGTAAGATCCCTAAGGTATCCGTAGCACATTTTCGGCTTCCTATCCATACCTGGCAGATTAGTCGGGTATATGTCAGTCATTTCATACTTGACATTTCCTAAAGTAGCTGATGATAACAACATGTCGACACAGTAGAGGGGCTCATCCTATGACATTATTCAATTATTATTGCGATGTGTACGAGAGCTGCTGTAGCTTGGGGGAGCGAGCTCTAGGTGGTATGGAACCTTAGCACCAGCGTACAAGGAGGCACAGTCAGCCTTGGGAAGCCCATCCCCATGTTTGACACAATTGATACAACTTACCTTTTCTATTATTGGGGGTGGATTAGAATCCATTGTTCTCAAGGAAAGCAAACAGTAGTATATGAAATAAACTCAGTATATTATCAGTATCATAAGGTACAGTATTAATATTGTAGGTATTGTACTGAGTGATTAGACTTATCAGGGAGTTTGTTAGAGGAGAGGCAAGAGGGTACCATATTTGTGCAGTACAAAGTACCTTACTGGATGTACTCATTTTCATTCATTCGCGTCAGACTCGGATCTAATCATCAAAGTCACCATCGTCTTGTCCGGAACGCTCGCAAGCATGGACTTAACGTTAGCTGTCGCACACCACTTTCCTTTTGTCCCCCTTCCAACACTCAACCATCCAATCCTTTCCCCATCATCACCCTCATATCCTGAACAACCACGGCTAAAATCAGAACTTCCACGCCATCCCGCCACGAACGGTACTAACCTTCGTCGTGTTGCCTTCCCCCATTCAAGGCGTCGCGCGTGACGGGATTTTGACAGCGTGTCTCTGTCAGGCCGACTCTTGATCTCAGCTTCGCCAGCTTCATCAGCAATCACAACAATCCGACAATGGCAACACTCGACTAGGCCTATATAATTCCTCGACGTCTGCATCATTAGCTATCATTCCATTCGAGAGAAAGCTTCGGATTACGTTTATGCTGCCGGCTGTCTGGGAGGACCCTCTATGGCTGGGCGTCTAGATTATGTTTCGTCGCCCTGATTGCAACTCGGATTTTTCTTCACGATGTATCATTCCCCAGTGTTGCAGCGGTCGCCCGACGAGGAGGATGATCGCTCCAAACGAGACAGGATGAGCATGCAACACCTCCCACCATATACCGCCCGTTCGCCCACACAAGCACACCACAAACCTTATTCACCAACCGATGGACCACTTCCTCGGCTCAGCTATAACAATCAATACCATACGCAAGCATCCACGCCGACAGCGCTTCCTCTGCCTCAAAGGATGAATGGAAGCCCTCGCCTTGGGCCCTTGTCCCCACCAACAACACATCACCTACCGCCTATAAACGGTTCAGCCTATAGTACAAGAGACACGGGTGCGTCTACATATTACGATCCGACATCAGATCAGGTTGGTAGGAATGTGAACTGGAACCGGTCCACCCAAGCAGGCCGGCACTCTCCTCTTCAGGTATGTTGGAGCAGCAACTTGATGGGCCAGGCCTCATTATGTCGTGGCAAACTCGCGTCAACGCAAGGCTGAATTGACTCATCAGCAGACGCGAGACCTGTTTAACTACCGCGCGAAATCTTCCGAACCCCGATCGGCGAACAGCGCTCATCACTCGCCAACCGTAACACAGTTTCCACAGCATTCTCCAATCTTTTCAACATCACATGCTCATTCACCAACTCGGTACGACTCCACCGCTCAACCTCCTTTGCAGGGTTCGACCAGATCCCCGAATTTACATCACGACGCGAACGGATACTCAACGCAACCTAGCACGATATCGATGGATCGTCGAACGGCGCCTGAAGTAAGCGGCCAAGAGTCTCACTTATTCGTCCCAGAACTGACGGTCGATCTGCAGAAGCCGAGTAGAGCCGCCGATCCAATGTCCTTCTCCAGTATCTTATCGAACCCAAGTGCTGAAACGCCAGCTCCGGCGCCCCGCTCTCAGCGCGTATCAGAGCCAACCACAAAGTCAGAAAAGCCTTTAAGCCGACACATATCTCCTGCAGCTGATGAGGTTATTACTTCACACGGCTCACGACGAGCATCGAATAGACCTGCTACCCCTTTGACCGAGCCAGTCACGAAAGCGAGTATGAACGGCACAGTGGAACCCAACCGACACATTGTCCCACCCCTGGGAAGGATTAGACTAACAATGTCGGATAAGGAGAATGAAAAGGTGGCCAAGGCAATGGCTGACATCGATGCCATGGATCTTAGTGATGTCGATGCACCCGAATTCTCACGTGAGAGGGAGGACTTCAGGCGAAGAAGCTCGAAGAGGGCGCTGGAAATCGAGAATGTTGAGGCTGGCAAACGAAAGGTACGCTGAGCGACATGTCCTCACATATCGATGTAGATTTTTTATTAATCTGTTCCGTGAAGCGCCGACGTGTTGCATATGTAAAGAAACTGTCTGATCAGATCGGAGTGTACGCACAAGGTGGCAAGAGCCGCTTCCGACAAGTCCACGAAGCTGCAGCTCTTTTGGAGGTCCAGCGCAAAGAAATTCAGGACGAGAAGGAACGCAAGAAGGATATGCAGCGCATACGGCGACGACAGAAGACTGTTCAAACCGAGACACAGAAGCGATTGGAAGCCCTCGAGAAAGCCCAGCAAGCTGCAGATCAAGCGGAAAGGGACAAGTACCTCCGTGACGCTCAACGGGCCGAGAAGAAGGCTGTCACGACCAAGAGGATATTGGAATGTGGTGACGCCCCAGAAGAGATCAGGGAGGTCACACCGGTGGCACTAAACCTAGAAGGTGGCACGATGAGCCAGTTTCAGACGGGCGAGCATATCTCACCCGAGCCGGCCAAAAAGAAACCCCTCAGAGAACGATCCACCCGGCCCAAGAAGACGAAAGAAAAGAAGCAAGCCGAGAAGGATGCCGCTGAGGCCGCGTACGCCGCGATGGAGAGGGAAGAACTGGTTCGCATCGCACCGAAAGAGGACACCCGGAAACCGGTCTCGGTCCCGGAACCGAAAGAAGTGAAAGAGATCAAACAGGCATCGCGAGCCAGTAGCAACTCGGCGCTCGAATCAAAAGGCTACCATCAAATCTACGATCAAATTTGGAGAGACATTGCACGCAAGGATATTCCGAAGGTGTATCGCATCAAGGAAAATTCCCTCTCCACCAAACAATCCAACTTGCGTAAGACCGCGCAGCTTGCGTCGAAAGAAGCTAAGAGATGGCAGCTGCGGACGAACAAGAGCATGAAGGATGTCCAAGCACGAGCGAAGAGGACAATGCGTGAGATGATGTCGTTTTGGAAGCGCAATGAGAGAGAAGAACGAGACCTTCGCCGAGTGGCGGAGAAACAAGAGCTAGAACACGCGAAGAGAGCGGAAGCGGATCGAGAAGCCAACCGACAGAAGCGGAAACTGAACTTCCTGATTTCCCAGACCGAGCTGTACTCCCATTTCATAGGGCGTAAGATCAAGACCGATGAGATCGAAAGGTCCACTGATACGGACGGGGTAGCCGTGAGTGCGGAGACGGTGCGGCCCGGGAAAGATGACGCGCATACAATTACACTCCCTGAGAGTGTTGGGAAGCCTGGGACGAAGGTCACGAACTTTGAAAATCTCGACTTTGATGCCGAAGATGAGACGGTATTGAAACAGGCTGCAATGGCCAATGCACAGAACGCTGTCCAGGAGGCCCAGGACAGAGCACGCGCCTTCAATGGAGAGGAAAATCAGCTGCAGGCACAGTTCGACGAAGGAGAGATGAATTTCCAAAATCCGACCAGCTTTGGTGACGTTGATGTCTCCCAGCCAAGAATGCTTACTGCACAGCTCAAAGAGTATCAGCTGAAAGGACTCAACTGGCTCGTTAACTTATATGAGCAAGGTATCAACGGCATTCTTGCGGATGAGATGGGTCTTGGGAAAACTATACAGTCGATATCGGTCATGGCGTATCTGGCTGAAAAGCATAATATCTGGGGCCCGTTCTTGGTGATTGCGCCTTCTTCCACTTTACACAACTGGCAACAGGAAATTTCGAGATTCGTTCCCGATCTGAAAGTACTGCCATATTGGGGTACTGCTAAGGATCGGAAAGTCCTGCGGAAATTCTGGGATCGGAAGCACATCACCTACACAAAGGAATCCCCATTCCATGTTCTCATCACATCCTACCAGCTTGTCGTGCAAGATACTCAATACTTCCAGAAGATTCGTTGGCAGTACATGATACTCGATGAAGCCCAGGCCATCAAGTCGTCGCAGAGTTCTCGGTGGAAAAGTCTATTAGGCTTCCATTGTCGGAATCGTCTACTACTCACTGGAACACCGATCCAGAACAACATGCAGGAGCTGTGGGCTTTGTTGCATTTCATTATGCCCAGCCTGTTCGATTCTCACGATGAATTCAGCGACTGGTTCTCAAAGGACATTGAGAGTCACGCACAGAGCAATACCAAGCTCAACGAGGATCAACTGAAGCGACTACATATGATTCTAAAGCCTTTCATGCTCCGTCGTATAAAGAAACATGTGCAGAAGGAGTTGGGCGACAAAATCGAGGAGGATGTGTTCTGTGACTTGACATATCGTCAACGGGCATATTACGGTAACCTTAGGAACCGGATCAGCATCATGGACCTCATCGAGAAAGCTGCAGTCGGCGACGATCAGGATACAGCGACGTTGATGAACCTAGTGATGCAGTTCAGGAAAGTTTGCAACCATCCTGATCTGTTCGAAAGAGCAGAGACAACTTCACCACTGTCATTGGCTTATTATGCTGAGACGGCTTCGTTCCTCCGGGAGGGGCAGAATGTCAATGTGGGTTACTCAACTCGCAACCTGATCGAATACGATCTTCCCCGACTGGTCTGCAGCCCAAAAGGCCGCCTCGACGTTCCTGGTCCAGACAATGCGCAAGCTGGCTTCCGAAGCAAGCACCTCGGGCATCTGATGAATATCTGGAGTCCTGAGAATATTTACCGCAGCTCGAAAGGATCCAGTGCTTTCTCTTGGCTAAGATTTGCAGACACCTCCGCGGGTGAAGCCTATGCCACCTTCAACAAAGGGATCTTCGAACGAGCCGTCACTCTTCACAAGACACCAGACCGACTTGGGCGGCTAAAAGTGATCTACGACGGAGAAGACGATGCCGAATCTATGCTCGCTCACGCTTTGTTCAGTATCGTGGACAGGAGGGACCGCAAACCGATGGCAGAGGTTGCTAGTGACGGCCGACTGCGTGGACTATTCAACATTTCGAGACATGCTTTCGAAGATGCTGGACTGAATGTCATTGAGCAATGTGCCAGGCCAGCAGCGTCCGCTCCTCCCATCGAAGTTTGTTGCTCCAATCAAGATTCCAGGATCGAAAGGGAAGACACACTGTTTAACATACGTATGCGGAGAAATCTATATGGGATTTCGGAGAGGGAGGAGCAACTACTACTGGATGCCAAGATTGATCCAGCAATGTTTCCTGTCACTCAGTTGCTCCCACCACCTGTATCGGAGAAGGCACGGTATACCAACATTCGCGTCCCCTCCATGCGTCGCTTCGTCACAGACTCTGGCAAGCTTGCCAAGCTTGACCAGCTCCTCCGGCAACTCAGAAATGAGGGCCATCGTGTCCTTCTCTATTTCCAAATGACCCGCATGATCGACTTGATGGAAGAGTATCTGACGTACCGCAATTACAAATACCTTCGGCTTGACGGCTCGACGAAGCTCGAGGACCGCAGAGATACTGTGCACGACTTCCAGACTCGACCTGAGATCTTCATCTTCCTCTTGTCTACCCGCGCGGGTGGGTTAGGTATCAATCTGACAGCGGCCGATACGGTCATTTTCTATGACTCTGACTGGAATCCCACCATCGATTCCCAAGCCATGGACCGCGCACACCGATTGGGTCAAACGAAGCAGGTCACGGTTTATCGCATGATCACGAGAGGGACGATCGAAGAGCGCATCCGCAAGCGGGCTCTGCAGAAGGAGGAAGTCCAGCGCGTCGTCATCTCCGGAGGTTCTGGTGCGGGCGTGGACTTCAACACCCGGAGCAAGGAGAACAGGACCAAAGATATCGCGATGTGGCTTGCCGACGACGAGCAGGCCGAGTTGATCGAGAAGAAGGAGAAGGAAGTGGCGCAGAAAGGAGAGGGCGAGAAAGGCAAGGGTAAGAAGAGCGCGGCGAAGAAGAAGGGCAAAGACGTCAGTTTGGACGACATGTATCATGAAGGTGAGTCTTATCCTCCGTTGGCCAACTGCCAAGAGAGCGTTCCGGTATTAATGGTCTCATAGGAGAAGGGCATTTCGACGATGGCAGCAACAAGCCTTCGGGTGCGGCGACTCCAGTCTCGGTCATGGACCTTCCGGCGAAGGGGAAGAAGAGTGGTACCTCGAAAGCCAAGGGGACTTCCAAGAAGGCCAAGACGACCAAGGAACGGTTACGAATTGTGGACGGCGAAGATGAAATGGGTATGGGTGCGATGTAAAACATAGACGTGCATAGTGCCAGGCCTCGGACTTTTCTGTGAAAAGGGGCTTTATTCGGGGTTGCGAGCGGGCTCGGTGCCTGTTCGGGTGGGTCAATTGTATCATAGTCACACACGGGGCGTCCATCAAGTCCCTGTATCCCTATCTCCGATGGAGAATTGAGTCTTTATTCTGTCGATGACGAACTACCTGAGAGTAAGGTAAGAATTCTCCGAGGTAGTATAGAGTAACACCCAGTCAGGGCGCGCTTCCACATCCCTGCTAGCGGCAAACGCGAAACTGTCGCGACGGGAAGTAATGAATCCAGGAACGCTCTTACGCGTTTCGAACCCAGGGGCAGGTAGTGGCTGCCATCGTCGATGCTCCCTCTTGCCTCCTATTTCTCCGTCTCCGTGACAGGCGGCACCGACGTCATGGTCTCCCATGTCTGCCGGTGCCTTACCTTATAGTTCAACTGGTTGTGAATGACAAGGTACTCTTGGTTGGGCTTCACGGAGACAATGAGCAAAGCTATTGAGACTATACCTTCGTAGACACAATCGCAACTTCACTGACAACTGCTGAGAGCTTGTCATAAGTTAGTAGATCGGATACACTGACAATGAGTGAACAGTTGGAATGCATCGTCAATAGTAGCAAGCATTGACTGAGTGGATTGACTGATCGATTGTGATGCTTCACATATCATGACTTGAGCTGCCCATTATTTTCTCAAAACCACCCAGCTTGTCGTAGAGTCATCACCTTACCTGCCTTGATATCGTCCAAATAAAACAGATGAAGGCCAGTACTGGCATATTCCTGAGGCGTCATTAGGTGCGGGCCTTATTATTGAAGTTAAAAGGTTACCTTAGGTACGGATTCGATACCTAGCGCGAAAAAAGGGCCCGAGCTGCACTCGCCCACTTTCCTCGTTTCTTTCCAAGCTAACTCTACCTCCACGGGCCACGACAAACTACCTCGTCGCAAACACCTCTCAACCACCAAATCACCACCACCACAAGCACGGTGACCATCGCATTGCCTGTAATAGCATCGCATTACCTCCATCTTGCGATTCTCTTTCATTCACGTTCTCAACTTCACCGTTGTGCCTGCCTGCGCTCCCGGCGCATCACCCGTCGTGGTACTCAAGCGGACCTCACCTCACCTCACTTCACCTCACCACACTCCGTCGCAAACTTCCGCTCGACTTCTTCCTTCAACAACCACGCTTCCTAGCAATAGCGCATAGCTCTGCAACTCACTTCAATACCCTTGCGACTCACTTAAACACCTTGCGACTCACCTAAACACCTTGCGACAATGCTGCTACCATCCGCGCTCCCGTGCGACACCATGCGCCACCCGCTGCCGCAATCGCATCCGCGCCTCTTCTCCACCCCTCCTCCCTCCTCCGACGACGACGTCGCCTCTCAAGCCACCACCGGCAACGGCTCCCACAATACCTCCCAGACCCTGCAGACGCTGCTGGGCTCGCAGATGTCGACCCCCGCGACGAGCGCCGAGCGCAAACCTCTGCTTTCGCCCATCGCCATGATGCCGCGCATGAAAGTCAGCAAGAAGATCTCGAAAGCGAAAGCGAAAGTGAAAGCGCAAGCGCAATCGGCATCGGCGCCCAGAGGCATGAAGAAGAGGAGCTGGGACATCGCCGACGACAATGGACACGCCGCCGCTGCTGTCGGGAACGGGAACAGAGACGACGATGGGGACAAGAAGTTCTCGACGCCGAAGCGCGTGCGCCTCGCGCCGCTGGAGATGCCGCTGGGGATTAAGCTTGCGGATTACGAGGGGCTGGAATCGCTACTTCAGCAGGAGGTTGCGATGGGTGGGGATATGGCGGGGGTGGTGCG
>JAABUU010005911.1_pt1 | contig 13393 bp, 12 predicted proteins | sample 5559301 | NCBI WGS metagenome assembly JAABUU01 (sample SAMN10711884, study PRJNA513360) | rock metagenome | isolation source: Antarctica rocks | place: Antarctica: Victoria Land, Richard Nunatak white | reverse complement strand
GACGCTCCGGAGGGCGAGTACCTCGATCTTCTCGCCCTCGCCCCAGCGCGCCAGGCGCTGCTTGTCCCCGGTCCCGAAGATGACCGGCCCCTCGCACTCGTGCTGCCGCTCGACGGCCTCTTTGAAGGCCGGCTCGAGGCAGGCCGTCGGCTTCGGCAGCTGCTGGTCAGCGGTTCGAAGCCAAAGCCATACGGCTTCACGGCCCATCGCCGCCGTCGTCTCAAACTCATGCTGCGTGCCCTCGACGGCTTTCTCGCGGGCGAGGACTACCGTGGCGTCGCCCGCGGCTTGTTCGCGGGCAGAATGCCGGCGGGCGCTGCCTGGCGCACGGACAGTGCGCGCAGCCGGACCATCCGCCTCGTTCGCGACGGCCTCGCGCTGATGCGCGGCCGCTACCTCGACCTCCTCCGGCCCGACCGGCGTCCCCGGCGCTCCCGCCCCTAACCGGTCGCCTCTCCAGGCTGTCGTCGATCGTCGACGTGATGGCGATGCCGCGGATGTGCGGCTAACATCGGCATCCACCCGGCCCATTGCGCTCCGCCAGGGTACTCGCGAGACGCCGAACTTGATCGGCGACGCCCGACTCACCACCCGGAGCGCCCCATGCCCGATCCGCTCGCCGGCTTTCCGCCGCGCTACCTGCGCACCCCCGAGGCCGCGCGCTTCCTCGGACTGTCCGGCCGGACGCTGGAGAAGCACCGCACCTACGGCACCGGCCCGCGCTACTCCAAGCTCGGCGGCCGCGTCGTCTACCGCATCGAAGACCTGCAGGCCTGGGTCGACCGGGGTGCCAAAGCCTCCACCTCCGATCCCGGCACAGGCACCGTCCTACCGGCCAAGCGGCACGCGACCGAGCTCGCGCGCTACGCCGGCCAACCCCGCCGCTGATCGCTCGGACACGGCGCCGTGCCTTTACGACGCGCGATCGAGCAGGAGCAGCTGGAGCTGTTCCGTGCCCGCCCCGGCGACTTCGCCCCCCGCGACGCGCAGGACCTCATGGCCTATCCCTTCTTCAGCCTCGCCAAGTCGCATCGCACCGCGCCGATCGACTTCCGCTCAGGGTCCGTCGCGATCCGGGTCGAAGCCGTGCCGGAGCACGGCATGGCGACGATCTGGGACGCCGACGTGCTGATCTGGGCGGCCAGCCAGATCGTCGAGGCACGCGACCAGGGCCTGCGCACATCGCGGCTGATGGCCGCCACGCCTCACGAGATCCTCACCTTCACGGGCCGCGGCACCGGCGCCCGTGACTACGGGCGGCTGAAGGCTGCACTCGACCGGCTGCAATCGACCACAATCTCGACCAGCATCCGTCAACCCTCAGCCCGGCGCATGCACCGCTTCTCCTGGGTCAATGAATGGGCCGAGCGGTCGGACGCCCACGGTCGGCCACTCGGGGTCGAGCTGATCCTGCCCGACTGGTTCTACGCCGCCGTGCTGGACGACGCGCTCGTCCTCACCATCGACCGGGCCTACTTCGACCTGACCGGCGGTCTGGAGCGCTGGCTCTATCGCCTGGTGCGCAAGCACGGCGGGCGGCAGCGGACCGGCTGGCGTTTCGACCTCCGTCATCTGCACCTGAAATCCGGCTCGCTCGCCCCGTTCAAGCGCTTCGCCTTCGAGCTGCGCGACATCGTGCGCCGCCAGCCCTTGCCGGGTTACGTGCTCGCCATTGAGGTCGAAGCCCGCGGGCGAGCGCTGCTCACCTTCGAGCCGGCGCCGCCCTGTGGACAAGCTGTGGAAAGGCTCGTGCTATCGGGAACCGGGGTGTTCGTGCCATCGGGAACCCGCGGCTCGTGCTATCGGGAACCCGAACCGGTCCTAACTGCCGGCCAGCCAACAGCAATTCGGCTCCCTAACTTAGACTCTAACATAGATTCTAACCTTGTTGCTGGGGCGGGCTCGGTTGGGGACAACCACACCGGGCCAGCAGTGACCGGAAAGAGGAGCGGACGATGATCGTCGCGCTCCTCAATCAGAAAGGCGGCGTCGGCAAAACGACGCTCGCCCTGCACCTCGCCGGACGCTGGGCCGGTCAGGGGAAGCGCGTGCTCGTGGTCGACGCCGACCCGCAGGGTTCGGCACTCGACTGGTCCGAGCAGCGCGCCCGCGAGCAGTGGCCGCGGCTCTTCGGTGTGCTGGGCCTCGCCCGCGAGACTCTGCACCGCGAGCTGCCGGCCATCGCGGCGGATGCCGACCACGTCATCGTCGATGGCGCACCGCGCACGACCGGGGTGGCGCGTTCGGCGCTGCTCGCGGCCGACCTCGTGCTGATCCCGGCGACGCCGTCGCCCTTCGACGGCTGGGCGTCGGCCGAGATGCTGCGGCTGCTCGGCGAAGCGCGCGTTTTCCGCCCGGAGTTCGCCGCCCGCATGGTGCTGAACCGCTGTGCCGCCCGCACCAGCATCGCGCGCGAGACTGCAGAGGCGCTGGTCGACCACGATCCGCCGGTGCTCGGATCCCGCATCGGCCAGCGCGTCATTTTCGCCGAGGCTGCCCGCACCGGACAGCTGGCCGAAGAGCTCGATCCCGGCAGCCCGGCAGCAGCCGAGATCGCGGCGCTGACGGCCGAGGTGGAAGGGCTGGCATCATGAGCCCGCGCGCTTCCAAGACCAGCTTCTCCGTCCGCCCGCGCGATCCCGAAGCCTGGGTGCGCTCGCCTGACGCCCACACCGAGCCCGCGCCGGCCTATACCGCCCGGCTCACCGTGGACGTCACCCCGGCGCTGCGGGGACGCATCAAGGTCACGGCGTTCCAGCGCGGCCTGACGGTGGCCGACATGCTGCGCACACTGCTTGAACGCGAGTTCTCGGAACAGCTCGAAAACAGCACCCGGGGCGCGCCTTGACCACGCTGACCGAGGTCGAGCTGCTCCACCTGGAGGGCCGGGTCGAGCGCTGGGTGCGCTTCGGCCGACACGCGGGCGAGCGCATCCTCGATCGCCGCCGCCGCATCCTCAGCTTCGCGCCCGACACAGTGTTCGCCTTCGTGCGCTGGGCCGCCAACGACTACGGCACCGCTGTCAGCCGCATCGACGTATTGCGCGCGGTCAGCCCGAACGAGGCGTTCTCGACCGTGCCCTTCGTGGCGCCCGGAGCAGAGATCCTGCTGCGCATCTCCGGCTGGCCGAAGGTCGAGCAGGTCCTCGCCGCCGCCGACCAGATCGAGGCGCTCGGCGTGTCCGCCGAGGACGCCTGCCCGGACCATTGGCGACACGTGCACAACCGCATCTTCGCCGGTGAAAGCCCGCGTCCCTACGCGTTGGGCCGGCATCAGGCTTGGCTCCTGCGCCGGAGGATTGAAGCGTGACGTTCGTCTGGAAGACGCTGCTCGCAACGATCACGGCCACGAACGCCGTCGCGTTCACCGCGATCGCACCAGGGGCGCCCGCGCTGGTCTGGAACGCCAGCGCCAGCGTGCCGGTGGGGCTCTACCGCGTGCAGCCGATTGCACACTTGAAAGTCACCGATCTCGTCGTGGTGCGACCCCCCGAGGAGCTGGCGAGGTTCCTGGCAAGCAACGGCTACCTCCCGCGCGGTGTACCGCTCCTCAAGCGGATCGCCGCCCTGTCAGGGCAGCGGGTGTGTCGCACGGGGCTGGAGATCACGGTCGATGACGTGCCGTTCGGAGAGGCGCTCGAGCATGACCGCCGCGGCCGTCCTCTGCCGATCTGGCAGGGCTGCCAGGTGCTCGGGCCGGATCAGGTCTTCCTGCTCAACCCAGACCGTCCGGACTCGCTCGACGGGCGCTACTTCGGCCTACTGCCGCTCGTCAGCATCATGGGCCAGGCGCGCCCGCTCTGGACGGACGAGGGGCACTGAAGGTGGGCGCCTCGCTTCCTTTCCAGCCATGCTCCCGTCGGTGGGACTGTCGGCGGACCGCAGCCCTGGTGATCTCGGGCTTGCTGACGACCGGCAATGGAACGGTCATGGCCGCGTCGGCCCCGCCCGCCCGAGTAAGCTCGCCTGAAGTCAGCATCACGATGACCGAGCTGATCCAGGAGGCGTCGCGCCGCTTCGCGGTGCCCGCACGCTGGATCGCCGAGGTCATGCGGGTCGAGAGCCGTGGCCGCGCAGAGGTGGTGTCGCAGAAAGGCGCGATCGGGCTCATGCAGGTGATGCCGAGCACCTACGCCACTTTGGCGGCGCGCTATGGTCTGGGCGCCGATCCTTGGAACCCGCGCGACAACGTGCTGGCAGGCGCGGCCTACCTTCGCGAGATGTACGACCGTTATGGCGCGACCGGAATGCTGGCGGCCTACAATGCCGGGCCGGGACGCTGGGAAGACCATCTGTCCCGCGAGCGGCCACTGCCGGACGAAACCGTCCGTTACATCGCACGACTCGGTCCCGTGGTCGGCGGCAATGTCGCTTCCTTGCCGGCGTTCAGCCGCCGCTCGGTCAAGTCCATGCCGATCATCGCGCCGATCTTCGCCATGCTCAGCGGCGCCATGATGCCTGCCCAAAGGGCGGCCGAGCACGAGCGGATCGCACGCATCATCGTCGCCAACGCCACCCTGATCGGACATTCAGCCGAGCTCTTCGAACCGCGGTCGCTCGAAACGGACGCGTCAGCGAGCGAGTTGCATGCCGGCCGTCGAGCTGCGGATCGAAGGCAATCGGATCGGGCGCCGTCAGATGCTTCCCTTGCAGTGGTACCGTCCTCAGACCTCTTGTTCGCTCCTCGAACCGGTGCAGGAGAGCGTCCATGAGTGCTGGGAAGCCTCGGTGGGCTTTGGGATACTCTGGCGGGGGTTCGGCCGGGATGGAGGCACGATGGGCAGGAACGGGGGATAGAGGGCGAGATAAAACAGCTGCCAGCCGCGGGTGTGTGGGTGAGCTGAGACGCAAGCGGGATCAACGACTTGCGTGGTCCAAAGCCGCCAGACAATCCGCCAAGCAGGCTGGCTCCGATGCCAAGAAGCTCCGCCAACTCAGTTCGTTGCGCGCCAGCACCGCGCTTGGTTCAATCGAGGCCACCCCGTGACCGCCCGCGACGACGAGCTGCGCGTCCGCCCCGGCCGGGTCCGGGATGATGGCCGCGGCGGCAGCAAGCCGGAGAGCTTCGTCGGCCAAGTGATGCGTGCCGCCCGCAAGGCCGGGCACACCGGCCCCGGGCTCGGATCCGGCGCTCGCCGGAGCCGATCCGGCTTCGGGCGAGGCCGCGGCGCAGCGGCAGCGATGGCGCTCCGCTCGCCTCACCGCCGCGTGGTGATCAAGGCGCGGGTCGTGCGCCAGCGCGGGAGCCGCTTCCGCTCGGCACCGCTCGCCAAGCATCTCAGCTATCTTCAGCGTGAAGGCGTGACCCAGGACGGGGCGGACGCCCGCATGTTCGACGCTCGCGCCGACACGGCCGACGTGGGCGCATTCGCGCAGCGCTGCGAAGGCGACCGGCACCACTTCCGCTTCATCGTTTCGCCGGAGGATGCGCCCGAGATGGCCGACCTGCGCGCCTTTACCCGCGACCTCATGGCTAACGCCGAACGCGATCTCGGGACGACGATCGACTGGGTGGCGGTCGACCACTGGAACACGGATCAGCCGCATGTGCATGTGCTGGCCCGCGGCGTCGACCAGGACAGGGCCGACCTCGTGATCAGCCGCGAGTACATCAGCCGCGGCCTGCGCACCCGCGCCGAGGAATCGGTCGGGCTGGAACTCGGGCCGCGCTCCGAGCAGGCGATCCGGTCGGGCCTCGAGCAGGAGATCGGGGCCGAGCGCTGGACCGGGCTCGACCGGGCGCTCCGCGCGGCGGCGGACGACAATGGCGGTATCGTCGATCTTCGGCTCGGATCACCGGCGCTGCCCGATCCTGACATACGGCGGCTCATGCTCGGCCGCGCGCAGGTGCTGGAGCGGCTGGGCTTGACCGAGGCGCTCGGGCCCGCGCGGTGGACGTTGAAGGCCGACATCGAGCCAACGCTTCGCGCGCTCGGCGACCGCGGCGACGTCATCCGCACCATGCACCGGGCCCTCAGCCGTGGCGGTCGCGAGCCGGCCGTCGGTGACTTCGCCATCCACGGCGAGGACGCGCCCGCGGTGCTGGGGCGGCTCGCGGATCGCGGCCTGTACGACGAGCTGAAGGGCTCGGCCTATGTCGTGATCGAAAGCGTGGACGGGCGCTCGCACCATCTTCGGTTCAGCAGCCTGGAGGCGACCGGCGACGCCGCGGTCGGCGCCGTTGTCGAGGCCCGGCCCTTTATCGGCCACGATGGGCAGCGGCGGGTGAGCATCGCGGTCCGCTCGGATTTTGGGCTGGGGGCGCAAGTGACCTCGCCGGGCGCGACCTGGCTCGACCGAACATTGCTGGCTCGTAATTCGACGCCGCTCGCCGCCAGCGGGTTCGGGGCGGAGGTGCGCGAAGCACTCGAACGACGGACCGAACACCTCGCCGCTGAAGGACTAGCAGGGCGGCAGGGACAACGGGCAGTGTTCGGGCGCGACCTGCTCCATACGCTGCGCCGGCGTGAGCTCGACGCGGCAGCCGGGAGACTGTCGGTGGAAACGAAGCTTCCGCGTCAGACCGCAGCCGAGGGCGAGCATATCGCTGGCGTATATCGCCAGCGTGTGCAGCTCGCCTCCGGCCGGTTCGCGATGATCGACAATGGGCTTGGCTTCGAACTGGTGCCGTGGAAACCGGCGCTGGAAGAGCATCTCGGGCGGCAAGTATCGGGGGTGGTGCTGCCTGGAGGTGGTGTGGACTGGCGCTTCGGCCGTAACCGGGGACTCGGGATTGGCTGATCTCTCCCGTACCGGCCGCCATTACCGTTCGCGGCCCTTCTGAGACTTTCGACCGACCGGTCCGCAATGACTGGAGCTGGCCGAAAGGAGAATGGCCGTTCCCTGGCCTGAGAGAGTCATTGCGGACCTTCGTCTCGCCACAGCGCTGGTCAAGCGGATCGCGTGGCGAGTGACCGCCGGTGGCCGCATGCAGGGTGCCGGGCGTATAGATTACCGCGGTTGTGGCAGCTGGCGCTGATACGCGGGCGCCTCTGTGTTTGATCGAGCATTGGCTGATCAGGCGGTGGGCGGGCTGCGGACGACGGAGGTGTGAATGGCGGCGCTCGACGACTGAATGCCCGCCCGGGACCGGGCGGCCGCCGCGGCGCGGCAGCCCACGGTTCTTAGTCCGCTACGCGGCGCCGAGTCCGAGGGTCGCCATCGCCTCCGCGGCAATGACGTGGGCCTCGTCCGTCGCCAGAACCAGCACCGCGACGGGCCCGCCCGAATCGATCCGCACGGCATCGCGCGCGTTCGCCTGGTTGTTGATAGCGACCCCTAGCCAGCCGAGATGCTGGACGATGGCCGCCCTGATGGCGGGTTGGTGTTGGCCGAGACCGCCCGTGAATACGAGGCCGTCGAGGCCGCCAAGCGTCGTCGCGACCGCCGCGACCTCCCGGGCGGTCCTGAACGCGAACAGGGCGAGGGCCTCCCGCGCGACGGGATCCTCGCTCTCCAGCAGATCTCGCGGGTCGGAGCTTAGGCCCGAGACGCCGAGCAGGCCGGCGCCGTGATAGAGCATCTCCTCGACGGCTTCGACGCTCATGCTGCGCGCCTTGATAAGGTGGAGCACGACGCCCGGATCGAGCGCCCCGGACCGCGTCTCCATGGGAATGCCGTCGAGGGTCGAGAAGCCCATCGTAGTGTCCCGGCTGACCCCGGCGATCATCCCGCACAGGCTCGCGCCGCTGCCGAGGTGAGCGACGACCACGCGCCCCGCCGCGAGCGCCGGCTCCGTCCGCCTCAGGCGCTCGGCGATGAAGGCGTAGGACAGGCCGTGGAAGCCGTACCGCTTGATGCCCTCGTCGAACAGCGCGCGCGGCAGCGCGAAGCGGCGCACGAGATTGCTCTGGCCGGCATGGAACGCAGTGTCGAAGGAGGCCGTCTGCGGCAGCGCCGGCCGCAGGTGCTGCACCGCGCGGATAAGACGGAGGCTGTTCGGCTGATGCAGGGGAGCGAGCGGCACCAGAGCCTCGATCTCGGCGAGCGTCTCGTCCGTGATGGCGACAGGTCCCATGAAACGGTCGCCGCCGTGGACGACCCGATGGCCGACCGCGGCGAGATCCGCAATCTCGAGGCGCTCCGTGACCGTTGCCAACGCCTCCGCGATCACGTCGTGCAGGTCGTCGGTTCTGGCGGCCCTCATCGGGATGTCTTGACTGTCCTCGCCTTCCTTCAGGGTGAGCGACAGCGGCGTGTGGCTGAGGTCGACCGTGCCGCTGCCGCGGGAACGCGGACCGCCCGGCGCGACCTCGAACAGGCCGAACTTGATTGAGGACGAGCCCGGGTTGAAGGCGAGGATCGTGCGCCCGCTCACGCAGCCGGCTTTCGCGCCGGCGCGCCGCCCGACCAGCGCCAGTTCAGCACTTCCGGCATGTCGATGCCGTGCTCGACCACGTAGCGCTTGTGCTCGACCAGCTTGTCGCGGATCGCCTGCTTGACATAGGCGGCCTCGCCCCCGAGCCGGGGCACCCGGTCGATTGCGTCCATAACGAGGTGGAACCGGTCGAGGCCATTGAGCACTGCCATGTCGAAGGGCGTGGTGGTGGTTCCTTCCTCCTGGAAGCCGTGGACGTGGAAGTTCGCGTGGTTGTTGCGGTTGTAGACCAGCCGGTGGATCAGCGCCGGATAGCCGTGGAAGGCGAAGATCACCGGCTTGTCGGCGGTGAACAGCGCGTCGAACTCGGCATCCGCCAGCCCGTGCGGATGCTGCCGGTCCGGCTCCAGCGTCATCAGGTCGATGACGTTGACCACGCGGACCTTGAGGCAGGGCACATGGCGGCGCATGAGGTCCACCGCCGCGAGGCACTCGAGGGTTGGTACGTCGCCCGCGCAGGCCATCACGACGTCGGGCTCCCCGCCGCGGTCGTTGCTCGCCCACTCCCAAAGACCGAGCCCGCGTTCGCAATGCTTGATCGCGGAGTCCATGTCGAGCCACTGCGGCTCGGGCTGCTTGCCGGCCACGATGACGTTGATGCGGTCCCAGCTACGCAGGCAATGGTCGGTGACCCAGAGCAGCGTGTTGGCATCCGGCGGCAAGTAGATGCGCACCGTGTCGGCCTTCTTGTTGGCGACAAGATCCATGAAGCCCGGATCCTGGTGGCTCGAGCCATTGTGGTCCTGCCGCCAGACGTGGGAGGTCAGGAGGTAGTTCAGCGAGGCGATGGGGCTGCGCCAGCCGACCTCACGGCTCGTCTTCAGCCACTTGGCGTGCTGGTTGACCATCGAATCCACGATGTGGATGAAGGCCTCGTAGCAGGAGAACAGGCCGTGGCGGCCGGTCAGCAGGTAGCCCTCCAGCCAGCCCTGGCACGTATGCTCGCTAAGGATCTCCATGACGCGACCCTCGGTGCTGAGGTGCTCGTCGTCGTCCGCCGTGGTGGCGGCGTCCCAGTCGCGCCCGGTGGCCTCGAACACCGCCTGCAGCCGGTTGGACGCGGTCTCGTCCGGCCCGACGATGCGGAAGTTCCGCTGCTCCGCGTTGAGGCGCATGACGTCGCGCAGAAACCCGCCCATTACGGCCGTCGCCTCGCCGTCCGTGCTGCCCGGCTGGATCACCGGCACGGCATGCTGGCGGAAGTCCGGCATGCGGAGCGGACGCATCAGCGCGCCGCCGTCGCTGTGCGGGTTGGCGCCCATGCGACGCTTCCCGGCCGGGGCCAGCGCTGCGATGTCGGGGCGCAGTCGACCCGACTCGTCGAACAGCTCCTCCGGGCTATAGCTGCGCAGCCAGTCCTCCAGCGCGTGCAGGTGGCCCGGTTCCGCCATTTTTTCGATGGGCACCTGATGGGCGCGCCAGGAGCCTTCGGCCTTGTGGCCGTCGACGGTCCTCGGCCCCGACCAACCCTTGGGGCTGCGCAGCACGATCATCGGCCAGCGGGGGCGCTCGGCCGGCGTGCCGGCCCGGGCGGCGTCCTGGATGGCCCGGATCGCCGCCGTGGCGGCGTCGAGTGCGGCAGCCATCGCTTGGTGCATCGCGGTCGGGTCGTCGCCCTCGACGAAGAGGGGGGCGTGACCGTAGCCGCGTAGCAGGCTCGCGAGCTCGTCCCCGCTGATGCGCGCCAGCACCGTGGGGTTGGCGATCTTGAAGCCGTTGAGGTGCAGGATCGGCAGCACCGCCCCGTCAGTTACTGGGTTCACGAACTTGTTGGAATGCCAGGACGCGGCGAGCGGGCCGGTCTCCGCCTCGCCGTCGCCAATCACGCAGGCTGCGATCAGGTCCGGGTTGTCGAGGATTGCCCCATAGGCGTGCGACAAAGAATAGCCGAGTTCCCCGCCCTCATGGATCGACCCCGGCGTCTGGGGCGCGGCATGGCTCGGGATACCGCCCGGGAAGGAGAACTGCCGGAACAGCCGGCGCATCCCCTCCTCGTCCTGGGCGACGTCGGGATAGAGTTCGCTGTAGGTGCCTTCGAGATAGATGCTGGCGACGACGCCGGGGGCACCGTGGCCAGGGCCGGCGATGAACAGGACGTTGAGGTCCTGCGCCTTGATGACCCGGTTGAGGTGCAGGTAGATGAAGTTGAGCCCCGGCACCGTCCCGAAATGACCGAGCAGGCGCGGCTTGACATGCGCCATGGTCAGCGGCTCGCGCAGCAGGGGGTTGTCGAGCAGATACACCTGGCCGACCGACAGGTAGTTGGCGGCGCGCCACCAGGCCTGCATGACGTCGACCTCATCGGGCGTCAGCGATTGGGTTTGGGCGGGAACGGCGGCGTGGAGGTTCATGGGATCGACCCCTGATCCGGTTCGCTGCAGGAGCGGTCACCCGGTCCAGCGATCGAGGCTAGCGAGACCACGCGACCGTCTTGTGAACGCCCGTGCGCTCCCGCGAGATGAGGCGACCCGCTCGCGACCGGCTTTCGTTCGAATCGGTGTCGTGCCCACCGCCTTCCGATCCCCGCCCCGTTCGGCAGCCAGCAACGGTCCGACGATCAGGGTCCGCGTGGCGAAGGCCAGCGCGGAAATCAGCGCGTGTCGGCGCGGCGGCAATCTCAGGCTTGAGCGGGATGCGACAGCATGGAGCGCCTCCGCGGTTCGGGAGCCGCCGATCCTCGCCGCGCCGAGGATGGCGCCCTCCGGCGCCTCCAGCAGCACGGCGGCCTCCTGGCTCTCGGGACGGCTTCGGCCAGGGTCAACGGCTCGCCGGTCCAGTGCCCGACCGATCGGATCGAGCGGACGACGGCTCGCGACGGGGCCGATTTTCGAATCGTCATAGGGTGAGGCTAAACTTCAAGCGGTTCACGGACGAGGTGCCAAGTTGCTCTCGTGCAATGCCGATCGCCGCATGATCCGGGAGGTTCCATCATGGCCGATAAAGTCGTGGCCCGCACCTATACGTCGCCGACACTCGTTCTGATCGCGATGGACTGGCCGGGAGGCAGCCAACGGCCTGATTTCCTCGGCTTCGCCATCCGCCGCTCGCCGGGTTACGCCAAGGGTGAGAAGGACGGCTATCTCACCAATAAGATCGGCTTTTCTACGCTCAATAAGGACGCGCAGCCGCTCCCCAGCAATCTGGCTCCGTTCCAGAAATTCATGTGGTGGGACGGCGGCATCAACGACGCGGATCGGGGCAAGACCTTCGAATACATCATCGTTCCGGTCTGTGGGACGGGTCCCAACGATCTCTCGCTCCAGCACGACGTCGAAACCACGATTGAGGTCAAGCTCCCAGTTTCGGAGCGGAATGGAATCTGGACGTGCTTCAACCGCGCCGTCGTGAGTTCGCAAGCCTTCCAGAGGGAGTTTCCCGATCCGGAAGCCGACATCGACCGCTGCATGGCGTGGCTGGCGAACGGCTTGCAGGACGCCTTCCCGCTCATACTGAAGGACGCGGAAGCGATCACGGGTGCGATCTATCACCTGACCGACAAGGAGTGGGTGGTTCCAGCCCTGAAGGCTTTCGAGGGGCAGCTCGAGATCGTCTACGAAGACCAGGCGAGGAAGGACACGACGGACCGGGCCGCTATCGCGCTGCTCGAGAGCGATCGGTTCAAGGGCTTCCCCCGTTCTAAGACCCACATCATGCACGACAAATTCCTAGTCGACCTGACCCGCAAACGGGTCCTGGCTGGCTCGGCCAATTTCACGCCTGAAGGCCTGACCAGCCAGGCCAACCTGCTCCACGTGTTCGACTCGCCGGCGCTGGCCGACCTCTTCGTCGAACGAGCGACCTTAATGCAGGAAGACCCGACGATCGCGGACTCCGCGAGCAAGGCCGGCTGGTCGGACCCGATCCCAGTCGGCACGGCGCGCATCCGGGTGTTTTTCTCACCCGAACCTAAGGGCAACCGGGTCTCGATCGACACGGTGATCGATGCCGTCAAGGCAGCGCGATCCTCGGTCGTCTTCTGCATGTTCGATCCGACCGACCCGGACTTGATCGAGGCGCTGCTGGCGACCGGCGACCGTGGCAAGCTCCTCTACGGGCTTCTCAACAGCATCAGTGATCCCGATGCCAAGAAGAAGGAAAGGACTCCCGACGAGCCGCCGGCCAAGCCCAGCGCGTCGACCGAAATCAAGATTGAGTTGTTCAATCGCTCGCAGCACGACCGCAAGGCCGTGGCCTACAACTACTTTCGTCCCGGCAAGACCCCGGCGGGCTTCCTGCCCGAATTGAGCACAGTCGATTTCTCGTCCAAGAGCACACTCGAAACCTCGAAGGGGAACAGGGGGAAGCGGCCGCCTCCGGCGGTCCACATCCACCACAAGTTCATCGTCATCGATGCCGAGACGGATTTGCCGACGATCTTCACCGGCTCGGCCAACCTCAGCAAGAACTCGACCAACTTTAATGACGAGAACCTGCTCGAGATCACCCGCTGTCCGGAACTCGCCCAGACCTACCTGGCCGAGTTCATGCGCCTTTACGAGCACTATCGCGCCCGCGCCATCTGGAACATGCCGCAATCCGCAAAAGCCGGTGCGGACAAGGTGGGCCGTCAGCGGCAGAAGGCGTTTACCCTGAAGATCAAGCGAGACGATTGGGTTAGGGGCGCCTTTGAGGACGGCACGCCAGAGGCCATCGCGCGGGTCACTCTCGCGCGTCCACTGGGCCGGTAAGGTCGCGCCCCCACCCGTCGCACGGGGCGGCGGCGGGTAAAGCTCCTCCCGAGCCGATCCGCGATCCGGTGGCTTGCGCGCCATAGCTGTCGCCGAGGCGCACGACGTCGCTCTTGACGGATGTTCATCGAGAACCGGCCCAGGCACGTCTCCGAGCCGAACGACTGCTTCGGAGTAGCCGCGAAGATCGACGGAACGTCCTGGATGGTGAAGGGTTACGGACGCCGGCTGGCGCAGGTCGCGCGTCTGGGCTGACGGCCGGCGTCCGTAAGCCGCCCAAGGACGAACGCGCGGGGGTCGTCCCGCGCTATGGGGATTTGGCGGAACCG
>JAABUU010005910.1_pt1 | contig 13396 bp, 16 predicted proteins | sample 5559301 | NCBI WGS metagenome assembly JAABUU01 (sample SAMN10711884, study PRJNA513360) | rock metagenome | isolation source: Antarctica rocks | place: Antarctica: Victoria Land, Richard Nunatak white | reverse complement strand
GAGCTGCCAAGAGCCATGAGCCCAAGCAAAATTGCATGTATACCTTGCAAGAGTATCATCCAATCACTGTACCCTGTGTGTGTACCTTGAACTGTTACACCAGAGAGACAGACGGTATTGCTGAGGACCTTAGAGCAGTTGAGGCACCTTGCAGGCACAGACAGAAACCAACTCCAGGCACAAAACACCCGTGACCGGTTGCCTCTATAACATGACCCACACCTGGTCCAAACAAGCGCCTGTTGCCTTGTGATAGGCACGCTGAGCGCCAAAGCCGTCTGCACTGCCCACCAAGGCCAAGGTGCTGGCCCTGGGCACCGCTTTGTAAAAGTTGGCAACATTACTTGTGAACAAAGCACACTGTGCACGGGGTGTGCTATGCCTGCACATGGGTGACACAGTGCGCTGCAGGAAAGTATACTACATACTTGTAGAAGCATTGTGTTGCAATGAAGTCACCATATTACCAATCACCATATCATTCATTGGGTTAACATGTCCTGGAGGCAAATGCATGCGCACCCAGATGCTCAATGTACTCGTTGTACACCTGGCTGGCACATGCACACATGGGCACCTGATTGTTGCTTGAAAATCTTGCAGTACACAGGCCTACCCCATGTCTTGAGCAGCAGCACTGTTTGAACATGAAGGCAGGATAATTTTAGGGCTTAAGCCACAAGCTAGTGAAATTGCAAGTTTTCAGGCATACTTGCTGCAATGGTGTGTTTTGTATGAGCAACAAATGGTCTGCTGTTGCGCAGCTGCTGCTACATCTTGTAGTCAATGCTGAAACATACCGGTAATACTTGACTGTGTACACCAGCAAATCCGTCCTGCCATGTCATATGACTCCATGAGTCTTGTAGCGTCTGGGATGCGTATATGGGCTCTGCAATCCCAAATTCACAATGGCCGTACCCTTTTATTACGAGTTTAACCCTCTCATCAAAGGACCTTTGACCTGGTCAACCAGCCTCATAGTTGTCAACCAGCCTCACAATTCTTTGCTGCAAATGAACGAACTCATGAAGAGTCATGTGCTAATGAACTCTTCCTGGTGCATCTTCCAGTGCTTCCGCTCGTGTGCAAAACAGTGCAAGTTTTTCGCTGACGAGATCACCAAACAGTTCTGTCTTGGACGTTCCTGCCACACGCTAGCTCTCTGGCCAGCAAAGCATAGTGATACCACTAAGAACAAAGTATAGTGATGGTGCGAACAGGCCCAGTAATGCAAATCATTGCATGCGTGCTGCTGTAGCAAGCTTGGCTTTACGTACACTGGTCATGCCGTGGGCGACACCGCCACGAGAGCCAGGAGTCCCTCCTCCACGTGGTACTTCCAAAAGGATAAAGGAGAATTGTCAACCGCTCAGCCAAATGAGCCTTTATGGCCTAAAGGGGCAAAATAATGATATTCGGCCTGACAGCTTCCTGCTTGCTCCTGCTGTACAATACTGCCTGTCCTGCTTGAAGTGACGTCGCAATTTGTTGCAAGCTACGCTCGAGCCTGTGCCTTCATTCTCGCAGCTCGCAGTTCAGCTTGTTCGGGGCTCATTCTTGGCTCAAAGCTTGCGTCCGGGCAAGGGCCAGTAAATCCAGTTGTACTGCCATCCAACGACGGGTGAGTTCCCAGGCACACTCAGCTTCAGAAATCTGACAACCAGCATGTGCTAGGGACTCTGCTCATTGCAATGGGACGACGTCTCAACTTTGCTGGTGTGTGCAGGCGCCGATTTGCCGAATCTCCCACTCCAGTTGACATCGCTCGGCCCGGCATGGATTTTGACAGTAGTTTGTTCGATTTGCCTTTTGAGGATCTCGCGTCATTAAGTGTGGATACTCAGCAGCAGCAGTTCACAGCTTCAGCAGGCCCGATGGTCGACTTCCAAGATTTCTGCAGTGACTTCGCCAGCGGCGACTTTGCTAGCAGCGACTTCGCTCGTGGCGACTTTGGAACTGAAGGGTCTGACACGACAACGTCGTCCTGGAACTTTGACCTCCTGCCCGCCGTTTCTCCTACGCACGCAGACGTGCCTGCAGTCAAGGCTCCCAAAGAGGAGAACAGCTTCAAGGAAGGCAAGGACGGCTTTGATACCCTGGGCCCATATGACAGCTTTCAGGAAACGTACAACTACAACATGGGCAGCGAAGTGCAAGTTGTACCAGACATGACACCTGGCGAGGCAAATGCGGCAGATTTCACCCTGCCAAGCTTTTCCCAGAGCTATGTTGTTCCCAAAAGCACAACCGCTTCACAAGGCTTGCCAACAAAGCCTTATTCCTGGATGAATGGCATGGACTATGCCTCGTTTGGATGGCCAGCTCGTACACGCTTGCCAAGTGAGTACAGAAGCGCATTTGACCTATGGCCTGTCCGCTTTGTCTGCTGGTTACTTACGACACTGTCAATGCTAAGCCAATGCATGCTACTTTGTGCAAGCTGTGTTGATCAGATTTGAGTACACACCGCACTAAAAAAGCATGTTGCTCTACTCAGGTGACCCAGCAGCTCGCCACCAGTCCCTTGAGCGGTACAGGGATAAAAAGGCACGCCGGTTCAACAACAGCACCAAGGTGCGGTACGAAATGCGCAAGGTAAATGCAGACAAGCGTCCCAGAATAAAGGGCAGATTTGTCAAGCCTGAGGAGCTGCAGACCTACCTCAAAAGCATGCCTGAGGATCTCAGTTAGCTGTACATCACTGCTGTCAGTTATAAAAGGTCGGATTTGGCGTTGGTCAAGTCTGGCTGCAAGTTCAGTTGGTCTTCTCTCCCATGTGCAGAAGGCTTTGATGTGCTCAAGAAGCTGATTGTAAGCTTCCCCGCTCAGGACAATGTGAAGTGGCTTCCCTGCAGCTGTGTGTTCCTTGCCCGACTGGCCAAGGCACAAGAGACTGTGAAAATTTTGATTGTCTAGAGAAGTGTGCCTCTGCAGGGTGGTCTGATGATTGTTGCAATGAGTGTGTGCGTGGGGTTTAATTTGTAGCACTACTATTGTTTTGCTGCATATTTTGTTTGATGTTGCTGCGCTGTCAAAAATTTGGTGGTGACGTGCCAGGGGTTAAACTCTTCATCATTTCGTTATGTACAGCCTGTTCTGTGTGGTAGAAATATCACTGCAAGGGCTTGAAGTTGGGCAAGGCAGCATTGTGTCATTATATTGGTGGTCAAATGCAGATCCATAGGACATAGAAATGCATGTACAATTGGCGATTTCATTTGGCATGCCTGTACCTGCCTTATAATTCTTTATGTAAAATATGCAGATGATGGTCAACCTTGCATGTTCGGAACAGAACGCAGATTTACTTGCAGAACAGAAAGGCTTGCTACCTTGACACTTCTTGCACACTCACAGCCCTGCCCTAAGACATGACAACAGAATCAAAACAATCAGGCATCACTTTTAATATTTCCTATTGCAAAAGCCTATTTGGGAAGAAAGCCTTGCATTGCAATTTCATCATGGCAGGGGTGGCGACAGCAGTACTCAACAACTGATCCAGCACCAATCCAAAGATGTTGCCACAGGTTGTATGGGGAGCTATTCTGTAGACACTTCTGTTGTCAAGACAGCATCAATGCAATGTGCACTGTTAGAACATGTTTTAATTTCATTGTGACACTTCCAGACGATCTTACACAACCAAATCATATTCTGTGAACTGATGGCTGGCAGCGTAATAATGCAGAGATGTCTCACAATTGACACGATTGCTATTTTGCCACTGCACAAGGTGTTGCTACATGCTAAAACCTTGTGCAGTTTGTGCAGCAAGAACTCAAAACGCTACAGAGGTTCATTTAAGAAGTAAAATGAACAGCTTGTGGCCTAGGGTTCTTCTAGTCCTTCTTGGCATCCTTGCCTCTCATGCCTTGCACAAGACTAGAAACCCTTTGGGCAGTGGTAAAACTGCAGAAGCAAGGACCACTTGTCAATGGTATGACATGCCTTGCTGTCATGTGCTAAGCTAGACTGTACAGCTCATAGCAAACACTTTGTTGACCTGCCTTTCAGACAACAGAGCACCATCAGTACTCTATTGACATCAGCAACGCTGCATCAAGTCAACTGGATGCAATGCAGTGAGCATTACTCCAGTCTGCAACCTTCTTAACACTGTGTGCAATATATTTGGTTGGACGTCAGCAAGTCCTCTTTCAGGCATACAACCCTGCCTTTGGCTCCCAGCGCAAACATATTGGCGCAAACATGCAGCGCAGCTTGTGGGTGCAAATGGTGGACAAATAACAGGATTGTGAGTTGCCCTCACCTTGAATCAGACCTGGTGGCGCTACTGACTGACGCAATGGCAGATTGGGCAACTTGAGACACAGGAGGGGCACTAGGGCCAGCCAGGGCTGGTTGACTGGCAGCTCTTTTGATGCGCTGAAAGAGAGACTCCTTCTGGCGTGGGTCACTGCCAGTGCCTGACTGGCCCCTTTGCAAGGGCTGGAGGAGGCGACCATTGGTGGGCGGTCGCCCTACGCTTCTGCTATGTTGCAAGGACTGTGTTTCCTGACTGTCACCTGCAGCAGCAGAATCAGGCATGTTCACTGGTCATCAACATGCTGGCATGACAGTTGCTGAGGCTTTTGTACAGTGCTGCTCTATTTGAGGAGAAAAGCTCCTGAGCATGTCTACAGCGACACATGCGAGCAGCTGTCGCACAGTATTACTGTCCTTGCAACAGAAGATGCTTGATCAAAGAGAGTGCAACAACAAACACAGCTGCAGACATGTGCATTGAGAATCATCTTGTGGAGCCTCAAGTGTTGATATGACAACCCGCCACAAACACTGAAGAAGATCAGCCTAGGTGCCTCGACATCAACAGTGTGTGGGGCTATGATGATGCGAGAATGTCATGAATGTCCTCGTGGACAGGTAATGAGACATTGCAACTCACCTTGCTGGCAGTAGAAATGATCAGCACATGTTAATACCACTTCTGGACAAATGTAAGCAGCAATCTGTGATGCAGGGCTGGTTATGCCTGTTACATAACTAACAGGACTCACACGCTTTGTTATGAAACTGATAGAGTTGACAGGCTTGTTGTCATTTTGACCTGATGCAAAATCTTGGGTTGGAAGAAGGCTCACAATACAAACAAAAATTGGGTGAGATGAAGGCTGTGTTACGGACAGCCGCATTGTGACAAGACACTACAGCAGATCACATTTGCTACTTAGCTGACAAGAATTTGCAAGTACCTGAAAAGTGGTCAGGGCTGTCATCAAGGCAGGTGTCCCCTTCTAGGCCACTGGCCCTTCGCGCCGGAGATGTCTCTGTGTTGCGCCGCCGCAATCGCTCATCCACTTGATACCCTGACATTACATGAGCACTGTGAGCTCCCAAACTCAGGAGTGAGTCAGTATTCATGGGCATCAAAGCTTGAAATACAGGAACGTGGAAAAGCCCAATTGGCTTTGAACAACGTTGCCATGGTGCCAGCTTGCAGGGTAAGATTATGCACTGCCAAATGTGCTCAAGTCTGCACAAGTGTGCGGCCACAAAGCTGTTAAGCAGCACCAGGTCTTCAGTCACAAAGAATCTTGGGAACCTCAGCTGTATCAGCTGAAGTCAAGCTAGCCATGCTTCGATACATGTGCAAGGTGCTCTTGTTTTGCTGTACACAGCCTCGGCGGCTGCTTGATGTCGACGCTGAGTCGTGCATCAGGTGACTTGCTGGCTGCCTATGCATGACCTGTTCCTGTTTTCAATGCTGTTGTGCAGTTACTACTGGCTGATATCAGCAGCTGTCTCATGATCACTTGTGGCCCAGCAGCACTAGAGAGCAAGTGCAGCGCTGCCTTTGCCCAAAGGGGTGACCAATGTATCTTTTGCTTTGCAGAGACTATGCCTGCAGGGGTGACTGCACTGCCAAGCAATTTGGCAATGCTGCCTACATGCAGCAGCAAGACTACAGAAGCGAATGAAACCTGCGCGGGTGCCAGCTTGCTCATCCAGTGTGGATGCAGAGGAGCGTCTGGGCAGGCCTTGCCGGTCAAATTCCATCATTTCCACCTCTCCAGAATCTGAACGGCCAACATCACTGCCTCTGAAGTGGCCCCTCTCATCATCTGAGTGCCCTGTGCTATCAGGAAGGACGTCAACCTGTGCTCACAGTCTGCATAGCAGCTCGTTTTGGCGCAGTATGCAGTTTGGCCTTTCACAGTGCTTGCAGCTGACTGATGTCAGGTGAATTATCATGGCACACTAATTGTGATTTATAGAAACAAAAAAATAAGTTTTCTTGTATCCATCCCTAATACTATTTTTGTTTTAGAAAAGGGGCAGTTCACCTTTTCTCAAATAGAGAACAAAACTTTGTATGAGCAACAAAAGCAGCATAGCGCAACCATGATTGCTATTGTTCTACTAAGTAAAACAGGTAATGCAGATCTGCTCATCAGAGGACCACCCACCTCTGAAGTAATCAGGTCCAGGGCCTGATGGCGAAGCAGATCCCAACCCATAGTAGCCTCTCAACTGATCCAAGGCTGAACTAACGTGACTCCCTCTGTCATCAAGCTCACCACTGGGCACAGGTAGTGGCACAGGTCGCCCATACTGGGTGACAATCATGCCAGCAATTGTAGCATACTCTTGACTGTAGCAGTAACAAAGCAGTTTAGCACATGCTTATACACATGCAAGCCTAGAAATGTGGCTGCTGGCTGGACATCAGCGTGCTGCGACTTGTGACGAGGACCCGTAGTGCTTTTTGGTTGTGCACAGCAGAAGAGATTGTTTACCCAATTGGCATAGACTTTGTGGGTATCAGCAAATAATCCTTGGCAAACATAGCTGTATCTGATAGCAGCCCATTAGCTCTCTTGATATCTGCCACCTGGACCAGATGACATACAGCTGACTTCAAGTTTTAACAACAAATGAGAGTGCAACTATAGCTTCCTCAGAAGTCAACCTACCGAGACATTATACTTGACTGCAATTCCAGCCAGGGTATCTAATTTAGTGACCTGCATGAACATGCAATCAGTATATTTATTGTTATCGTTGACCGGTGAATGCCTTTATCAGCACAGAGTAAACAGCTGCATGTCTACCTTGTGGGTGTACACGTCATTGCTTTGCTGCTGAGCGGTTGTGCTGCTGGACGTTGACGGGGTATCATCATCCATAGCACCACCCGGGGCCTTCAACGGCAACCCCGCTCGAGGCTCGCCGGAACTGTGCCCGGGGTTCCCACGAAATCCGCCCAGCGCAAAAGCTTTGAAGACTCAGGTGAGTGATGACCACTTTGCACAGAAGAAACGGTGCTCCTTCTCTGCTGTGCACTGTGCACAACGCAGGATAGGCGGGCAAGCAGCTCCGCTTACCCTGACGAGTTGCAGTTCTGCCTGATTGTGTTATGGGTTCGTTGTGACGTAAAGATATATCACCGTCCGTGCACCTTCAGGACAACAGGGACCTAGACCAACTTTGCTATCAAAATGTATCGGGTCAATAGGATCAACAGATGTATTCATGCGGTGCTCACATCGTGATGAAGCCATGAAGCCAAGGGCCCCTGACTGCCCTCGGCCCTTCCTATGACTGTGGCATTATTTACTGTGCGCAGAGCACTTGCTATGAGCACCTGCCAGCCAGCACAGGTGAACTTATCAACACCGGCCTCTGCCCCGTTAACAGTACCGAGCGCTGCGGGGCAGCACCAAGCCCTTCGGTGTTACGCTACCCTGATTTAGCGATCTGTCATACCTGTCTGAATCCAGGCCACTTTGTTTTGGTCGTGCAGACCCGCAGTGGTTCTAGTGGCACTGGAAACGTGCCTGTGTGCAGACAAGTGTGGGTGAGCAGCCACAATGGGGAAAAACGACTTCCTCACCCCTAAGGCCGTAAGTTCTTTTGCTTGTTGACTTCCTGTGCTGCTCAGCTTGACCCTGAAGCTGCTACCATGACAAGTTTGAGCGCTGTAAATCAGCTACGACTGGCTCCAGTCGGCGGTCTGCCAAACTATTGCCTCTCATATGCAGATATCAAACCGTATCAAGTCCAAAGGGCTGCAGAAGCTTCGTTTCTTTTGCCAGATGTGTCAGAAGCAGTGTCGAGATGAGAATGGCTTCAAATGTCATCTGAATAGCGAGTCACATAAGCGTCAGATGGAGATCTTTGGCCAAAATGCAGACCGCGTCATTGCGGGTTACTCAGAGGAGTTTGAGGCTGATTTCATGGAGCTGATGCGCAGATCCCATCCGCGTGCTCGTGTTGCTGCCAAGAACGTGTACAATGAATTTATTGCAGACAAATATCATGTCCACATGAATTCCACAAAGTGGTATACCCTGACAGAATTTGTCAAATATTTGGGCAAGACAGGTAAGGAGCACACACCATCACCATGCTGCGCATCTCAAGCAAAGTACGCTTTTCCTGTCTTGTGCTGTTAAATTCTGCAGTCTCTGAAAGCAGGCAGGATCAATGCAAGCACATGACGGTGGTCATGCATGCCTCCAACAATTGCCATTTTGTGTGTACAGAGCATCCGCGCTGTTGCTGTTAGTTTTTGTCAACCTCACAACAAACAGAGCAGAAACAGGCCGAGCATAATTTGCAGGCAAATGCCGTGTGGATGAGACCCCAAAGGGCTGGTTCATCAGTTTGATACAAGCAGATCCTTTGGAAGAGATTGGAAAGGACAGAAAAGCAAAGAGAGACAGGGCAGAGAGGGATGAAGAGCAGCGAAGGTACAAAATTCGACATGCTTGCATGTGGCTTCTCAGTAGCAACCTTTGTAATAGCATGAATTGATATTGTTTGAGGGCTCGCTATTGACACAGTATCTTGCCAAACCTGCACCGAGCATGCCCATTGCCACCAGCGCTTTGCCGCTTGCTTTGAGCCTGTCAAGTGAGACCTGTCTCAGGCTGGACTTCTTTTGCAATAATGCCCGCAAAAACCTGCTTGTACATGCTTGTGCAGGAAGGCTGACATTGAGGCCCAGATTGAACGGGCTCAGAAGTATGCCAGAGTAGATGAAGGACCAGCTGACATGCTGCAAGGCGGCGAGCTGCAGAGAGATGAGGCCGATGGCCAGCCTCTCAAGATTGCATTGACAACAGCAGCACCTGAAAGAGCCCATGGCAAGCCTCCCATTGCCCCCAAGCTCAGCTCAGCTTTCAGCAGTGATGCTAGGTGAGAGCGCAGGAATAGCAAGTAAGCAAGCCTGTGCATTGGGTCTCAGCAATGCACGTTGCCTGTATCATGAGCATGCTGTGATGCAGCTGCGCTTTTTATGGTCCCAATCCTGATGCATTTTGTGGTCGTATGCCGTATGCTGGCTCATGCCATTGCAGCAAATATGCATCAGCATGGTGCTATCTGCTGCAGGGCCATGCCACAATCACAGTCGGAGCCAGTTGCAAGCAGACCGAAGAGCAAGCTTGAGCAGTTGATGGAGATAGACAAGATGAATGAAAAGCACAAAGCTATTCGTGCAGCAGCTAGCGTTCCTGCCAATACTGGCAGAAAAGATGAGCCATGGCTTGCTGAAGGAATTGTTGTGAAGGTGTGTCTGCAGACATCAATCTGAGCAGCTGATTTGGGTTCAATACTGCTCCAGCGTGTTTGCTGCAGATAGCATTGTTGCAACGCATGGCTTACTTGCTCTTGTGGTAGTGCTGCTGACATTCATGTATGCAGCAGGTGCCAAAAACAAACCTTTCTGTGTCAATACATAGCTTGACATGATAACATGAACTCAGCATTGCTCACTGCAGGTGATGAGCAAGGCCTTGAAAGAGTCAGGCTACTACAAGGGCAAGGGTGTTGTCAACAAGGTGCTGAAGCGGTTTGTGGCAGAGATCAGCATGCTAGATGGTGGAGATATTCTTCAGGTTGATCAGGCTGAGCTTGAGACTGTCTTGCCACAGCCTGGAGGCACTGTTTGTGTCCTGCAAGGCCCGTACAGAGGCTGCCAAGCATCTATGGTAGGCATTGCTGAAGAGCAGTACAAGGCAAATGTGCGGCTGATCAACTGCAAGCAGGCTGGCAAGGTGCTTAGCATTGACTATGAGGACGTCAGTAAAGTTGCCTCAAGCAGTTAGAGCAGTTGCTTGCAAGTACTGAGTGTTTTGGGGTACAACGTCTTGTGATACAGAAGACTGTAACTGCATGTATGGTTTTGTGTCTTTGTTGCCTTCACGACGTGTACGCTGCCCGTATATTGTACGTTGGTATGTATACCTATCATCAATTGTCATACGCATATGACCAGATGAATTTTGCCTGTTTTGCATGCCTATCATGATATTGAGTCTGTCATGAGAAGAGTGTCTCCTTCACTGACACAGCTGAGCTTGGTAATGCATCCGCTATCGCGACATGCGTATTGCACCTACAAGACATGCGGCATTTGCTATTGCCATCAGTTAGTAAGGAATGACTAATTGGTTCAAACTGAAGATGATACGGCTAACACAGCTACTGGTTTTCCAAGTCCCAAGTCCGAGCGCGCTTGGTCAGCGCCTCTGTGCCACAATGAACGACATGCGATGTGTGATGCTAGCAAAGTCTGGATCGTTTGCTGCGCAGCTTCGCCTACTCAAGCCTCCGCCCTGCACAAGCTCTTCTCAGGTGTTCCAGTGTTGTTTTCTCGTCTGACTGCGCCTTTGTATACTTGACGAGTGTTGCAGGTTGCAAAGCGCGGCTGCGCTCACCTGATGACCATTTCAGAACGTGCAGTCAGCAGGCAGCACACTACAGTCTTTGCGTTGGTACTTGAGCGTCTTCGTTATTGGTACAGGCTACACACTTCAGACGGCCTAACTCAAAGCGCAATATCATGGGCCAAGCAGCAGAAAGGCGATTTGACCTTGTCACTACTGATGTTGATGGTACTTTGCTGAGTACTAAAAATGAGCTATCTCCACGCAACGAGGAAGCCATTGCTGAGTGCATCAAGCTAGGAATCCCCGTATGTATAGGTGCGCAATTGCAAACATTGTGCATCATTTTTGCAAGCTTGGCCTGACATGAATTTTGCCATCACTGAGTAGTCCCTTTAGGCTTTCTTGTAGAGCCCTGAACACATTGTGCTATGTAGCTACTGGAAAAGCAAGGGGCCCTTGGTGCAAGAAAGTACTGCCCAAGTTGGGTGCTCCAATGCCTGGCGTTTACATGCAAGGCTTGCTGATCTACAATGCAGATGGTACCATCATGCATGAAGAAAGCCTGTCAGAGAACCTTGTCAGAGAAACTATCACACTGGCAAAAGAGCTGGGTATGTGGCCTGTATCGCAGCAAGCATTATGCCACGGCTTAGGCACTGGAGCTCAACACCTGTGGCATGCTCATGCCTTTCACCTTTGTGCATTTTGATGGCGCGTGAAAATAGATACATTAACATTCTCAAGAATGATGGGGCTTGCTGCATGACATTGCATACTCAAAAGGCTCAGCATGGTAGTCAGCACAGTCCATGCACATGCTTATGACAGCAATGCAGTGGCAGTGACACAGACCTCAGCATTCCAGTCTGTCTGGCCTCCATGCCTTTCAACTCAAGGTAGCTTGCCTAAATGCAGACATCACACTGACTCTATACACATATGAGCGAATCCTAGCAGAACAGACCAATGCAGACAGCGACAGGCTGCTTCCATACGAAGATCCCACACCAGAAAGCGTGGGCGACTTGGAACAGTTTGTTGGCAAGCTGGCGTTTCAGAAGTGCATTATGATAGCAAGTGAACAAAGAATCGCTGAAGTCAGGGACCAGATAGCTGAGCGCCTTGGGGATGGCAAGCGTACATCACTTACAGTTGCCATTGCTGGAATGCTTGAGGTGAGCAAACATGTGCTCAGATTGTAGGCTATAAAGGCATGAAATGTGAAGCCGCAGCTGTCCTGTAAGCATGTGAGCTGCACTTTGCGTCATCAATGCAACCTTTGGCATGACGCATCAACATTAAGCTCTCAACAACATGCAGACCATGTCATCCTCCTTGAGCAGTATAAGCATCCAAGACCACAATGACACCAGGACAGCCTTGTCCACACCAACACAACAAGTGCATGCCGCCAATTAGGCGTGGCAACTTTGGTGTCTGTCTTTGCACAAACATCATGCAATTATATCTGGAAGCACTGAAAGGTTTATTTAGAGCTGGCAGACGGTCATGCCAAGAGCTTAGGTGGATATGCATCCTGCATCAGCTGCGGCTACTGTTGTACTAATAAACTGGCATGTCTGAAAGTGATCTGTCTTTTTGCTTTGCAGATTCTGCCAGCTGGAGCATCAAAGGGCAAAGGTGTCGACCAGTTGCTGAAGCACTTGGATGTAAAGCCGGAAAGAGTGCTGGCTATGGGAGATGGAGAGAATGACAAAGTCATGTTGCAGGTCTGAGTAAGATCTGTCTAACAATGCTTGGGGCATGTTGCAGTCCTTGTGCGTGTTTGTCTGTGATGCATTGGGCAACACAAAATTGCATTCTGCAGCGTTGCAGCTCAGATGCAGAACAATCCTTATTGCGCACATCAGAGTCAATACCGCATCAACAGCAGTTAGTCAGTCATTGTATAGAACACAATACCTATAGGACAGAATACCCAGCACAAGTTACTTGTTAAATGTGGAGGATCTTGACAAATACTTGAGACTCTTTCCGGCACAGTACCCTCCACACTCCGACGGATCATACAATCTTGCACGGAGGCATGCAGTGACAATGGTGAGTTGCACTGCAGATGGTGGGGCTGGGTGTGGCAATGGGCAACGCCAGCAAAGCATGCCTAGAAGCTGCAGATGTGCAGGTCAGCAGCAATGACAATGATGGGGTAGCTGAAGCTCTGGAAAAGTACATTTTGGAACCTGCTGGTGTTAAACTGACTGCACCCAAATTTTCAGCAGCTGCACAACCTCTATCTAAACCATAGGCGCTGCCATGTTTGCTCGTAGATACTTGCAATGAAACCTTGCGTGGACGCGTGCGTACATGCATCATGCTTGCTGCCGCAACTATAGCTTGCGTATGTGCACACGCAATGTTCACAGATCTCTGACATCACTTGACTGTGGTACCTGTAAAATTTGAATAAAGTAACAGGGTGCTGCTGTTACCAACGTTTTCATGTGAATACAACAGTGGAAGGTGCCTTGACAAAATCAATGCAGTGGCTGTACTCTTTGTTTATACTTCGGCAGTATGCAACCAGCAGCGTCATTGAGTAAGTTCGGTGGGTTTGTACAGTTGCAATGGGCAGTGGTGATGCATTCTGAGATGACAGTCTGGACCTGCTTCAGTCTGCCAGACATATAATATACATATGCCGATGCTGCAGAGCTGATTGTAGCGAGTGAAAGGGCCATGCTTCCTTGATCTGTTCGTCTGTTGCAATAAGCAAGTGATTACGGGTGGCACCC
>JAABUU010005908.1_pt1 | contig 13398 bp, 16 predicted proteins | sample 5559301 | NCBI WGS metagenome assembly JAABUU01 (sample SAMN10711884, study PRJNA513360) | rock metagenome | isolation source: Antarctica rocks | place: Antarctica: Victoria Land, Richard Nunatak white | reverse complement strand
GAGATCCTCGACTTGCACCTGGTAAGGCACGTCGCGGTCCCCGACCCCAGCGCGACGGTCGTACCGCGCAACGGCAATGCCACGTTCGGGCATCACACCAGCAAGATGCTGGAACAAGAACTGGTCGCGAGACGGATCGTCTGCCGGATGCAGCAGCACAACTGCACCGCGGCAAACGTCCGGAAGCGTCAATGTCGCTGAGAGCTCGGCGGCGTCGCACGGGATTAACAACGTCTTCTCCCTCACCCCTCGCAGTCAACCATCCCTGCGGGGCGGTCACAACGGTCACCTCGGTCCGGCGGCGCGGAGTGTCCGGTCGGTGAACCGCTGCAAGGATTGACCCATGACGACGTGGCCGCCAGCCCAGGTTATTGAGAGTCGGCGCGTACAACTCGTGCCGGTTGCCGTTTCAGACGCGGCTGAGATGGTTCCCGTCCTGGCCGACCCTGTCCTGTACGAGTTCATTGGTGGCCGGCCACCCACCCTTGAACAGCTCGAGCGCCGATACGCGGCGCAGAGTGTGGGTCACTCCGAGGATCGGGCGCAATGGTGGCTCAACTGGGTCGTCCGTTTAGGGGAGTCACGCGAAGCTGTCGGCTACGTACAGGCCACGGTCGAGGACGACCGCAGCACGCTCGAAGCCAGCATCGCGTGGGTCATCGCGCCGCAGTTTCAGCGTCGCGGTCTCGGTTCTGAGGCAACGTCGGCGATGGTCGACTGGCTGCGCAACGCCGGGGTCACCAGGTTCGCCGCCTCGATTCATCCCCATCACGACGCGTCGGTCGCGCTGGCTCGTCACCAAGGCTTCCGACCTACCGGGACGATCGACGACGACGGCGAAGTGCGATGGCTGGATGGTCAAGTGAACCTGGACGAGACCTGAACCTCTGATAGGCAGACAGCGCCACGTCTGTGTAGGCCCCCGCCCGCTGACCGATCGGCGTACGGGACAGGCTGCGGGTCAGCCCAATCCCTACCGGTGGGGGGTCAGAATGATTCGATGGTTCCAACAGTCTCGTTGTGTCAGCTGGTGGTGTTCTGCGGCCTGCCCGGCGTGGGCAAGACGGTCCTGTCCCGACGGGTCGCCGACGCGCTCGGCGCAACATTTCTGCGAATCGACACCATCGAGGCTGCCATCGCCTCAACGCTGGCCGTGTTGATCGACAATCCAGTTGGCTATGTGGTTGCCAGCCGCGTGGCAGTCGACCAGTTGCGCGCGGGCCGCCCAGTGGTCGCCGACGCGGTGAACAGTGTTGTCGCTGCGCGCCAGGGCTGGGTATCCCTTGCGCGGGACTGCGCGGTGCCGCTGCGCTTCGTCCAGGTCGTGTGCAGCGACAAAACTGAGCATCGACGGCGGGTCGAGACCCGGACCGGCGAGATGCCCGGCCACAAGGTGCCGACCTGGCAGCAGGTGCAGCACCGCCCGTGGGAGCCGCTGACCGAGCTGCATCTGATCATCGACAACGTCGGCGACCCCGACGCCCACGTATCCGCCGTCCTCGACTGGCTCACCCAACCCCCCTGCTAAAGAAGGGGATCGCCGTAGCGGGATCGCTGTTCGGCTCGCAATGAGTTGGCGTTCGCGGCTGCGACCGGCCTCGGCTTCCAGCGAGGCGGTGGCGATTGGTCGTGTTTGAATGATCTTCTCTGAGGTGGGGGGGGGACCGATGGCAGATCATGCGAAGTCTTGGGCTGCAGAGGGATCCGCCAGCTCGCCGCCGCCGGTTTTCAAGGGCCCGTGGCACTACCTGTTTTGGTTGACGGTGCAGCAGCGTGGCCGTGCGGTTCGTGGTGCGGTGTTCGGGAGTGTGTGGATGGTGAGTCTGACTGTTCCGCCGTACGCGCTGCAAATGGCCATCGACCATGGTCTACGGCCGGGCCGCGGGGGCATTTTGGCTGTGTGGGTCGCTGTGCTGGTGCTCGTCGCTTTCGTCACCGCGTGGTTGGCGATCATGCGACATCGAACGATGACCTGGGTCCGGATGGACGCCGCGTTCCGCACGATCCGCCTGGTCAGTGACCAGGCGATGAGGTTGGGGCACACACTGGGCCGGCAGGAACGCCCGGGTGAGGTCGCCGCGATCGGGTTGGGCGATTCGTGGACGATCGGTCGGAGTCTGACCGCCACCGGCCCAGGGGTGGGCGCCGTCGTGACGTATGTGATCACCGCGGTGTTGTTGCTGCGGGTGTCACCGCTGATGGCCGTGGTCGTCCTGATCGGTGTTCCCGTGTTGGCCGTGGTGATCGGCCCGGCTCTGCCCCGCCTGACCAGGGCGCAACTGCCGTACCGAGAACAGCAGGCGGCGTTGACCGACCAGAGCCTGGATATCGCGGGCGGCTTGCAGGTACTGAACGCGGTGGGCGGTAAGGAACTTCTGCGGGAGCGGTTCGGTCAGCGTTCCGCGGCGGTACGAGACCTCGGGTACCGGGTCGGCGCGGTCGTGAGCGTGATCGAGGCGATGACGATCGCGCTTCCGACCCTCTACCTCGCGGCGGTGGTGTGGCTGGCTGCACGGCAGGCGGCGGAGGGCGCCATCACGATCGGTGAGCTGGTGGCGGTCTACGGCTACACGGCAGTGCTGATCGTGCCGGTGACGTTCTTCATGGAAGGAGCCATCGACTTCAGCCAGGCGATCGTCCCGGCCCGCAAGGTGATCAATTTCCTCGCCCTGACTGATCAGTCCGAGCCGGTCACCGAATCTGCACCCGCCGGTCCCGCCCCGTTGGTCGATACGGTGACCGGTGTCCGGATTGATCCCGGCTCCTTCACCGCAGTGGTCACCACCCGGCAAGTGCATGCTCGCGGCATCGTGGACCGGCTCGCTGGTCTGGAACCCGGCGGGCTGTGGGACGGCGCGCCAACAACTGCCATCGCTGCCGGCGAGGTGCGTGCCCGCATCCTGGTCGCCGACGACGACGCCGCGCTGTTCGCCGGCAGTCTCAGCGCCAACGTGGCCGGCCGGTCTGCCACCTCGGAGACGGGGAACACTGCCGAGCAGGTCCCCAGCGCGACAGGTCGAGACGCTCTGAAAGTCGCCTCGGCCGACGATGTTGTGGACGGCCTGACCGGCGGCTGGGACGGGCTGTTGACCACCGGCGGCACCAACCTGTCGGGGGGTCAGCGGCAACGGGTCAGGCTGGCCCGCGCGATCGCAGCCGACCCCGAGGTGTTGCTCGCCGTCGATCCCACGTCGGCGCTGGACGCAAACACAGAGGCCACGGTCGCCGCAAGGCTTCAATCGGCCAGGCGCGGCCGGACGACCGTGGTGACCACGACGTCACCGCTGGTGCTGGAACAGGCCAGTCACGTCCACTTCGTGGTGAACAACCAGGTGGTCGCCAGCGGCACCCATCAGGAGCTTCTCGGCGATCAGCGGTACTGCGACCTCGTCGTGCGCGGCGGCGCGGAACAGCCGTCGTGACCACGGCCCAGGTGCTGCCGCCCGCCGACCGGGCGCACGTGCGACGTGCCGCAGGGCGGCTTGTCCGCGCAGACCCGGCAGCGTTCACCGTCGCGCTGCTGCTCAATGTGGCCGCCGCGGCAGCCGGTCTGATCTCGCCTCTGGTCGTCGGCCGCATCATCACCGCTGTTCAGTCGAGCCAGGGCCTCGCCGTGATCAACCAACTCGGACTGATCCTGGTCATCGCCGCGCTCGCCCAGCTAGCGTTGGCGCGATTCGCCCGGTCGGTTGCCTACCGCTTCGGTGAACGAACCAGCGCGCGTCTGCGTGAGCAAGTCACCAACCACGTGTTGAACCTCGACGCCCGCAGCGCCGAGAAGATCCCAGCCGCGGACCTCGCCTCCCGCAGCAGCGTCGACGTCGCAGCAGTCGCGGGGGTGTTCCGCACCGCCGCGCCTGATGTGTTGTTCGCGCTGATCCAAGCCGTCATCATCGCCGCCGCGACCCTGTGGCTCAGCCCCATCCTCGGTCTGTGCGGCATAGCGGGTCTGACGGCGATCGGCTTCGCGTTGCGCTGGTACCTGCGGCGTGCCCGTGCGGCATACCTGGACCAGAGCGCCGCCGGCTCCGCCGCCGCCACCATCCTTGCCGAGACCACCGATCACGCCCGCACGATCGAGATGTTCGGACTCCAACAGCAACGCACCCAGGCCCTGACCGCAGCGCTGGAGCACACCGAAGCGACGATGAGACGAACCCTTGCCCTGCGCAGCCGGCTGTTCCCCACCATCGACGCCTCCTACGGGATCGCCGTCGCAGCCGTCGTCGCGGTCGGCGGTGGACTATTCCTGGCAGGCAATCTTCCGTTGGGCGTCGTCGTCGCAGCCGCCCTGTACATACGACAACTATCGGCCCCGCTGGACACCCTGATCATCTGGACCGAAACCCTGCAGAGTGCCGCCGCCTCATTCGCCCGCATCGAGGGCCTCACCCCACCCGACCCGACCACACCGAAAGGAACCGCCCCCGATGTGCCGGCCGACGAGACCATCGCCCTGGTCGACGTGAACTACGCCTACCGGCCCGGCCACGACGTGCTCCACGAGGTATCGCTGACCGTCACCCCCGGCGCCCGCCTTGCCATCATCGGGGCCTCCGGCGCAGGCAAAACCACCGTTGGTCGACTCCTCGCCGGCATCGACACCCCCCGAAGCGGAAGCGCCACCGTCGGTGGCGTCCCGATCGCCGACCTCCCACCCGAGATCCTCCGCGAACACGTCATCATGGTGACCCAAGATCACTACATCTTCCGTGACACCGTCCGCAACAACCTCACACTCGCCGCCCCCACGGCCACCGACAGCCAACTGGAAGCCGCGCTACACACCGTCGGAGCCCGCTGGCTGGACGAACTCCCGGACGGACTCGACACCGAACTCACAGACCGAAGACGCATCGACGGCGGCCAAGCACAACACATCGCCCTCGCCCGAGTCGTTCTGGCCAACCCCCACACCGTGATCCTGGACGAAGCCACCGCCCTGCTCGACCCACGCACCGCCCGGGCCACCGAACGCGCCCTGTCCGCCACCCTGACCGGCCGGACCGTCGTCGCAATTGCCCACCGGCTACAAACCGCACACGACGCCGATCAAATCGTCGTCATCGACGCAGGGCGAATCACCGCGACTGGCACCCACCAGAACCTCCTCACACAATCCGGGCCATACGCCCACATGTGGAACAGCTGGCACGGAACTCCCTCGCCAAGACAACCCGAGTAACACCCTCGCCACCCACCAGGCAACCCCAGGCGTCACGGTCCTCACCGTCACCGGTCAGGGAACGTCTACCGGTCAGGATCAGCGATCGCACCAGGGCTCGCTGAGCATGATCGTTTCGTCTCGATCGGGGATCGCTGACCGGTCAGCGATCCTCGCCCGGATCGGCTTGCGCCTGCTGGCTACGGCCGCCGCGATCTGGCACAACACCAAAACCGGCGCACCCAGCAAGCGATCACTGATTGCCTATGACCACTGACCAGCCCGAACATTGGACTCCCTCGCCGCGCTCTATAGGTTGCAATCATGTCTGTCGAATCACAGAACCTCATTTGGCGCCCGATGGCCGTGTCCGACGGAGCGGCGATGGCCGACCTCCTGAACGCGATCGACGCAGAGGACCAGGTCTGGGGGCAGTACACCGCGGAGGACGCGGCCGAGGAGCTGGACTCACCGGTTGACGACCTCCCGACGTCCACTCTGGCGGTGTTCGACGGCGCGACGATGCTCGGCTTCTCGGCGGTCCACTACAAGCCGACAGCCGAGATCGTCCACCGGGTGCAGGCGGCCGGCGCCGTCCGCCCCACCCATCGTCGCCAGGGACTCGGGACGAAGCTCATGCAGCACGGGTTGGCGACCGCCGAGGCGCTGCACGCACTGCATCACCCCACGCTCCAACTGGTCGTTGAATCCATCTACGGCGAGCATGTTCACGGGGCCGTCGCCCTGTACCGTGCGGCAGGCATGACGGCCACGATGTGGGGCCGGCACATGAGGCATCCGCTCGGCACCGCTATTCCGGACGCCCCTATCCCCGACGGCCTGCGGATCGAGGGCTACACGGCCGAGACCGACGAGGAGTTCCGCGCGGTCCGCAACGAGGCCGTCCAGGCGGACTTGGGCAGGTCGCAGCTCAGCGCCGAGGAGTGGAAGGTCTGGGCCGTGAACGCGAACTTCCGGCCCGAGTTGAGCTTTCTGCTCCGTGACGTCGAGACCGGGACGGCGGCCGGGGTCCTCCTGGTCGTCTCGTGGGAGGCGGACACGGTGGCGACCGGCATCCGTAACGCGTATTTCAGGGTCATCGCCACGCGGCCCGCGTACGAGGAGCGCGGCGTGGCCGAAGCCCTGATTTCACACACGCTTCGGGACGCGCAGGACCAGGGCTACGGACGGGCCAGCCTCAGGGTCGATGCCGATAGTTCGAGCAAAGAGTTCGGAGTCTACGAGAGTGCCGGGTTCGTCACCCAAGACACCCAGGTCCACTACTGCATCGAACTCTGAGGCACTCCACCCACAGCCCACTCGACCCGCACCGACCTGCGCGTCAGTTGGTCTGCGTGGGCAGCATCGGTCACTTCGTCGCTGCAAGACCATTGAACGTCCGGTAGCCCAACGTCCTACGGCGACGGTTTCGCCCTCCTGCGGCTGTTGACGACCAAGATCACGCGATTGTCGTTTGACGATCCGTGATCGGGATGCGCGCCGCAATCCGGTGGTGAGGATCTGCTCTCCACTGTCAGCATTGGGGGCATGATGTGGCCGAGGATCGAGGCGTTGGACGCTGAACGAGTTCGATTGGAACCTCTCACTGTCGATCACACCCTACCGATGGTCGACGTGCTCGCCGATTCGGCGCTCTATCCCCTGACGAATAGGCTCGCGCTCATGACCGACGGCGACTGGAGGGATGGCGGGTTCAGGCAGCGTCGGCCCTCCGTGGAGACTCTCGCCTGGGTTGCGGCGTCGATGGGTCGGGGCAGTCGCATCGTTGGCTATCGCCGATTGACCGGTGGCGTCTGCTCCGCCGTGAATCGGCTGACTGTCGAGCGACGTGGAATGCGAACCTTCGTCGTACTACGGCAGTACCCGGGCGGGCTCGGCCTGCAGGAGAGCTTGGAGAAGGAGATCGCCAACCTTGGCGTGGTGGCGGGAAGCGGGCTCGCGGTTCCGAGCATCCTGGCTACTGATGTTGCTGGTGCTTCGACAGGGGGCGGGCCATCGTTGCTGATGACACGGTTGCCGGGGCATGTTCACCTCAATCCGGAGGAACCTCGGTCGTGGATGACGAGGATCGCGGAGCTTGCTGTACTGCTGCATTCCCTCGATCTCCCCGCGAAGACGTTCAGACCTTGGACGGATTCTTGGATCGCTCCTCGAGATGGGTTTCAGGTGCCGGTCGACGCACAGAAGCCGGGTGTGTGGAAGGCGGCGTTTGGTGTCATGGCGGCGCCGCCGCCAAAGGACACTGCCGTCTTTCTGCACGGTGACTTCCTTCCTGTCAACATGCTGTGGTCGCGCGGGAGGATTACTGGACTGACCGACTGGAACGGCGTCCATCGTGGGGCGCGCGCGATTGACGTCGGGCACTGTCGGCGATACTTGGCAGCGCTCTACTCGCCCGAGTGGTCGGAGCAGCTTCGATCGCTCTATGAGTCGATCGCCGGAGTGACTCTCGATCCGTGGTGGGACCTGTATGCCCTGCTGCACCATGACGATAGCCAGCCGAAGTGGATCCGTAGTCAGGTCGCTGGGCGCCGTCCCGTCGATGTGCCCGGCATGACTTCCCGGGTCGAGGTCGCTATCGAGACAGCGCTACGGCGCCTCGGATAACTGCGGGTTCCCTGCTGGTCGCCCTTCAGGTTCTGGCATGCCGCGGTTCGCCCACCACCGGTAAGCAGCACTTCTTCACCGCACACATGACCCATCATGACCTCGGGCACATCCACCCCGCAAGCGCATATTCCGGGAGGCCCCAGCCGGGAACGACGACTACGAGGCCGTCTCGATGTCCGCCCCGTAAGGGGATCCTTCACCGGGCTTGATGAGCGGTTGCCTTCGATCGGAGCTTTGACTCCGCATCGGCATCCGACAGTTGTCGGCGCCCGCGTCAGCGGCCCCGCCGGGTAGGTGCTGATACCGATGCGGCGACCTCATCAGGCCGAACTGCGTGATCTATCAGTCATCGTGTTCGTCGTAGTGGTCGTCGTGCTGTGCGTGCCGATGTCCGTCATGGAGGTAGTCGAAGTGGTCGTCGTGCGACACCGGCTCATGACCACAATTCACGCCGTGCACGTGATTGGCGTGATCGTCGCTGTGCTGCCGGTGGGTCGTCGGCTCGGTACTGCTCATGTTCTTCTCCTCATACAGGCTGATTTGACCAGTATCCTCCACGGTTACCCCGGATGAGCGGCCAAGACTGACGCGAGGTAGTCAGACGCTCGCGCGGTGTGCAGGTCTGTTCCGAGGTCAGGCCGGGCCGTCAGGTACCGATCGCCCTGTCCGGCACGGGATCCTCAAACGGGTTACAGCGTGATCTTGGTCGTCAGGAGCCACAGACCACGAAACGTCACCGCAAGACGTTCCTCGTGAGAATGCTGACTCTGCCTTGGACAGGACGCTGATCCATCTGTGACGCATCGGGCTGCGGCCGGGGCCGATTTGCGCGAAAATATGACCTTCACCTACCCACAGGAGGAGCACATGCCAACCGCCGCCGAGATGGTCGCTCAGGCCAAGCAGAAGGTGCAGAATCTGACGCCGGAGGAGACGGCCCGGGAGCTAGCCGAAGCAGACACGCTGCTCGTTGACGTACGTGAACCCGGCGAGCGTGCGCAGAACGGCGCCATCCCCGGCGCTATTGAGGCCCCTCGAGGGATGCTCGAATTTTGGGCCGACCCCGCTAGCCCGTATCACCGCGATGAGTTCGACCCGGACCGTCGGATCATCCTGCACTGCGCCTCAGGCGGTCGCTCGGCACTGGCCGCCGTCGCGCTGCAGGACCTCGGTTATACGAACGTCGCACACATGGACGGCGGGATCACGGCCTGGAAGGACGCCGGTAATCCCGTAGCGTAGCGGCGACCAGGGGTTCGGTCCGCCGCGCCGTCAGCCGATGGTCTACCGGGATTCCGCTGAGGTGATAGGCAAGCTTCCGGGCTTCATCAAGCGGAACCACTGCACGACGACCGGTTCGGCTTCCCGAAGCTCCCAGTTGGGATCTCCGCAATCGGCGCGCACGAGATCGATGACCTCGTTCCAGTACGCCATATGGTTGCTGCGCCACTGTGCTGCGCCAACAAAACCCTCTCCTTCGTCCCGGGCCACGTCGTCGCCAACGAGATGCAACGGAACGATCCTCACGCGGGTCGTCTCCACCTCTCCCTGCAAGCGCCCTTCGTGATCAACCAACCTCAGGCGCTGCCCGACCCGAGGCAGCGGCTCACCGGACAGGTACTCCACCGCCAGTGACGACGTCGCGGTCTTCTCCCCCCGCAGTACCGCTTGCAGGAGACGATCGCCCAGACCCCGGTCGCCTTCGTACCCGAAGCTCATAGTCGCGGCCATGCGTCGACTATCCCAGCGCTTGTTCCTTCGGGACTACTCCACCGCCGGTGGCCGGTGAAGAGTGCGGTTTACCGAGCACGGTTGCGATCACCGGTTCTCGGCCGATACCGCCCGAACGACGTCGGTGAGGGACGCTTGAGTGATTTCCTGCAGCCAGAGGTGAGCGACCCGGTGCTGCTTGTCCAGGACGATGGTCATCGGGACGGAACCTACCGGTAGGCCGAGCAATGTCTTCTGCTCCGGGTCGAAGATCGAGGGATAGGGGATCCCCGCGGCCTCGGCGCCGATTGTCGTGTCCTTGATGTCGACACCTAGAAATTGCACGCCCGTCGGGGCCAATTGGGCGTAGGCGGCGTTCAACGGCGGCATTTCGGATCGGCAGGGTGCACACCAGGATCCCCAGACGTTGATCACGACGACCTTGCCGACGTAGTCCGATAGCTGCAGGGTGGCGCCGTTGCCACCGAGCCTGGGTCCGGACAGCGGCTGGAGCAGATGTCGCTGATCCACCGGGAAGCTGTACTCCGTCTTGCCGGCCACCGGGGTGAGAGCGAATCCGGTCGCAGAGGCAGAGGTGGAAGCTAAGGTGCCGCCACCTACAGACCCTGCCGTGATCTGGGTTGGGGTGGGGTTGTTGGAGGCCAGCACCACAGCAGTGGCGATCACCGCGACAACCGCGGCGGACACCAGCAGCGGAGCCGCTTTCCGAAGGTGCGTCCGTGGTGTCCGTGGCCTGCCGCGTTGTTCGGACAGCCTGCCGATGACGACCTGCAGACGCGCAGTCGAATCTTTCGGGGCGTGTGCGTGTCGGGCGAACGTCTCGCGCAGATCTTCTGGGGTACGGGTCATCAAGCTCAGCCGTCCGTTCTGGTCAGGGTGGTTTCCGTCGTGATCCGCAGCGCCCGCAATGCGCGTGAGGAGTGGACGCGCACGGTGCTCACGGCGCAGCCGAGGTCGGCGGCGATCTGCTCGTCGCTCAGGTCGGCGAAGAATCTGAGCACGATGACGATGCGTTGTCGTGGTGGGAGCTGCCGGACCTCGGCCATCAAGGCGTCGCGCTCATCGACGTCCGTCGTCCGGTCGGGCACGCTGGCTCTACCTGCGGGGTCGGCGTGCGGAATCTGCCGGGACCATTTGCGTCGCCAGGAGATCAGTTCGTTGATGAGCATCCGGCGGATGTAGGCATCCCGGGAGGCCAACCCTCCGATGGTGTCCCACCGGGCGTGCAACTTGATCAGGACGTCCTGCACCAGGTCCTCGGCCAACGCGGGGTCGGCGCTGATCAACCTCGCCGTACCCAGCAGTGCCGGTAGCCGGGCCGAGACATATTCCTCGAAGGTCAACAGGTGCCCTTAGTTTTGATCGCCGATGGTGAACTGTTCCACCCACATGACGATCCGACGTGCTGAATCCGCGTACTCCTGTAGCTGGTCAGTTGGGACCGGCCACGCCGTACGACCGTCGGGCTCTTGGGTGGGCAGGATCCGCTACCCCACTTCGAGTTCCCGAAAGTAAAACCCTCTGCGGCGATGATCTGACCTCACCGCCCGTGGTGACGACCAAGAATGTCATCCTCCAGGTTGCGGATCAACGGCCAGGCACACCGGGAACGGGCAGGATGAGACGCGTGAACAGCGTGACGACGTCCGGGGCCGGCGGTACCGAACCTGACTCGAAAGCGGGGCGAGCCGGACTCCCCTGGCGAGTTGTCGCGGGGCTTGTCGTCGTAGTCCTGGCCATCGGAGCCGCAGTGACACTCGGCGTGATCAACAACGCCAACCCCGTCGTGGCCACCGGACCTGTGCCAGTGCCGGCATTTGGACAGCCCGGCGCGGACTCGGCGGCCTGCAAGACCCTCATGCCGAAACTACCCACCGACCTGGCCGGTTCGAAACAACGCCCCGTCGAGGGAGGCGGCAACGAAAGTGTCGCAGCGTGGGGAGATCCGTTGATCATTCTTCGCTGCGGCCTGGAGACGCCTCAGGAACTGAACTGCAGCGCGGTTTTGACACTGGTAGACGACGTCGCCTGGTCCCAGCTGAACGATGGCCAGCCCGAGACCACCTACCTTGCCGCCGACCGATCGGTGCGGATCGCGGTCACACTGCCGGAGGGGACGGGCACCGGCCCGATTCGGGAGATCTCCGACGTCATCGCCGCCACCCTCAAAGCCCGCCAACCCTGCAGCAACGGCCTCCTGCTGCCGACCGACACCAAGTAGCCCTGACGGTCAGGTCAGGAACCCATCTCTGCGTGGCTGGGGACCTGGTCAGGCGACCACCAGGTTCTCTGGGCGGGAATGCACTTTGCCAGACCGGACTGGCCACAGATTGCCACAGTCACCGCAACGGGAACGTCCTACGGCGACCGAAACGGTCCCAGCCGTGGATACGACCAAGATCGTCACCGTCGCCGCAACGGGATCGGCTACCGAACACTGGCGTAGTCGTACGTGATCGCTTGTAATACGATGAGATCGTGACCCGGTTCAGCGTCGACGACCTTGACGAGGACTGGCCCTTCGAGGTCGACCAGCAAGCCGGCCACCTGTTCAAACACCCCGGTTTGGGTCTTGACGACGTCGGCGACGTCTGGACCAATGATCCGCTCTTCTATCCGGCCAAACCACCCGCCCACTGGCTGATGGTTGCCGAAGTCGCCGGACACATCCTGACCGTGCCGCTCGCGCCGTCCAACACCGGTGATCCACACAAATGCCGTCCCATCGGCTGCTACATCGCCGCCGACCACCTTGCCCGCCGCTACCGGGAGGACCGATGACCAACATGACCCCTGAACAGCAGAACGCCTTCTACGCCGACCCCGATAATCAGGTGCCGCAAGGGCCTCCGGTACGCCGCAAGGGCAAGCTCAGCGAGCCCGTACCCGTGCGGTTCCCCGAAGAACTGCTTCGAGAGGTAGGCGATCACGCCGCAGCAGATGACCGATCGGTCTCCAATTGGATCCGTCGAGCAGTTGAGAACGAACTAGCCCGCAGCCGGAGCTGATCAGTTCCAGCCGATCCCGCTACGGTGACGGTCGTTGACCAGATGGTCCCGTCACCGGTCGACGGTCGTTATCCGTTTCGGTGCGGCATTCTTGATTCATGTCCGACGAAAACGCATCTCCTCCTGTCCCGAGGACTCCGTGGGCACGGACGTCGATCGTGACCTGTTGCTCCGGCGCCACGACTGGCGCCGGACGGGTGCCGAAGTGAATGAAGTCGGTCCGGCGCCCGTCGATTTTGATCGTGCCGCGGATTGGGTGCGGGACTCTCTGGCTCAGGGGTCCGAGTTCTCGATACGGGTCGCGCGACGCCTTTCGGACCTGCCACAGGCCATCGTTATCGGGCCGCCGCTTGGCGACAGTCAAGTGCTCGATGGCCACGGGCGGGGAATCTCGCAGGTCGATGCAGATGTGGTGCTCGATCGAGTCGTCGATGCCCTGGCATTGACGGGAGTGAAGACGCTGGTGGTCGAGGATGACCTCGCGCGGCGTGGTGATCCGAGCCTGCACGGCCAGGTCGCTTTCGTCGGCGGTCGCGTGCTCCGCTGGGCAGATCTGAGCCGGGCAAAGGCGTCCCGTCTGGTGCGAACTGGGGCATCTGGTTACCCGCTGAATGCGTTCGTTTGTCGTGCAGACGCGATCTCCCTGTCACTCACGCCCGAGCGTGAGCTCAGCGAGGCGGACGCAGTGGCCTTGGCCCATTCTGTCTGTGCGGTCGTCACAAGCGTTTACGACGCGGAGTCTTTCGTCATCCTCGGCGCGGCGGATCTCTGGACCATCGTCGGCAGCCGCTGTTGAGTCGTTGGCCGAGAACTTGCATGCCAGGCCGGGCCGTCGCTGGTCAGCAGCACAGTGTCGGAAGCGGA
>JAABUU010005901.1_pt1 | contig 13408 bp, 14 predicted proteins | sample 5559301 | NCBI WGS metagenome assembly JAABUU01 (sample SAMN10711884, study PRJNA513360) | rock metagenome | isolation source: Antarctica rocks | place: Antarctica: Victoria Land, Richard Nunatak white | reverse complement strand
ACCAAATGCTGCTGATCACAATGAAGGTTTGCTTGTCATGCAGAGATCTGCTGCCACCCTGCGAGTACAAATGCTTATATTACCGTGATGTGACCCTGCGCAGCAGGCCTGGCTTTTGACCCAAAGATGTTGTCAGGGGTCAGTTGCTGCTGCAATTTTGATATATTTAGCAGCCACCTGCTGAGCAATGACAGTCATATCTGATGCCGCCTCATATGCCTGAGAACTGCTGCCTTGTGGCAATCCTGCATCTCAACACAACAACAAATGAGACTGCACCGCAGGCTTGCAATGTGATCATTACATCACTGATATGATGACATGCAGCAACACTTACATAACAGCAACACGAGGAAAAGTTCTGCGACGTACTCTGATTTTGACAAGGATAACTAGTTTATGGCCAAAATTTCAGCAAGCCCTCGACATGTTATGTACATACTGTCATAAATTGACATAGCGCGTTCGTGTTGATTGCAGCATGGCAACGCGCAGTGACGAAGTCATCTTGCAGCCCGGCGAGAGAGAATCGGCTGCCGAGGACGCCGTGAGCTCGCTGTACACGCCCTTCCAAACTCCGATAGCGTTGGCTGTCGAGACTGGTCAGGCTGTTAGGCAAACTTTTAGAGAGTCAGACCTGGGGACCAGTGGGCATGTGGAAGAAGGCTCGCAACATAACACACCACCGAAAAACGACGACCGTCCTCAGCAATCAACCGAGCCTGAAGCTCTATTTACCGATGTTCAAGTCAACGCTGCACAGCGGAGGGCCAAAAGTTCACCTGTTGGCGTTGATCCCGAAGCTGTGCGAGCAGACATCGACCGAGTTCAAAGGAAGACGTTGTCGACGGACGCAGCTACAGAGGTCATCCTTCGCTTCAACTTCATGGGTGGACGAGAGTCCAAGGTGCGCCAGTCTTGCCTGGCTGTCCCCGCAACAGAAACCAACATTCTTTCGACGAATGTATCTCGGTTGGGTTGCAGGCTGCATTGCTCTGTGTAGCACTTTCAATACTTGCCGGAGCAGCTGTTTTGATAGTTGAGTTTGTCCACAAAATGGAACAGGTAGCCCTCTTTGCATTGCTTGCCTGTTGAACATGGACGTGTATATTTGAAGGTCCTCCTGTGACATGTAGCCACAGCCTGTTTGACCTGGCTTCTGCATAGAGTGAACCCTCAAGTGCTGCAGGGCACCCAAAAAGCAACTATCAAACACACTGCAACATGGGTGTGGAATGTTGCCGTTGGCAGCATATGTCTTCTGTTGGTGACTGTCTTTCTGGGCAGCCTCTTGTGGCGTGTGCTGGATGCAGTCAGGCGTCACAAGCATTGGTGAGCAGCTTATGTCAAGTCCCTTGAGAGTGGCTACTCCTTTTCTTGTCATGCTCCTGGGCAAATATGGTCAAGTGCCAAAGCCTTGTGCTGTGTTTGACTGAGTACAGCATTCCTTTAGAGGCATTCCTTTACAGGCATGTGCTTGAGATTGCGTGAACATACTGTCATGGCCCACGCCTGAGTATTATCATTACAGCATGTGTATTGTTGTCTCTGCAGCTGACAAGCAAAGACTAGCTAGTGCAAAAGATAAGGCTTCTACATTGCATTCTTGTGATGACCACTCTTGTCTCACAGTTACAAACAGGATGATTGTCATCTGCAGGAAGCACAGGCAGAAGCGAAACGTGACTCTCATTGTGCTAGAGGCAATCCTGCAATGGCTGAATCTGGTTTTCTATGTGGTACCAAACGCTTTAAATGTGGCTGATCCCTGCTTCATCATTGCTGACGATTGGTCTTACCTTGGCTTCGCTCGCTGGACTTGTTGGAACACTGTAAGTCACCTCTCATCGAGGTCAATGCAATGCCATTCTGTTGCACTTACGGTTGTTGCATTCTGCTTGCAACTGTGTCTTCCTTTGGGAAGCTGTTGTCTTGCAAGGGCTTCCCAGATGCAAAACTGCGCTGCCATGCGTCCAAATAATGAGGCTGCAAGCCTTGGCTTTTGCTGGTGTTTGAAAGCTGCATAGCTCCAGGCTGCTGCCTCAGGAGGCTTCCAGTATCCTTGCTGAAAGGCATAGACTTTTGGTTTCGCTCACATGAAAACTAGGCTGTTTGCCTGCGTCTCTGGTTCTGCAACTTTTATCTGGATTCTTGTGCGATCATCTATGCCATTTGCATCTGCCAAGTCAGCTGTTGCCCGTCATTGGAGCATCATGAAGCATTGTTTCTTGGATGCAGAAATCCCAAAACCTCAGATCCAGTGTGCTGTGCATGCTGCGCATTTGGCAATATTTGCAACGCGCCTTTGTCTACCTTGAGTTGTGTTCAATGGGCAAGACTGCTTGCCTGCAAGTTTGTGTTGCTATGTTGCAGATCTTTGCACTTTTCCTGGTGCACGCTTATTCAACTCGCGTCTGGAAGCATCAAGCAGCTGACAGCACCAACCTGAGTGCAGCAGCAGTTGAGCATGGCTTCCAGAGTCCTGAGGGCCATTCCAAGCTGATCATGGATGGGCCCTGGATCCTGTTGTGGCCCTGCCTCCTGCTCTGGCCATTTTTTGAGGGCGTCATAGGGTTTGGTTTCATCCACAATGGCGCAGGTGATGCCATTCTGCTGGCCACTCCATTCTGGTTCTGCTGTCTTGGCCGCTGTGGCTCAGCTACATCTCCCACTGCCTTGACAGTCATCACCAGCATAGCATCTTTGCTATGCATTTGCGGCATCTCTGCCAGCTTTTCTACCTGTACTGCCTTCAGTTCCAGTGGCCGTTCTGCTGCTTGCACATCAGGCTTGGCTGTGAGCCCTTCAGCTGCATGCAGCAGCACAGCCTGCAGTGGTTGCAGAGATGTGCAAAGTCGCTGCCTGTGAGAGATGGTGGCCTTGCCTTGTAGTATGCTGTCGTACCATGCAATGTAGCCACGCTCTCCCGTCGTTCCTTACCAAAATGGCACGCCCAGATATGCCCTGTATTCTTGGACCTGATCGCGTTGTGGGGGCTATGCATCAGTATTGTAGAAGAGCGCTTCAACAGTGCCAACATGTTGGCTGTGCAACTGTTACAGTATGTCAGTGTATGCATCAAACGAGTATTTATAGTATGTTGTGGCCTTGACATGTGCATGTCCTGCAGACGCGGCCAGTGTCATCACCTTGCCGATCAAGGATGCAAACGGAATGGTAGTGGGAACAACCTATGTGACACCCTTTCAGGCATGTAAAACATACTCTGCAAAATTCAATACCACTCCGCTTGGGTGCGGCGTGGACCGTGCCACAAGCATCATAGTCGACTTTATAGTGGCCTTGGCTCTACTTTACTTTGTGGTTACCTATATTCTGCTGGCCCTCAAGCTTAAAGGCTACCGCAAGCAGCCATATGCCTTTGTCCAAGTTGGCCTGGTGTACAACACTCTGCAGGTATTGCTTGCCTATAAGTTGCTGCTGCCTCTGTCTAGCCAGATGCAATGTCATGATGCTTGTCATGCAAACTGCTGCAACTGTAGCCTGCTAGAGAGAGCGTCTATCACATGCACGTGGCACACGCCTTGTCTACTGCAACTGAGATTGTACTGAGTGGACATTGACCTGGGTTGAGTGAGGGACAGCGCCTGCCAGATTGGCCTCTATCAATACCTGGCTGCGCTAACACATGTGATCTCCCTAGATGCAACCAGACAAAGCTCGACTACACTGCTTGTCTTCAAAGGGGTGTTTGGCATGATGCTTCAAGACCTGAGCATGCAGTCATTTCTCACCTTCTGACTGCAATTTTGCCTGAGGATTGCATCTTATGATCTCTTCCCTTGCATCAATATGCTCCATAGTAAAGCATGTGTGCCTGATGATGCCTGTGCCAAATGGGTTGAACAACCATAATTTCAACATGAGATTGTTAAGAATGTGGTTGTGCGTGTGGCAGCTATGGCTGCGCATGGCGGTGATGAGCTTCTTCACGCTGTGCTTGGTGCTGCTGTGGCTGGTGGGGCCCGGCTGGTGCACCAGTCAGGAGTTCTCCTGGCTCGGCCTCATGCCCATGCAGGTGCGCTCACATTGCATTCCACTAACACACATGTGACAACTTGCCAAGAGGTGATTGTTGCTGCATGCATCGTAACCTGCTGCGTCAGATGCTTGGACAGCTGCTGGCCTGTTGGCTGGTCAATGCACATCAGCAAATGTGCATGCAGCATGTAGCATGTTTTACTATCACGAAAACTGAGGTTAGCGGTCAAGTGAGTGAAAAGTACACATGGTTTCTGTTGATCACCTGCATGCACCTTCAGCGTTGCTCAAATTGCCAAAGGTGGGTCCAACTTTTGCAAAAGTGGTCAGGGCTTGTGTCCTGCTTGCAGTAAGCTGTGCGTCGCTGCGTTCATATGTTGCTGAATGTTGGTCCAACATGGCTGCTACTTTGTGTCAATGCTGTTCAGATTGAGATGGTGTATGAATTGCAGATTGTGATGACAGCCAACACTGTGGTCTTGTGCTATGTGGCGTCACCTAGGACACCACAAGAGCATGCTGCTGCTTCCACGGTGGGTCACCCTTTTTGCTCACCACATGCAGTCAATTCATCAACAAGGGTGCATAAGGATCGGTATCAGCTGTTCACAGTATGTCATGCTGCAGCAGATATGGTTGCAGCACACATGCATATGCATTTTTTGGAAAACGGGTCAATGAGCAAAGCATGCAGGGCGCACAGCTGCAGCAGACGAGCCTTGCTGACATGCCTACATCTGTGTGTTCGTCTGTATGGCGGCCTGTTTGTTCATCTGTCCTGATCTATGATGAGACTTACGCGTGTGTGTTAGCACGGCTTGGTACAATGTATGCTTTGACCTTTACAGCACTTGCAGGTCTGGCTTCAAGAGTTTGCCTGGACAGAGGCAGACAAGCCTGTCAAGCTGGCAGCTCGTTCAGCCATGGTTCCTGATAACGCCAAGCTGGCCCAACAGCCCATCTTCTGTTTTGAGACCATGATGAATCTGCTGTACTGGAGCTGCTACGTATACGACCACAAGATGGTATGATAGCTACATCAGTTCTTGCTATTGGAACACTGTCCACTTTGTCCTAAATTGAACAGGTCAGAGGGAGCCTATTTGTATCACCAGTCAATTGCCTGGTCTTCATGCGCAAGGTAGCTATCACGCTATGTACTTGCTGCATGCAGTGCAACAATTGAGCAGCCCATGTGATGATGCGTCTCTCTGCAGGAGCAGACAAACATCTCAACCTTCAAAGCAAGCAGGCCTTCAGCTGAGCAGCAAGACAAGCAAGGCAGGCAGGAGAAGCTTGAAGGCACGTCCTTCACAGCAAACACCACTCTGAACGTGGACACTGCCTTGAGTCTGTACAAGCTGACTCGGTCTCAGAGCTTCTGGGAGACCAAGCAGGACACACGCTGCTTGGTTGGCTGGGGCAACAGCACCGTCGTGGTGGCCTTCAGAGGGACAGCTTCCATGAAGAACGCCCTGGCAGATCTGCAGGTACCTTGCTGTCACCTGCCTGTTGCGCCTACACAGTGTGCAAACGCTCAGTTCACTGGGAAAGACACTAGTGCAAGGTGCAATACCAATCAGAGGAGCGGGCTATCAGCGCCTATCAAATGTTGCATTACAATCATAGCCTTTTGCATAGGTGTCAGCCTCGGCTGAGTCACGTCAAAACATGATAGGTTGGTCTGAGCCAGTATGGCTCCTCCCTCACAGCAACAGAATCCTTCCAACCTACCTCATGCGGCAAAGTGTGCCTGCTTGTGCTGCAGCATCCCATACCCACCTGCCATCTTGACAGATTGGCGCAAGCCCCCCTTTTTCCCAGCTTTTATGAAGTTTTACCTTGCAATGTGCGTCAACATGCTTATGAGGTGTCTTCAGGCATGGAGGATTGCGCACCCCCCCATGAGGGGTACAAACTGGCTGGGCACCCGCCCCCTTGTGCATGTCGGCTTCCTCAAGAGCTGGCTGGCTGGTGGTCTCAAATACAAAGTGGTCAGCCACATTCTGGAGGCTGTCCAGCAATGCAAGCAGGAGTCTGAGTCAGATCAGCCGGTCAAGATCTTTGTCACAGGTAAGCACTGTGTGTGCAGCATGACATACCTAGGTGAACATAGACTGGCTGTTGTCACGACGTGAGGAGCAGCTTGCATCTGACTGCATGGCTGAGACGGCTTCCACCACTTGGTCCAAGCAGATGCATTGGATCTGAAGTCAATGATCAATGATGAGAATTTTGAAACAATGATGAGAAACTTGAATCAATGATAAGAAGTTGAATCTGTATGAACCAGTATGGTTGTCACCACATGGAATGTGTGCACGGCACATTCTTTTCTGCTGCGAAATGGCTGCCCTAGCAAGAACTCTGGTTGGTGCACTGCTCACTTTGCTGCAAGTAGCATCAAAGTGCTAAAGAGACAGCAGCAAGGTTCTTGAAATGCATGACAGCAGCCTCTCATGATCAATGAGGGAGCGTGCAGTGGGATCCAAGCCTTCAAACTCAGATTATACACACCTGTGCTGTACCCTTCCACATAATGTGCTTGGACCACAACAGCTGCTGCCAAACACCTCGTTGCTGCAAACTTGTTTCTGAGGAGGGACTGTAGGCATAGCAACCAAGGTCATGTCTCCTTTTGACACTCGTGGGTTCAACGAGTGCTAGCTCCTCCATGTTGCCCTTGAAAACAGCAGTTCCTTGGAGGAAGACAGAAGAGTGCTTGAGGCATGTCTGTTGCAAAGTTAGATGGCCTCACAGCGTAGTTTGTTGCCAGGATGTGTGATGAGTCACAAATGGCTCCATGCCCCAGACTGTAAGGTATAGATGAAAAAACTGAAATGCCACAGCTGCTGGCTGCAGGCCACTCTTTGGGCGGTGCTCTTGCCACTCTTGCAGCCTTTGACATCCGCCAGCATCTGTTGAACAACATGCAGAGCCATGCTGAGGTGGTGTGCTACACCTTTGCAGCGCCTCGCACTGGCAACCATGCCTTTGCTCGGGAGTACAATGCCATGGTCCCTGACACCTGGAGCGTCATCAATGACCAGGTTAGGCGTCTGAAACTGTTTGATGGCTGGGTACATTCTGGAAACAATGGCCGACCAGCGCTCTGGGGTTTTGCAAGCAAAGATGGTGGACTTTGGTTGTGTGTTACATGTTGAACATTCTTCTCACGTCTGTTGCTGTGCGGCTTGGCGATGGACAGCCCCTGATTTTGCTGATTTTGCTGTCGTGCTGATCAATTTCATGCCCAATACATTCAACACTCTCCACGGCAGTCTGACTCAACACACTTTGCATTGAGTGGTAGTGATTAGTTCACAGACTGAACTTGTCACCATTCAAGCAGGTGCTATGCACAGCTTTTACAGGTGGCAGGCTGAGTGCATTTTTGCGTGCTTCGGAGTGAAGGCACATTCAGGGAGCCACTAGGACTATACATATCTGACCCTAGGGTGGCCCAATGAAGGAATGAGTGCATCAGTGACTGAAGCCAGTAGTGTGATGCCAGGATGTGGTGACACGTGAAGGCAAGATGTTGTTCCTGTACAAGCGGCCTGGTCAGCGCGTCATCCTGAATGCTGCCGGCCACATGATGGTGCGCCCCACCCACATGGAAGTCTCCGTCCAGAAGTCTGTGGGAGGTACATTGTGTCCACTGTACGATTGTCAAGTCTGATGCACATTGACAGGTTCCCCTTTGCCACTACACTTGTGATGGCATGTGTCTGTCACAGAGCCTCAGCAAGAGCCTGAGCACGTGGTGAGCGAGTGACTTGACAAGTGAGTGGATGACCTGCAATACTGCAAGGCGCTGTTCCAGCTGAATGCAGCTGCTGTCGGCCGGCGAAAGGCACTTGTGCAGCTGCTGCAAGCAAGGCGCACACATGTGCAAAAAGATGCTTGAGCGTTGCCGGTGTGTTTGAGGAGTCAGTAAATCAGCATGTTGCCGCAGCTGCTGCATGCAAGGTGCATACATCTGCAAATGCATGTCTGAGTGCGATGCTGTGCCTTGTTGCGGTGCAGGCCAGAGCGTGCGGCATCATCTGCTCACAAACTACATGCATGCTATCTTGTCAGTGCTCCTGGCTCAGTTCACGGGCTTGGGCTTGCTGGACGGCATGGAAGGGGTCATCAAGCTGGCAGAAGCATCGCCTTACATTCAGGTAAGTGCGATGGCATGTCTGTACTTGCAAGCCTGGCCTGGCCTGGCATACATGCTTGCCATTGCCGTTCTGTACGCAATGTCCCTTGGAAACACATCACAATCCAGCTGCAGCTTGATTACACAGAATTACACACCTGACCTCATGTAAGGCCGGCCAGATGGTCATGAGCCTATCTCACACACAATGTAGCTGTGTTGCTGCGCACTGTCTCATGTCTCTGTGTGCTTAGCACTACATGTAATCATCTGCTGAACTGATATGTGGTATGTGAGTAACAAATGAAGGTAGGCATCAGACCAGACAAGAGTCTCTTATGTCAGAGCATGTCTTCAGGTGCAAGGCGCAGTAAATGTCAATGTGACAGCTCATGCCTGTCTCATTGTGTCTTGTGAAGGTGCCAGGAGAGGCATGCAGACATGCAAACACATTGACTGAAAAAGCCAATGGCTTTGAGCCCCTCTGTCCAAATAAAATCCTGCTTACTTATAGATCAGAGCAGCAACAGTACTGTGCCTGACACACAATTGGCATTGCATTGTGCACCTGTCAGGTCAGAGTAGAAGCATCATTGTGCCTGCACAGTATTGACCTTGCATTCTGCATTGATTTGCAGGAGCTGTTGGAGTCACAGATGGGCATGAGCCTGCCCAACATGCGTGCCTTCTGCCAAGCCGACGCCTCTTCAAGACACAGGCAGTCCTTGCCTGGGGCTCATCTACCCAGCAAGGGCTTTTGGCTGATCAAGCGGCCTACAGCCCCTTCCACTGCTGCAGCACCCAGTGGCAGAGCTGGCAGGCTCATGCACAAGCTCTCCTTCAAGGCTCAGTCAAGCGCTTCTTCACTGCAACATACATCTCAAGGCCTCTGATTGATGTGCTCAAGCAGCATTGTGGGCATGGGTGAAAGGAGGCAGTGGCATGCTGAATGCAGAGCAGCCAGCAGGGCTGTTGATTATCTCAGTGCTGCATGGAGCATAGCTGACAGCCTGGGAGGAAAGGTTCATCAGCTACATGGTTCGTGGTCAAAGGGGATGAGGAGGGTGGGGGGGGGGGGTAAAGCGCGGAGAAGTTGCCATCTAGGATCGACAGTGTCTTTGATGGCAAGCAATGAATCAGAAGCTGCAGAGCTGATGGCATTGGAAGCTCCACAGCATACTGTCACTGCTTTAGGGCTTGGATACTTGCTGTCTTCCTGTCCCGGTGCTGTGAATGTCAACGCCTACTGGCCATTCGCCTCACTAGTTGATGCTGCTCATTCGCAGAGTTGACTGCACAGGCCTCATAAAACAACCCTTGCAACCCTTCCCTGCACCCCGGAATCTCAACAGTGTGGCCAGGTGCCTAGACTCTCAACAATTTTTGAGAAAGTCATACATTCATGCATCAAGTGTTGAATGATGCTGTGGGCCAGGCATGAGTTTGAGTTGACATCGCAGCTTCAATTTTTAGGAGTGCAGTGCTCTACGCAGTTGACATTGGAATATTTTGATCCTCGTAGCGGCAGTTGACAGGTCTCCAAGTGTGTTCAAGTTAGTGATCAATAAGTCAGGCATCAGGACATCATGAAGGGTGATAACCCTCATGGCGTTTGCATCATATACTCTTGATGTGCAAACAGTCAAATCACAACAAGACGAGATTTTGCGAGCTCCAATTGGCCTCTTGCATCCATGTATCACTTTGGCAACTGCCTTTGTTATTGATTTGAAGTCAAGTAGACTGTGACTTCAACCAGCACAGGGAAATTTCTGATAAACGTAGACTCAATATGAAGAATACAGAAGGACAGAAAGGGACATTCTTTGCCTGTACATGAGGGAACTGCAGTAGTCAATATTGTCCTGTTTTTCCTGCTGGACCTGACGTCACTTGTGAGGCGGGTACAGGCTGTGACACTGTTAGTCTGTACCTGATCTGATTGAGGAATGAGTAATTGCATGCAGGCTGAGCTGTTGGCCAAGCACCCTCTCTTTTGTCTGGTTGCTATGTCACTAGACGTTTGTTTGTTACTGTTCCCCGGTGAGTATGCATACATGTATAGCTAGTAGCGATTTGTCTACAGGCAGGGCGCCTGACCCGCTGTTGATGTGCTGATGTCCTTGAGCCTTGAAGAATGTCCTTTGAGGCTCCTCTTCTGTCTGTGATAGCCCTGTCTTCGAATGCTGTTTTTGCTAGATCTGTGAAGTATATGCATCCACAACACCATGTGGGAGAGGACATGCACAATTTTGATCGAGATGGACGTGCCATGTAGCCATTCATGCATAATGGTGTCACTGAAGCGCAGTTGCTTTACTCTTCCAAGTATTGTATGACGCTTATATCAGCATGTCAACTGCATGTATCAAACCTACAGCTCATATGCTGCTAGTACCTCGGCAATGGCCGAAGGTGCCTAGCCTGCCTAAAAAATCCGGTAACAGTAGTCAGTCTCACTCAACTCACATAATGTACACCCCAGCAAATGTAACACGCTCAATTCATGGCAAACTTAGACTGTCATACAAAGCTGACTTTTGTCAAGCAGACACAGCACATGCATCCTATTCGGCCAATTTTTCGATGGTGGAGTTTGGCCCCTTTGCAAGCTGCTTCAAAATTGACTCCCTTGTCAGTACCCCAACAATTGCGCCCTCATCATTAGTCACGAGGGCAACTTTCTGACCAACTTCGTCCATCACATTCAGCGCCTCTGTCATACTAGTGTCCACGGTCAACAAGACACACGCCTCCTCCAAAGCACATGCTACACTTGCACCCTCAAGCAAATCAGGAGAGCTGTCCATGCTGTTCAGCACAGGGCTCCTGCTAGCTGCAGAAGCAGCGCCACCTCTGTAAGCAGGATCTATTGCCACCTCTTTCCTGCTGCCGTTGGACCCAATGCTGACCACTTCCCTCCTTTGCTTGTCCCCAGGACCAGCAGCACCGTTGGCTTTTGCCTCAAAGCCATCTGCTTCTTGTAAATCTACTTCCCCTGCAACATCTAAGCCCAGCTGGCTTGTGATCTGCAGTGCGTCCATATAGCCTGAGTCCTCGACAGGGCCTCCAGACTTCTGATCAGATTCCTGAAACTGGGACGGCGTGAATGCTGAGCTGGCAGCCGGCAGCGAAGCTACCCAGTAGCTGATGCCGACAGCTGCCAGGGTGGGTAATATGATGAAGTAGTCCTGGGTGAGCTCGAAGAGCAGCAGCACTGAGGTGAGAGGGACTTGGCAGTTGGCTGCTAGCATGGCGGCAACGCCTACAAGGGCATAGGCTTGTGGGGCTGCTACTGGGATGCCCATGGGGGTCATGAGCAGGGATGCTGTGCCCCCAAAAGCAGAGCCTAGGGTTGCGCCTGCAACACCACAGAGAATGTATATGAGGTGGGCTTGTGAAAACTCAAGCACAACATTGGTCTGTGTGAACGTGGGTGCAGCCTAGAGGTCAAGTCATACTTGACATCATGCCAGAGTCAGTTCAACGGTGTTGATTCTTACGTGTTGGTGAACAGCCTATTTGCTGTGACTTATGGCTCAGTCAAGATCACAGCAAAATGGGACAGTGCATGCCACGCATGAAGCACTGGCTGCTACGTGGTGACGTGCCAGCAGTGCATTGATCCAATAACAGCAGAAGTGTGCCAGGTTACAACAGCTGAGTCACAGCTTTTCCCGCCAACCTGATGAACGGATGTACGACTCAAGAAAGAATGAATGTTCAGAGTGCAGAGGCAGGGTAGTTGTGTGCACTATAAGAGTCACAAGACCAGCCAGTGACAATGGGGCAGCTTACCCATGAAGATGGATGGGGCATAAGCGCCTCCCACAAGACCAGAGCCCTTACTCACAGACGTACAGAAGATCTTGACAGCCAGGATCTGGAACAGCAGCAGTGGCGCAAAGTGGTCCCTGTTCTGCAGTATGGCGTTAACATTCCCAAAACCTTGGTACAGCACCTCTGGGTATTGCAAAGCCATGAGACCCGTCACTAAGCCACCAATGGCCGGCATGAGGGGGGTGGGTACCCCTTTTTGTTCAATGCGCTGGAACAGATCAGCTGTCACCTGTAGTGCAGGGGATGGTGTGGGTATCAATGCATGCTGGCATGAATTAACAGCTTGAAAGCGGTTGTACGGGTGCCTGATCAGGGGCGCTGTATGCCTGCAGGCCATGTAACAAAGAATGCACAAGGGGAAGTGCATGCTGCTAGCTCCAGCAACCCTACAAGCTCATGTTTTTATCATGACCTGACAGTCTGCTCGCTTCTGTGGTTCAAACATCAGCCTTTGGAAACAGAAGTGAGCACAGCCAAGACTGCTGTCAGGCTGCGGGTCTGCCACAAGTGCATACAGAGGTAATGATTGCGGAAGCACCTGCCGCATCACTACTGCTGCAGAACACGGCAGAGCAAGCACAAGTCATGGAATCAGTGCAGATGATCCTGTGAGACCATGTTCGCTCCATCAACAGCCTGCCTCTGGACTCAGAGGAACCAGCTGTGAGCTCACATGCAAGAACGCCAACTTAGGGTCAAGATAAGGCTCTCAAAAATACTCATTATCCAATTCCTTGAACAGGTCATCTAGATTTTCGATGAATCTTTTCTGGACATCTGGACATCCAGCAGAAACAAAACAAGGTTCAGGTTTGCTTGTCGTAAGACAGTCAAAGCACAGGCTGACAATACCTGGTTGGAGTAAGCAAAGCTTGCAGACACGGCTCCACAGCAGGCTCCGAAGCCCAGGATGAGCGGCAGCTCCAAGATGGACTGCAGCTGGTAGTCAGGGACACGCACTGCTGGGGCCTGCCCCAGCCCTGCTTGGGACACAATGGCGGCCAGGACTGATGCCAGCAGCACCATGGCTATGGTCAAGCCAGGTGTTGTGTCGGCACTGTTACGGCGAAGGTCACTGCCTTGTGCCTGCAGGACTGTCTCCACTGCGAAGAAGACGCCTGAGATCGGAGCATTGAAGCCAGCAGCCACACCTGCGCAGGGAAGTGTGCGTTGGTGACTTTGAGCTGCAGGGTTTTGGGAAGAATGCTGTGTGTACTGCGCTTGATTGCAAGTTGTTGGTGTGTACACAGTTTGACCCTGGGGTACTGCAACAAATGCAGCGCATGAAGCGGTGACACTCTTTGATGAGGATTGCAAGCTTGAAGCTGTGTACAGGCTGCCATCATACCAGCATGGTGATATAAGAACAACACTTTGACATCCAGATTCCAGGCCGATAGGCTGCAGTATGGCTACAGT
>JAABUU010005900.1_pt1 | contig 13410 bp, 11 predicted proteins | sample 5559301 | NCBI WGS metagenome assembly JAABUU01 (sample SAMN10711884, study PRJNA513360) | rock metagenome | isolation source: Antarctica rocks | place: Antarctica: Victoria Land, Richard Nunatak white | reverse complement strand
TCAGATCAGATCAGATCACCACAGCCAAGCTTCATGTAGACACACCAGAACTGTCGGGAGTCCGTCTGTCTGTGCTGCTGACTGTGTCACAATGTCTGTCAACAGGAAAAGAGCGACGTTGAGGCAGCTGCTGCCACACCAGCACTGGCTGAAGCAAGGGAGACGGTGATAGCCCTGACTCGGCAGGCAGGCAAAGTGCAGCAGGAGTGTGGGCTGGACATTCTTCCTGATGAATTCGCTCGTGGCGTGCTCAAGTGGGGCTTGATGGATGTATGGCTCTCCAGTATACAGAAATGTCATTTTCTTTCTATAGAAACGTCCCTTATACAGTGTAAAGCTAATCTCAATAACTTGGGGCAGAAAAGGCGTTTCTACATTGGGGAGATATCTTGGAACACAGTGTGCTATACTCTCAATCTCCTCAGAAACCAGTGTCGTGATCTCTTGCATGCATGCCAGAATTCCCATGCACGAATCTATGCTGTTTTGGCTTGTTCTGGTCTCCCTCAAGTCTGGCTTTGTTCCTGTTTCAGTATATGACCAGAGTATGACCAGAGGGTTGATTGGCTTGTGATGCTTTGTAAGCGCGCTCTCTCCCTCTGGACTCTTTCTGTCATTCAGCGGCATACTAACACATGCATTTGCCTTGATCATATTACATGATTCATATACAATAATGGGTTGATCTCTGCCAAGGTACACCTTCACATAAGCACAGCATGTAACATGGCAGGCTCTGCTCATTGTGTTGTCGGCTTAACTGTCACTTTAAAGGAGGTGTATATACTCTTTTTCTTACAGTGAAAGTTTTTTCACAGTGACATTTGTGTCATTTTGTCAGCCCGGTGGCAGCAAGCAGTGCCGAATTCCTTGAATGTTGCCACAGTTTTTTGGTTTGGTCAGGTCAGTCTCATTGCAGCTGTTGTCTTGTGTGCTGTTGCTGACTGGGATGCTGTCCAGTGCTGGCGTTGTGGCAGCCTTGCACTGCTCACCATAAATATGTCTTGCCATTGTCTTGTATGTTTTGTCTCGATTGCTGCCAGGGTGCCCAACCCAGTGGTGTTTTCAATGCTTAGGTGGTGTATGAGTGGGCGCGCGGCACACCCTTTGAGGAGATCTGTGAGCTGACAGATGTGATGGAAGGCAGCATTGTGCGCACCATTGTGCGTCTAGATGAAGTGTGCAGAGAGTTCAGGGACGCTGCCAGAGTAATGGGCAACACACAGCTGTTTCAACAAATGGAACAAGCTTCAGCTGCCATAAAGCGGGATGTCATCTTTGCTGCCAGTCTGTATGTGTCTTGAACAGGATGGGCCTTGTGAATATTTGTCTGTCAGACATCCTGTTGTTTACGATGCTATTTGCTGCCTAAGCTGCTAGTAATCAGTTGTCCACTGGAAGTAAGCCCGCTGCGCAGTATGTTTCTTCAAGGTGCTTATCAATTCTGATGTCAAAGCTGGCGGTTCACATCCTTTTTACGCATTGAAGCATCAACTGACATTGTGTGTTTAGATCTGTTATGCACGCTGCAATAGTGTAGTAAACTGCTCACTGATTGACAACATATGCACATGTGTTCATTGATCTGGACCCAGCAAAGCTCGAAGCTCAATTGGTAATGTTTCGATCAATCTGTGTTGCGCCAGGCTGTATAACACCTTCTTCAGAGATAGCTGTGTCCAGATGCCTATGTTTCAATACTTTGTGTGTTTACATGATCACACTTGTAATACCAGTTTAGCACACAGCAACTAATTCATCAGTTGATACCTACATTGGCAAGTATGTGACCATCTGTAATGTCCCATAGTGCCCCACAGGCAAATCGTGTGGCTAGACAGGCCTGGGCATGCAAAGTGCTGCTGCATAGGACCCCGATTTTGTGTCCTCCTGCTAGCAGGGGTGCAGCGTAGAAGCAGATGCCAGAATGTTGAAGCTAGCTAGAGCGCTGTACGGTAGCATGCCAGGCAATGAACATGATGGTGGATGTTACCAGGTTATCATATGCATGCTAGAGCCTGCTGTACCTGTTTGTAAACGTAGCCGAAAAGTCACACAGGGGCACCATGGCCATGTGTCAGTACTGTGCATATTTGTATAATGGGCACCTGCCAGACGCCACAGTAATGTCAACCTGACAGCCGTGAGTGGCGTCAGCCTTCAATCTCAGCGTGAAAGATCAAGTACAGGTGCTGCCTGCACTGCCGCCGGCAGATACACGATCATCTGTGCACCTTCTTGTTTGACTTGGCGCACTGAAGAGCTAGCCAGTGAAGATAGTGCTGTAGCAAGGAGCAACTGAACCACTGAATCGAGCCGGATTTGAATTTAGATCTGTAATTTGAAGTAGCTATTGAAGAAGTCGAATTAAACTTGAAAGTATTTGCACTGGGGGGATGGAGTGCTCAATTGCGCATTGTATTGCGGTGACAAGCCGAGCCCTAGGCAGTAATGTCTAGGCAAATCTGTGACCACTCTCAGACGCGATTAGAGACCTTTATTTTCAAATTTGCATAATCATAACCTGATGATGCAGACGTTGAGATGTCGCACTTGAAATGCTAAGCGTCTGGGTTTTGCTCATGTGTAGAGACATCGCTGCGAGCCAATGCATCATGTGCCATTGCTACCGAGTCGGCTTACAAAGCGTTGGTGACATGCGTGCTTACCTCGAAGCTCTTGTTGCAACTATTAGTTGCATACAATTGTGAGCGACCTTGACAATTTCTAGTCAACAACATAATGTGAATCCAGCAGTCTTGACACTTGATTGAGTGCGCAAGCTATTCATACGTGAGCTCGTAGCCGTTGTTGTTCAGTGCATTTTGGCCATAGTTGACAGTGGCTCACCGGGATGTGAAGCCCTTCAATCAGATCGTGCGGCAAGAGTTCCGCCATCGACGCTCACGGTGCCATCTGGCAGACAGAACCACTTAAATGAAGATTAGGTGATGTGTAGACGTTCATGAGAATCCAGAGCAAGTAATAAGAATGCGGTCACGGTCATGGGCAGCGCATTTGGGACAATACTGCGTAAAGTACTGAGGTCAACAAATGAATGCATGAATGAATGTCGAGAGTCCGATGCTGCTTTTGACGCAAAGTAGCGCTGCTGGGCCTTGAATGCTCCAGTCATGTTACATCAGCAGTAAGCAGGCGTGGCGTCCTTGAGCTTGGTGTCACGACCTGCAAATTCATCGCAGGACACTGCCTGTGTGATTGACTGGTCATAACAGGCCCAACTGCAGGTAGAAAGCCCGGGTATCAACCCAACAATTGTGAGGTCAGTGTGACCAACTTGGTGGTCTGTCGTCGACAAGTCCCGAGCAGTCAGCCCACATCGGATATCGTGCAGCTCAGGATTAGCAAGCTTCAGCCGCATCAGACCGTCATTTCGGTGGAGAAGCAAGTTGGCGCAATCAAACACGCTTTTCAAGTTTGCTCCCCGTTCACCTTCGGGCTGTTACTTGCACAGAGGCTGTGCGCGCTTGTGACCCACACATTTCAAGCGCGATCGCACATATTCTTCTTGCTCGGCCTCGGCGGTTCTGCGTAGCCAGGCACAGACGTTCCAGCATTGGTCAGCAGTCGGTCGGGCAAAGGTAGGAGGCTAGGGGTTGGCGCTCTCGTTGTTTGCCGGTCTGTGCATATAACATTGGGAAGGCACATGTAGTCGTCTAGGAATTTTCAATGCGCGCTCTACTGCCCGCTGCCACTGCCTGACTGCCTCGTTCGGGTGTGTGGGTTTCGTATTGCATGTGTCGCAACATTCGCAAACCACCTGTTGTTGCAGTCCCGAGCCAACGAGGTGAATGACACATTAATAACCAAGCCTGGTGAGAAGGGCATCAGGCAAGCCTGCTGACCTTCACGTGTCTTCCTAGCATACTGCACTCCAAAGAGAGAGAGGGTATTGTAGCTTTAGTTTGTTCCCAGTGCATAGTGCCATACACAGTGCCAATAGACTTATGGCATTGAGGCCAGAACAGCCAAACATGAACAGCAGTCTGCCACTCAAGTGTCAAGTCCTGTCTGCTGCTGCAGCGCTGCAGAGCACTGTGTCCAAGCAGCACTGCAGCTCCAGGACTTACACCACATGTCTTCCTACTCTCTTCATGTTCCACTGCAGGTCACTAGTATGCAGCACACATGGCGCAGCCCTAGGTCCCATAAATGGACATCCACTTGCAAGGCTGTGTTCATCGTGACTGTCCTAGCCAGATGCGCTGACTGCAGTGCAGATGGTGAGATGCCACACCAGCTAACAAGCCACCTAGGCAAATCTTCTTATGCCTTGTGCTTCCTCACAACAGCGTGCTGCAGGCATTGCGCTCCTGGAGTTCAGCGGCAACATAACCAACTTTGCTGCTGTCAGTGCTCAGAACTCTTTCAAAGGCTGGGTGAATGGCACTGACCCCTGCCTAGGCTGGACAGGCGTCACTTGCAACACTCAGGATGTGGTCACCAGCTTGTGAGTTCCAACAGCAGGCTCATCCTGCTTCTGGAGAGTGTTGTCTGCAATCGGTTGCATTGCAGTAGTCCTTTGGCTTCAGCTAGGCCCTTGCCTGCGCTGTACTGTGCAGTGTTTCCAAAGGGTTTCCAAATTGCTGTCAGTTGATCACTCTCCAGGCAAGGCGCTCTGGCTCAAGCAGCTCGGACCCCAGCTTGGCCTGCACGGCTTGAATCTGGGTCTGCACATGCTGCAGTATCAGCATGATGCCATTACCTGCAGTGTTGCATCAGATCATGTCAGCATGATGACCTTGGTAGCTGCTGCACTGTTCTGCTTGCACCTGTACTGCATGTGAACTGGGTGTATTCTGCAGCTGTGGCAAGGCTTTGGCATCAAATGTCAGTGTTGCAGCATTGGCATCCTGTTGGGCAGCAGACTACTGTTCACTGCAACACCTGACTCTATCTGTTGGGGTTTGTTGCAGGAATCTGAGCAGCTATGGGTTCAAAGGATACCTGGCAGACGGTTTGAATGGCCTCACAGGCTTAGTCAACTTGTGAGTAATCTGCTGTGCAGCCTACCTGCAATCATCTGACTGTATCTCAGATGTTAGCCATGGCAGTTACATGCAAGACTGCATGGACACAAAGGCTATCGTGTTTGAGTTTGTTCATTGTTGCTGGCATGTTCAGCTTTGCAAGGAGTAGGCATGTCCGTCATGTGGGCATGGACGATGCCAAGTGCAGTTTGTAAGAACATCAACAAAGGCTAGCAACAGTACATAGCACTACAGTCATGGCTGCACAAGATGTGACATTGCACATGCTGCACCCAATGTAGTCTGGCAAGGAGCTGCAGCAATTTGCAAGTCAAAGGCGCTGAGAGACTGACCGCACGTACCTAGCTCATCATGAGCTGGAAAGCGTTTTAATTATTATTATATTATTAAGGCGCTGAGAGACTGACAATGCCGACTGTATGAACACCAGGCAGTGATTGATCATGTCAGGAGTCAAACAGCCGTACAATGATTGTGCAATGCTGCAGGAGTCTGTCAAACAACAGCTTTGAGGGCAGTTTGCCAAGCGCGTGGGGCTGGACCCCAATGCTGCAGCTGCTTCAGAACCTGTACCTGGATCAGAATCCAAACCTGAATGCCACATTGCCATCAGCATGGGGTAGCCCAGGGGGCTTCTCCTCCCTGCAGGTGATAAAATCTGAAACAAAAACAAGCATTGTGCACAAAAAGGGTTTCTTGAGAGCCCTGTTTAGAATTGGATGCATAATTTGTTATACCCTTTGAGAGAATTACTGTTCATTTAAGAAACTTTCTGCCTTGTTGATTGCATGTATTTTGTTGAAGTTTGATAGGTTGGGGTCGACGGCAGAAGGCCTGCAATGTGTCACGTGCTCGGCATAGTTGTTGCATGTGAGGTGGCTGCAAAGCTTGCATGCCTCTGGTGGAGATTGCAGCTCCTGTGTCTGCACTTGTCACTACATCGGCATAGTTCCAATGCAGCATAATCAGGGCAGAGTTACAATGCAGCCTGATGAGTACGCATGTACTCCCTTGTCCGTGTTATCCCTGCAGCTGTTCCTCTTCTGCTACTGTTCCTTCTTCTTCTGCTATTCTTCCAAATTTGACATGCTTTGTGGCGTGTCAGGTTCTGAACATCTCCGGCAGCAATGTCACCGGGGCACTTCCGCTGACATGGGGCAGCCCTGGTGCCCTGCCTGCCCTTGTGGAACTGGAGCTAGGCCACAACTCTATCACAGGTCCGTCAGCAACCATCTCTCTCCCCATCCAGTCAACACAGCGCAAATCAGTGATTCATGCTACGTGTTCGGGATTCCCCTACAGTTTCAAACCGCACACACCTTTTTTCCGTGAGGGCAGACATGAGCCAGAACTCATCCGGCTCTACTGGGGTCATGGGCTTAGTGTTTATGGTTGAAGTTGTTCGACCTCCTGGCATGGAAACATGGATAAGCAGGGTTGTAGCTCCCACTGAATGTGTGCTATTTCAGCAGCCAGGGAGCCAAGCATGCGCTGACTGCTGGTCCCTGTTGAATCACAGTATCAGCAAGCCTTGTGCGAATTGGTAATGTGCGTCTTGCGAGAGCAGCCAGCACGTGTGAGTTGACCTGTGAACTGCCAGCAGCTATCAGGCACCAGGCACAAGTGGCAGGTGAACCAGCTAGCAACAATGAGCACGCGCCTGTGTCAGCATATGGTGTGTGTTGCTGATCATACAGAGCTACAATCCCCTTTCCTGCAAAGAACAGAGATCAACTGCAGTACCGTCTGGGAAATCTTGTGAGGAAGCAGCAGCATGTGCAATGTATGTCCCATTGCTGAATGGACAGCAGAGCGTGGGCCATGCACAGTTCAGGGCCAGACAGACAGCATAACCAGTCAAACATGAGAGGTTGACAGACAGGCAGTGCAGCAGGCCATGCACTTTTCATGGACAGACATGCAATCCTCTGCCAGCTGTCTGCATCTCACAGACACTCCTGTCAAACTGTGCAAGGAGACCATCAGACAGAAGGGCCTCGCAAACACCACATGGACAGACAGCCAGCACCAGGGGGCACACACATATGACAGATTGGGAAAGCAGCAAGTCCTTACAGTGAATGCTGCCCGAAGAAACAGTCAGCAACATAGCCGGAGATGCAAACGTATGTAGAGGCTTTGCATGTCTCATTGGCCACCAGACAGCTATGATGCACAGACAGCCTTGAGCCCAGACTGTCCACCCCATAATGGCTGACAGCCAGGAGCAGAGGAGCAGCTTTGCCAGGAACATGCCACTGACATGACAAGATGCAAGCTTCTCAGCAGCACTGAAACAGGTCTAAAGCACAGCAAATCGTGCTTTACACTTGTCTGATTGCTGCTGAGAAGCATGCAACTTGTCATTGGCAGTATGCAACCCTCTTGGCAGCAGGTTGCACCCAAGCACTACATGCAGCTGCATTTCTGTTTTGTTTTTGTGACCAGCCTGGCAACCAGAAGCAGCAACCACTCTTTTGGTAACATTGTCAGCAGTATGTGGCCAACTCCATGCCTGCTTTCGTCAGCAGACTGAAGCAGCGTATCTCTTTGAAGGGCAAGACAGCTTTGCTATGGTGATCATCACCTGTTGCAGCAGCTATACATTGTACACCTAGGTTCAAAACAGATTCCTTTGATGCATCAGCGTCAGCATACATTATCCACAGCAGACATTGGCATGCATGGTCAACCTGACATTTGTTGTTTGAGTTGCAAGCGTGCTGCTAAGCTTGAAACAGAATCCCAATTCTGCTGTAGCCACTCACACACAGATTGACAGATATCCCATCAAATTGATGCCCCACATGTATCCCCTGTGTTTATTTCGCAGGGACATTGCCAACATACTGGTCTGCATCCAACTCCCTGCCGCGGCTTCGCTCGCTCGGACTGACAGACAATCTGCTGAATGGGAGCCTGCCGGGGGAGTGGGGCAGCCAGGCACAGGCCTTCCCCAGCTTGGAGGTGCTCAATGTGGCCCTCAATAACCTGACTGGAAGCCTCCCTTCCACCTGGTGTGGCCAGGGCTTCCCAGTGAGTAACCCCTGCAATCCTACTGTTGTCAGTGAGTAACCATTGCAACCCTACTGTTGTCAGTGAGTAAGCCCTGCAACCCTACTGTTGTCCGTGAGAAACCCTTGCAACCCTACTCTCATCACTTTGTCTCAACCAGTGGATGGTGTCCAGTTCATCCACTGTTTCATAGAATACAGGTCTTCCCCTAGGGTGAGTTACATACAGCCCTGAGGTAGCTGTCAGCATGAGGTCCTGTTCTGGCAGTCTCCTTCTCTCAGTTGTTGATGTCCAAACCTTGATGTCTCTTGGACTCGGTCAGTTGTCAACGCCTCCTTCTCTCAACTAGTTGATGGTTGTCTGTTGCCATGCCAGCCAGTGTGGCCCACAGTAACCTGTCAGGCATCCTTGTGCTGAGTCACTTCCTGGACCTAAAAACATCTCCCCAGTATAGAAACGCATTTTTCCTGTCCCCAGGCGTTTCTAAGTTTACATTTCCACCGTAGGATGGACGTCTCTGCAGAAGTATAGACGTTTCGGGATTGAGAAGAGCTGCTCTTCTCCCCTGTCTGTCTGCGTTATGTGCATTGCCAGCAGACATGTTCCCTGTGTCCACCATTTGGTGCATTGCCAGCAGTTGCGTTCCATGACGTTGTAGTCATGTCAACTGCCAGCAGTCATGTATGCCTCTGTGGCTTGCAAGAAACTCATGCAGCCCTGCGTGTGTCAGCTGGTCAGGTGAAAGACACTGTTTGCAGGGACTGAGCATGCCATGCTTGTCTTGTGCAGTCGCTGACAGAGCTGTACGTGCAAAACAACAATGTGAGCGGCACTTTGCCTTCAACCTGGGGCGCTACAGAGTGCTTCGCCAGCCTGGCGACTCTGGCGCTGCACAACAACAGCCTGTCAGGCAGCGTGCCCACCAGCTGGGGCAGCTCTACCTCCTTTGCATCCCTGGCGGCCATGTAAGCTTCTTAGGGTCTGGGGCTTACACTCAACCCTAAAACCTGTAACTCAGGAAACCCCTAAAGTCTGCTTTCTTTGCATCACTGGCGTTCATGTAAAAGCTCCTCAGGGTTTGGGGCGTATGCTGAACTCTAAAGCTCAAACCCTAAACCTGTCGAAACCCTCATCTCTTTGCATTCATGGTAAGACATGTAAGGTTTTTGCTGTGTGCTTTGGGGTGGGTTTTGCAAAACGCTGAGCTGTCTGCGTTGCAATGCACGAACTGGAAACTTGTTTCACGACATTAAACTTTGAAGAAACACATATTGTTTTGGAGCTGCTTTGGCATCATGCTTTTGCTGTCTGCTCTGCCGGTTGCAGACACCATGCTGCGTTGTGAAAAAGAGGTATTACCCGGGCCACGTGCGTGCAATCATAACACACATTCGTTTGCGCAAGAGTGGCAACATAATCTTGTATACGAATCAGGCCTTATTTAGGATCTGCTGTGCTACCAAACATTGAAAAGGATGCAGTGCATGCTTGTGTGAGCAGTGTGATGGCGTATGTCTAGTCAGCTGATACATGTTCAACTTGTGTAATGTGGTGTGCCTTGCAGGGTGATCCTGCCTGGCAATCCCGGCATTTGTGGCAGTGTCCCTGGGACCCTGGAGGCTGCTCAGCTAACCCCAAACGGCTCCACAGTACTCACAGCCACCAGCTTTGGGGCTTGTCCAGAAGTGTCTAATGCTGCTGCCCCCATACCTGCAGAGGCAAAAGTGAACAGCTCAGATGATGTGCTGGTTGCCCTTGTGCCCAGGTACGGCCCCCTTCCCTTTAGGATCATGTCTTTGAGTGTGTGTGCGTGATTGGTTTTACGTGCTGTGGTACATGCTATGGTTTGTGTTGCGCTGGATTTGTTGTACCTCAACAGCCTACACATGATTAGTACGCCGTGAGTGTGTTTGGATTTTGTGCTGCATTTGCAGCAGTGTCGCGGTTTTCTCAGAGCACTTTTGTGCTCTGCATGCGTTTTCAGAGCTGTCCCCAGGGCTGTTTGTTGAGCACTGACTACACGGGCAGCTTCAGCTGTTTTGCTTATGAAGACACATGAAGACACACCTTCTTGGTTGTCTTACAAGCTTGATGTGTAAGCTTGACTAAGCATGGTGTGCATTTATCTCCTTTGCCCAGCTTTATTTTGTACTGGTACGTTTTTGCACTAGGCAAGATTGCCATCATCAATGTTGCACTTGAAAGTGGCAACCTGCCTGGTTTTTCCCAACACTGCGCTGTCATCCAATTTGGAGCAGAGTAGCATCCCTGGGGCAGGTGTCTGTCCCCATGCATATTGTACTGACCAGCCAGCCATACAATGGTTGCTCAGTTTGTGTCACCAAGCCTATTGCTTCTCCCTGCTGTGCTGTTCTTCTTTGCAAGCCTGGCATATTTCTGGGCACTCAATTATCCTGTTGTGAGACTGTTTTTTGATGTGTGGACCCGTTGAGTTGCACAACTGTTTGATGGTGTGTGCAGCCTTTGAGTGGCACAATGAACCACCTTTGTGCAGCAGAATTGTGTCGTTGTGATTGTTGTGTGTGCGAATTTTCAAGCAGCTGGGTAGCACCTCTGCACAGTGTCTTTGTCCCTCTGTTGTTGAAGGGTTGAAAGGTGATGCAGGAATCCCCGCCGTGCATCCCCTGATGGTGTTCCAGCCCCTAGTGCTGCTACAGCTACAGCACCTCTGCCCAACACACTATCTGGAGCTTTCACACCTCTGCAAATTTTACGCCACACCTCACCGTCCCCGACACCACCTCTAACCTCAGCGCCAATCCCCGCGCCCCATCTCGCACCACCCCCATCACCATATCTAACCCCAGCGCCAGTCCCTGCACCACTTTCCGCTCCACCACCATCCCCAACTCCACCACCATCCCCAACAAACTCCCTAACACCTTCCCCAGCCCTGGTAATCCCCACAAATCCAGCGGCAGCATCCCCAACCTCTGCACCATCCCCAGTACCCACAATGGTAACCCCTGTAACTGCTCCGTCACCATCCTCTACATCTTCTTCATCCAGGAACTCACGGGCACCATCCCCAGCTGCAGCCCTGGGTTCAGTCCTTTACCCACCCCTGCCAGCAGCTGCACCAGCCCCTGCTCCAGGGCTGCTGCTTGCTCCAGCTCCAGCACCTTCTCTCTTAGCTCCAATCCCAGCACCTGGCCTGGCGCCTGCTCCTGCTCCTCTTATTGCTCCTGCACCTGCGCCTTTGCTTGCGCCAGCACCCACTCCTCTTCTTGCTCCAGCTCCTGCCCCTCTTCTTGCTCCGGCACCAGCACTGTCAGCACTGCCAGCAGGATCACTGACAGCACCAGTGCCCGCTCCTCTTCTTGCTCCTACTCCAGCGCCATTGCTAGCTCCAGCCCCCACACCTCTTCTTGCTCCTGCACCAGCTCCATTACTGATACCAGCACCTGCACCAGCACCTGAGTTGGCACCTGCACCAGCACCTGAGTTGGCATCTGCTCCAGCACCTGCTGTGCAAGCTCCTGTTCCAGCTCCAGAAGAAGTCAGCGCGAGTGCCCCCACCCCCACAGAGATCCTGTTGGCGCCCCTGCCACCCACCCCACCATCCAGCCCTAGCGATGTTAATCTCACGGTGAGCACAGACAATATACTTGGTACCACATGTGTAATATAGACAGCACCTGCCAGCACAGCATCCTTCATCAGTCAACCTCTTTACAAACTTGATTGGATCGTCTCCACGCATGATTGCACAATGCTGAGCTGCATATGACTTTGAGTCAGCATACATGATGGCACACTTGACACAATGTGAGGTGAAAACCTGGCTCAAGCTTGAGCCTACAGTCCCATCACGCATTACACAGCAGCCAAACTTGGGGCTGTCTATATTTGGTGCATCACCAGAGGGGTGGCGAGTGGCTGTTGCTGTTGCAGGTGGGGTTGAATCTGGCCGGAGGGTCCAGCTTGCTGCCTTACACCAACACAACCAAGCAGATTCTGGTGGCTGCCTTCAGGAAGTCTGTGAATGATAATGGCCAGGTCCAGCTGCTGTCTGTCCAGGTCAGCATTGTCGCCCTCAATGTCTACCCTTTGCTGCATCAAATATGGCAGAACATGTCATTCATGGCCTATTTGCATTCCACCCACTGAGCAGCGTACATTGCTGCTCTGAGACCACTGTGCATGTCATACCTCCTGTCTGTCTGTCTGTCTGTCCGTCCGTATGTACGTCTGTATGTCTGTCTGTACGTCCGTCTGTCTGTGTTTATTGACTGTTGTGTCTGTGTTTGTAGGCGCCGGCAACCACTGCTACAGGCTCTCCCACAACTGTCTACAATGCCTCCTCTTCTTCTTCAACGAGGAGGCTGCTTCAGAGCGCCAGCAATGTGACTGCTACCTTTGGCTACACCACGTCTCAGGCTGTGGCCTCCACTTTTCAGTCTACCTTCAACACCTCTCAGTTCAACCAGGCCTTGAGCGTTCAAGGTACATACTCAGCACCTGCATGCCTTGTATAAGCTTTAACATCATGAATTTCTGGGTTTACACTATGAAATGGGCGTTTCTCTAGGACTAGCGGTGATTGTGTATCCACAAGAGCTGATGCTCCCTGTGCTGCTCTTGTCAGGCACAAGGCGCCCACTCTCACTTCTTGTGTGTCTGTCACTTCTTCATCTTATTATCAAATGTTTGGACATTTGGCAAATGGCCAATGGCAATGGCAAGCAACCACCATTGTTGTGAATACTGTGAGTGTTGTGAAGGAGCACAGAAGCTGGCTAGATGCAGCTCTGTCTGAGCACAGCATGCTGTGAGCTGAGGTATGAACTTGCTATGACGGCTGCATTGCAATGTGTGCAGGGGCCACAGGCATTCAAACCATACTACAGAATGTTGATGGCCTGGAAGCGGCCCTTGCTACGCCTGCAACTGCCCCTGCTGCAGCCCCTGTGGCCACCCCGGTACAGACTCACTCACACTCACACGCACACTCACACACTCTTCACTCCTTTCCACATGCTTTGCAGAGATGTGTCACATGCTCTGTGCAGCTCATGTTGACTAGTGCTTGTTAAGATTCACCAAGCATCTCAACACATGTTTGAAGTCTCTCGCCTGTGTGCAATCGGCGTTACATCTTTGCTTGCACCTCAATGTGGTCTGCATGCTCCTACACATTGTGACTTGACAGCGCCGGTTTGCTTCCTCCCCAGAATTGCGGGCAAATCAGGGTTGTGCACATCAGCACAGCCCCTTGTGTTGTACATACACCTTAATGTTGTGCTTGTGGACGTGAAGCCTAAACCCTAAACCCTAATTGCAGGCTGCTACGACTGTCCCTGTGCCTGCGCCTGCTTCCAAGAAGGCCCTTGGGGGTGGGGCCATTGCAGGCATTGCCATT
>JAABUU010005899.1_pt1 | contig 13410 bp, 11 predicted proteins | sample 5559301 | NCBI WGS metagenome assembly JAABUU01 (sample SAMN10711884, study PRJNA513360) | rock metagenome | isolation source: Antarctica rocks | place: Antarctica: Victoria Land, Richard Nunatak white | reverse complement strand
GAGTTCCGGTGGTGCCCGGAGTGGTGGCGACACCCCGAACCCCTGTCGCGGCTCACCGGGCTGTGGCGGGCCTGGGAATCGTGCCTGAGCAGCCCCGAGCAGGTCAACCAGTGGTGGCTGGAGCACTGCGACCCCCACCTGCGGGTAATTACCGCCTCCGGCGGTCCGTTCGGGGCGTGCAGCCAAGGCAAAGGGCACTTGGGTGAGTCCGGCGGGTTAAAGGTCGTTCCGATGCCTAAGGACTGGCTCAAGCACAAATAGCGCACCGAGCTGGAGAGCGGGACAAATTGAGGGAGGTAAGGAGCGGCAGGCGGTTGGCTCGCGCCACCGCTGGTAGTTCTTCTGTGATTCTGGTTGTGGTTGGTTGATCCAGGACTTGTCCGGGATCTGGGGTGGTGTGGGTCGGCGGGCGAATCGTTCGGGATGCGCGGCACGATGCCCGTCAAGGGTTACTTGACGGGCATCGTGGACGGCATCAGCGGTGCCGAAGTGCACCGAGGCCGGGGTGTGCCAACCGATGCCGGAATGACGGTGCTTCTCTGGGGGTGCCTCGGGAGGCTGCAGTGCCCGCAGCTGTTCGCGCAGCTCAGCCGGTCCGGTGACCAGCAGCGACTTGAGCTGGTTGGTTGTCTGGCTGCGTGCCTTGACCGCGCTGCTGCGAGCCACCCGCAATGCGCGGATCGCCTCCACCCGGCCGTCGCGGGTCTTCGGAACACCGCTGGCAGTGCCAGCCAGGGCGGCACGGGCGGCGGAGTAGGCGTCCAGCGGGTCGGACTTGCCCTTCGCCCGCCGGGCCTTACGGTCGGGCCGGTCGACCTCCACCACCGGCACACCGGCGACGCGCAGATGCCGGGTCAGTGCAGCGCCGTAGGTGCCGGTGCCCTCCACGCCGACCCGCTGCAGCTCACCGTGGCTACGCAGCCAGCTCAGCAGCGCCCGATAGCCGGCCGGTGTTGTCGGGAATTCCCGGTCGCCGAGCTGGCGCCCGAGCGAGTCCAGTATCCCGGCGTGGTGCGTCTTCCCGTGGGTGTCGACACCGCCCGTGACATCAGGCGTTGTCGTGGTCATGCTGGTCATCGCCGTACCTCTTCCGCTTGCATCGGATGTGGGTCGGCCCGTAGCGGTCGGGCACGGCGGACAAGCCAGTGATGGGCGCCTCTTGCGCAGGCTGACTTGTCACGCCACCCGGCCGCTCACGTGCAAGCGGCACCACCCACCAGGCCGACCAATCGATCCAAAGACAGCAGGTTCGCGTCAGGCTTACGGCGAGTCAGACCCAGCAGATGGCGCCAGGTACATCCTCACTGGCTTCCGGGCGGCGGCCGCGGTGGGCGGGGCCGGATCTCGCCAGGGTCGAGTGGCCCCAGCGAGGTGCGGCCGTCCGAACCGTGGCTCCGACGACCTGCACCGGTAGGGGTAGCGGTAGCGGATCCCCCATTATACCCTCGGCTCAAGGACGGTTCCCAGCGACCGAGCAAAATCGCCGCTCAGGACAGCAGACTCAGCCGAACGCGATCGAGTGAGGACCACCGTGCAAGAACAGAAGACCCCCATCGCCGTCGGCGCCGACGAGAACGGCGCCGAGCTCAAGGACGCCATGCGCGACTACCTCCATGAGAAGGGCGTGGAGGTCAAGGACTACGGCAACGGCGACTCCGTCGACTACCCCGACGTCGCCAAGGACGTGGCCGAAGCCGTGGCCCGCGGCGAGCACGACCGGGCGATCCTGGTCTGCGGCACGGGCATCGGGATGGCCATCACCGCCAACAAGGTCCCCGGCGTCCGCGCGGCCCAGGTGGCCGACACCTACGGCGCCGAGCGCGCTCGGGCGTCCAACGACGCCCAGATCATGGCCCTTGGCGGCAAGACCATCCAGCCTGAGGTGGCCAAAGGCCTGGTCGACCACTGGCTGGAGAGTGAGTTCCAGGGCGGCCGATCGGCCCCCAAAGTCGACAAGATCAAGCAGATCGAGGCCGACCAGCAGCGCTCCACCGGCGGCTGAGGTGGCGGGCGAGCGCATCGCGATCCTCGGGGCCGGCGCCATGGGCAGCGCGATGACCGCCCCCGCCGTCGACGCCAGCAACGAGGTCCGTCTGTGGGGGACGTGGCTGGACGATGAGCTCGTCGACGCCGTCGAGCGGGGCGAACCGCACCCGCGCATCGACGTGGTCGTCGACGAGCGCGTCCGTCCGCTGCGCTCCGACGCGCTCGCAGAGGCCCTGCAGGACACCAAGGTGGTGGTCGTGGCGATCACTTCCGGCGGCGTGTTGGACGTCATCGCCCGAGCCGGCGAGCACCTCGCCGACGGCGCCAGCCTGGTGCTGACCACCAGGGGCTTCGGCCGTGACGTCGACGGGCGGGTCGGCCTGCTGCCGCCGCTGGTCAGAGCCGCCCTGCCCGCCGACCGCCGTGACGACGTGCCGATCGCGGTCATCGGCGGCCCCTGCAAGGCCAACGAGGTGGCTGCGCGGCGTCCGACCTCCACGATCTACGCATCCTCCCCTCGCTGCGGCGATAAAGTCGCCCGCGCGCTGGTCGAGATGCGCACGCTGGCCGAGGCGCTCGATGGGCGCACGGAGACGATCGACGGCCTGGCCGGCGTCGGCGACCTGGAGGTCACGGGCCTGTCGGGACGCAACAAGGTCTACGGGCAGCGCCTGGGCCGCGGCCAGGCGCCCGACGAGGCGCTCCAGGAGATGCGCGAAGCCGGCCAGGCGGTGGAGGGCGTCCCGGCCGCCGGCCTGGCGATGGAACTGGTCACCCAGCTGCGCGACGACGGGCTCGTCGAGCAGGACCTGGACCTCCTCGGCGTGGTCGTGCAGCTGATCAGGTCGGGCGCTGACCCGGGGCAAACCCTCAACCGGGCGTCCCTGCCCCAGCACCAAGGCTGAGCACAGCTCAAACCAACGAGGAGAGACGTGCAACGCGAGACCTTCGCCAGCGAGCTCATCGCCGAGTTCATCGGGACATTCATCATCCTGGCCTTCGGCATCGCGGTCGTCGCGCAGGTGACGGTCTATGGCACGAGCGGCATCCACGGCACCTACGGCACCAGCTCGCCATGGGCCTGGGGCATCGCCGTCGCGCTGGCCATCTACGTGGCCGGCGGTGTCAGCGGCGCCCACCTCAACCCGGCCGTGACCTTCGCGCTGGCCCTGCGCCGCGGGTTCGCGTGGAGCAAGGTCCCGGCCTACTGGGCCGCTCAGACCTGCGGCGCCTTCACGGCCGCGGCGCTCATGTTCTGGAACTACCACGCGGCGATCCTCACATTCGACCCGGGCAAGACGTTCAAGACCCAAGGGGTGTTCTCGACCTCACCCGACGCGGCGATCACCGTCCTGGGCGGCTTCCGCGACGAGGTGATCCTCACGGCGATCTTCATGCTGGTGCTGTTCGCGCTGCTCGACGAGCGAAACCAGGCGCCGCTGTCCAATATCGGACCGCTGATCATCGGCTTGCTGATCAGCGCCATCGGCTCCGCGTTCGCGTCGAACTCCGGCTGGGCCATCAACCCGGCGCGCGACTTCGGGCCCCGGCTGCTAACCTTCGTCGCGGGCTGGAGCAGGGCCTGCGAGGACCCCACCGGCTCGATCTACTTCTGGGTCCCGATCATCGGGCCGCTCGTCGGCGGAGTGCTGGGGGCACTCATCTACGACTTCGGGATCGCGCGCTTCCTGGGTGACCCGGACGTCGCGGACGAGGAGGTCGGCACGCAGGGCGACGCCACCAACGACGACGACGCGCGCGTCGCCTCGGAACGCTGATGGCGACGCCTGCCCCCACCCCGCGGTTTCTGCGCGACCGGGCCCTCAAGCGGCTCGCCGAGCCGTTTGACCTCATTGTCATCGGCGGCGGGGTCAACGGCTGCGCCGTCGCCTGGGACGCTTCGCTGCGCGGGTTGCGGGTACTGCTGCTGGAGAAGGACGATCTGGCCAGTGGCACCTCGTCGTGGTCGAGCCGCCTCATCCACGGCGGGCTGAAGTACCTGGAGAAGTACGACGTCCGACTCGTCCGCGAGTCGCTGCGCGAGCGCGAGTGGCTGCTCGGCGCCGCCCCCCACCTGGTGCACGGGCTGCGGATGGTCGTCCCCTTCTATGAGGACAACGTCCACGGCACGCTGGCCATGCGCGCCGCAATGCTCACCTACGACGCGCTCTCGCCGGGCAAGTCGCTGCCCCACCACACGATCTGGAGCCGTGAGGAGATCCTCAAGCGCATCCCCTCACTGGAGCGGGAGGGACTGCACGGGGCGGCGGGCTACTTCGACGGCCAGTCCGAGCTGGCCGAGCGCCTGGCGGTCGAGACCGCGGTCGCGGCCCGCGATCAGGGCGCGACCGTGCTGACCCAGGCCCGGGTCGACAGCCTCGTCCGCGAACGTGACGGCCGGGTGACCGGGGTCGAGCTGACCGACGGGCTGGACGGCTCGACCCACCGCGCCCGCGCGAAGGTGGTCATGAACGTCACCGGCGCCTGGCTGGACGACGTGCTCGACCAGCTGCACGGGCCCAAGGTCGTCGGCGGCACCAAGGGGTCGCACTTCGTGGTCGACCCGTTCCCCGGCGCCCCCGAGGACGCCCTGTACTACGAGGCCGAGGCCGACGGGCGGGCGATGATGGTCATTCCGTGGCTCGGGCAGTACCTGATCGGCAGCACCGACGAGCGCTTCACGGGCGACCTCGACACGATCGCGCCCTCCTCCGATGAGGTCGACTACATCCTGCGGGAGACCAACCGGGTGCTGCCCGGCGCCGGGCTGACGACCGACGACCTGCTGTGGGGCTACACCGGTGTGCGCCCGCTGCCCAACGCCGATGACGGCGCCGAGGGTGACATCACCCGCCGCCACGACTTCCGCGACCACGGCCCCGAGGCCAACGGGCTCATCTCGCTGGTCGGCGGCAAGCTGACCACGTTCCGCCAGGTCGGCGAGGACGCCACCGACATCGTCATGAGGAAGCTCAGGGCGACACCCAAGCGCTCCTCGGCCACTCGCCGGCTGCGGCTGCCGGGCGGCACGGTGGATCTCGACGGCTTCCGGGACGGGTTCCTCAGCGCCAGCGGGCTCGACGAGGCGGTGGCCCATCACCTGGTCCAGGTCTACGGCACGCGCGCGCAGCTCGTCGCCGCCCGGGCCGCCGACGACCCCACGCTGCGCGAGGTCGTCCACGAGCCGACCCACACGATCGCCGCCGAGATCGCCGTCGCGCTGGAGTCAGATCTCGCCGTGCGCCTGACCGACGTCCTGGCCCGCCGGTTGATGATCGCGATCGGGCCCTCGGTGCCCGACGCGACCGTGGAGCGCGTCGCCGAGCTGTGCCAGTCGATCGCGGGCTGGAGCGACGAGCGCACCGCGGAGGACCTCGACGCCTTTCGGACCCGGTTGCAGCGCTTCCGCGTACCGGCGACACCACCACAGGAGGTTGTCCGATGAGCACAGGACTGACGATCGGTCTGGACTGCGGGCTGACCGTCACCAAGGCCGTCATCTTCGACGAGACCGGCCGTCCCAAGACGATCGCCAGCGCCCGGGTGGGCCAGCAATCACCTGAACCGCGCTGGGTCGAACGCGACGTCGACGAGCTGTGGGAGGCGGGCGCCCGGGCGATCCGCGAGGCGCTGAAGAAGGCGGACGTCGAGGGCGCCGACGTCGTGGGCGTCGGGGTGACCGCCCACGGCGACGGCCTGTACCTGGTCGACGCACACGGCAAGCCGACCAGGCCGGGGATCCTGTCGCTCGACACCCGGGCCCACCAGGTCGTCGAGCGCTGGGAGGAGGACGGCACCTCCGCGAAGGCGCTGGAGGTGACCGGCCAGGCGCCCTACCCCGCCTCGCCCGCGGCGATCCTGGCCTGGCTGGTCGAGTACGAGCCCGACGTCGTGGAGCGGTCGAGCTGGGCGCTGGCCTGCAAGGACGTGATCAAGCAGCGGCTGACCGGCGAGGTCAGCGCCGACCCGACCGAGGCCAGCACGTCGTTCACCGATCCGCAGACCCAGGAGTACTCGGAGGCCGCGGTCGAGGTCTACGGCTTGGGCGACCAGGGCGGGCTGCTGGCGCCGATCGTCGGCTGCTGCGAGGTCGCGGGCACGGTCACGGACGAAGCCGCGGCGCAGACGGGGCTGGCCGCCGGCACCCCCGTGGTCTCTGGCCTGCACGACGTGGACGCCAGCGCCGTGGGCATCGGCTGTTTCGAGCCGGGGCAGATGGCGCTCATCGCCGGCACGTTCTGCATCAACGAGGTCATCGGCGCCAAGCCGATCAAAGACGAGCGGTGGCTGGCGCGCAACTTCGTCGGCAAGGGCCGCTGGCAGCACATGTCGCTCTCGCCCGCCTCGGCCGGCAACCTCGAGTGGTACGTCGGCAAGCTGTCCCCCGTCGAGTATGAGCGGGCCGAGGAGGCCGGCGTGGACCCCTTCGGGTTCGTCGAACCCGAGATCGCTCAGATCGAGAACGACGACAGCCGGATCCTGTTCTTCCCGTTTCTCTACGGGTCGCCGCACGGCGCCGCCCCGAGCGGAACCTTCGTCGGAATCCGCGGTTGGCACGAGCGCGGCCACATGCTGCGGGCTGTCCTGGAGGGCGTCGTCTTCAACCACCGCACCCATGTCGACTGGCTGCGCGAGAGCTTCGAGGTCAGTGAGGCCCGGCTCACCGGTGGGGCGACCCGCAGCAAGCGCTGGTCGCAGATGTTCGCCGACTGCCTGGATCTTCCCGTCGTCCTGACCGACGCCGCCGAGGCCGGGGCCCTGGGCGCCGCGATGTGCGCGATGGTCGGCGCCGGCGTGCACGACTCGCTCGCCGCCGCCCAAGAGGCCTGCGTCCGGATCACCGACCGGCTGGAGCCCGAGGCCGAGGGCCACCGGCGCATGGACGAGGCGTACGGTCGCTACCAGTGCGTGCTCGAGCAACTGGCTCCGGTGTGGCGTGAGCTCAACGACGAGTGAACGCGGCGGCGGGTCCGCCGCGCCGGGTCGGTGGATCGGGACGAGCTGGAAGATGAACGGGACCCTGGAGGAAGCCGACGGCTACTGCTCGACGCTGCTGGCGCGGCTGGACAAGATCCCGGCCGATGTCCAGCCCTTCGTGATCCCGCCGTTCACCGCGCTTGACCGCGTGTCCGGGGCACTGAGGGACAGCCGGGTGCTCGTCGGCGCACAGGACGTCCACTGGGAGCAGCGCGGTGCGTTCACCGGCGAGGTCTCGGCCGAGCTGGCCGCAGACGCCGGAGCGGTCCTGGCCGAGATCGGCCACTCCGAGCGCCGCGAGCTGTTCGCCGAGACCGACGACCGGGTCGGAGCTAAGGTCCGCGCCGCGCTTGACGCGGGCCTGCGCCCGCTGGTCTGCGTCGGGGAACCCGGCGCGGAGCGCGACGCAGGCGCCCACCTCGACTACGTGGCCCGCGAGGTCCGCCACGCCGTGCGCGGCGCCGGCGCCGACGAGGAGGTCGGGCGGCTGCTCTTCGCCTACGAGCCGGTGTGGGCGATCGGCGAGCACGGGCGTCCCGCCTCGATCGGCGAGGTCGCCGAGATGCGCGCCCACCTGCGCAGTGTGCTCGGCGAGGTGCTGGGGCCGGCGGGCTCCGCCGTGCCCGTCTTCTACGGTGGCAGCGTCAACCCCGACAACGCCTCAGAGCTGCTGTCCGTCAACGACGTCGACGGCCTGTTCGTCGGGCGTTCCGCCTGGACGGCCGCGGGGCTGCTCGAGGTGATCGCGGCGGCGGCGGGCTGAGCGATCCACCTTTGCCGCTGGGGCCTGAGCCGATGCCTGCGTGGATTGGATCCGGGCCCCCCTCTCAGCCCGTGGCGATCTGCGTGCGCCGGTAGCGGGTCGGCAGCCGCAAATCGCGGATCGGCTTGGGCGGCACGAAGCTTGCTCTGGGCAGCCTAGCCGCGGCCAGCTGACACAGCCACGCGGCATCAGAGACGTCGGTCTTGCGGCCGGTGACCTGCTTGACGTCGCGGGCGTCAGCGAACGACGCCCCGCATCATCTCGCAGTTTTCATCCGGGCACGGGCCGCCGACGAAGCCGGCGAGGAAGCCTGACCAGGAAAGTCCCCCGATCCGCATGGGACGAGTCGACACAGGTGAGAGAACTCGTCTCACGGTGTCCGCGCGGGCCACGGTTACCCGAGTTCCGCAGCATGTGGGTGCGCGTACGGCCTGAGATCGCCTGTGCGCACTGAGGATTGACCACCTTGTGCAGCCCGTCGACATGTGTGCCCACGCGGCGGTGGGCGGCGGGGGCGTTTAGCCCGAAGTCCGCAGCATCAAGCGAAGCCTGCCGCGTCGTTAGGGGCCTGCTATTGGGAGAGCGGGACAAATTGGGGGAGGCAAGGGGCGGCAGGCGGTTGGCTCGCGCCGCCGCTGGTATCCCGGCGAGCTGCGGTTCGCTGAGCTGTGCCGCGGTGAGGCGCGACGAGACCGCCCGAGACGCCCGCGGAGAGCGCCAACGACCCCACCAACGGCAGCGTCCAGCAGCAACCGCCATATCCGTTGGTTGTTCGGCGCATGGACCTGGTATCCCGAATAGCTGCGCGCCCGAAGTCCGGTTCACGTTGTCCCGCTCGCCGGTGGGGTGAATCGGTCAGCGGTCCCGGCTCTGGGTCCGTGCCTGGTCCCGGTTGGTGATCGGCTGCTTCCGGGATGGTGCCAGCCGACCGGGAATCCCACTCGAGGGGTCGCTGGTATAGAACCTGCCCGCGAGCTTCGCCGCAGTACCGCCGCCCTGCCAGGCACCGTTGGGGTGCACGGGGGGCTGCTCCGCCGCGGCGTCTTCCTGGTGCGCCTGCACCTCGCCGAGCGCTTGCTCAACGGTGACGTCCCGTTCCTGCTCGCGCGCCTCCGGTGTGGTTTCCATCGGCCCCGCCAGGATGTCGGCGTCCTGGCGGACCTGTTCCGGGTCGATGCCCGGCGGGATGAAGGACTGCCCGGGCGGTTGCTGCCCCGCGTGTGGGGGCAGCAGGATGGTGGATGCGTCCCGAATCTCGTCGGGATCGACACCCAGCGCGCGCACCCGCTCATCCTCCTGTGCCCGGGCGGACCTGTTCGATACCTGGGCGTTCGCCCAGTGCTCGGCGAGGGCGGCGATGTCCCCGTTCTTCGTGAACTCCGGTGCGTGCTGGGCGTCCTGCCCGGTGCGCTGGTGTCGGTCCTGCGCGTCCCGCGCCAGGGTGAGCAGTTCGCCCGACTCCGCCAGATCCCGCAGCTCGGGCAGGGCGATGTTGGGGGGAACATCCCCCCCGAGGCCCGTCCGGTCCCATGCCACCTGGTTGGCCTCCGTGCTGCGCCGGGTGACTTCCCGACCCTCGGTGGTGTCCCGCCACACCTGGTTGCTCGGTGAAACCTCCCACCAGTCCTGCCCGTACCCGGGCCCCGGCCGCGGTGTGCCCTCAGCGGCTGGGATGTCCTTGCGGCCCGCCTCCTGCCCACCGGTGTGGCGTTGCGCGTCCTGCTGGGGGTGCAGCCCTCGTTCCCCACTGTCGCGGCGGCGTACTTCCCGCTCCCGCGCCACCAGCTCGCGGTCCTGCTCGCGCAGGTCTCGTTCGCGTTTGCGCTCCCGGGCTTGGTCGATCATCAGCGCCGCACTGAGCAACGCCTTCAACTCCCGTATCCCGGCCGCGGTGGCCTCATGCATGTCGCTCATCGCCCGAACTCCTGTCCTTGCTCGCGTGTCGGTTCGTGTCCTCGCCGGTGCCCCGCCGTCCCGCCGCCCCCCACGTGGTCGTTTCGGCGCGGTTGCCGGTGCTGCGGGTCGTGTGCGGTTGTACCGCCGGGTGCCGGCGGCCCGTACATCGGGCCACCGAACATGCCGGCCAGCCGCACGGCCCTGGGAACCTCGCGCTCTTCTCCTGCGCTCGGTGTCTGATTCGGCGCCTGCACCTCCAGGAACTCCTCCTCCTCCTCTTCCCAGGAGTGGTCCTGCTCACCGCGGCCACCGATCCACCGCACCCCGCCTTCGGCGTCAGGTTCCCCCTCGGTGGCGCTGTAAGCGACGCCACCGACGACGAGATCATGCTGATCGGCGCGGTCCGCCTGGCGTTGGGGCAGGTCCGGTCCGTGCCCGGCCAGTGCCTGCGCTTCGTGCTGGTCGAGGACCCCCTCGACGAGTACGTCGAGGGGGGCCGGGTCCTGTCCGCTGCGGAGCATCCCGCCGCGGGCCGCCAGGTAGCGGCGCTCCCGCAGCGGCAGCTCCTCGGCGTCGGTGACCCCACGCGCCACCAACGCATCCAGGGCAGCCGTGCTGCGTTCGGCGCAGGACAAGACGTTCGCCCGGGCCCGGACGTAGGCGCGGTGCTGCTCCGGTAGCCGGTCGTGTTCGCTCATCGTCCGTAGTCCTTGTCATTGCGGCCTCGGTCGCGCTCGTGTTCCCCTTGCGTGCGGCTCGACGGTCTCGGACCGAGATTGGTGATGGGTCCCGGATCGAACATCCCAGCCAGTTGTGCGGCGCTGAGTCGCTGGCGGGGACCGGCGGGTTGCGGGCCGCGGGCCTGCTGGCGCTGAGTCGCCCACACTGGTCCCGGTGACGTGTGAATGACGTCGACGGCGGTACGCGTGTGTTGGGCGGCTTGGGCCGCCCAACGGGCCTGGGCCACGCGGCCCGCGGCGGCTCGGTTGTCCCGGATGGTTTCGGCGAGCGCCGTCACCTGCTGCAGACTTCGAGTGCCATCCTTCCGGTCCCTCGATCACCTCGGAACCGTCTACGAGGATCGGGTCCACCCGCTGGCCCAGCCACCCACGGGTGAACTCGAAGTCCGCCGGTGCGATGCCGAACGCCACGTGGTGCACCCCGTCGAAGTGATCGCCGGCCTCGAGGATGAGGCGACTGGACCCGACGGTCACCGTGACCTGTTCGCCTTGCGCATGGATCGGCAGTTGCAACACATCCCGGTAGAAGTTGGCTGCCTGGTCAAGGCGGTCGACAGTGACCGCCACCTGACGGATCTTCACAACTCGCACCTCCTGCTGAACTGCCTAAGACAAGCCAACCACGCTCATGGTTCGTACGAGCGCTAACCCCTTGCCAGAACGGCCTACCTGCACGTCACCGAATTCGGTTGCCGCCGCGCGGGTGGCAGGCCAGCATGGCGTGGTGACGAACCCGCAGCACCGCGCCGACTTGTTCATCGATTCCGCCGCTGACCCTCGCGCGGGTGGCACATCGCTGGGCGACGAGCGCGCGACGCTCATCGACGTCTTGCGGTGCCAGCGCCTGACCTTGCAACTCAAGTGCGAGGGCCTCGACGCCGCGCAACTCGCCCGCCGTGCGGTCGAGCCGTCAACGATGTCGCTGCTTGGTCTGCTACGACACATGAGCGAGGCCGAACGCGGGTGGTTTCGTCGGCGCTTCGCGGGCCAGGACGCGCCCGAGCGCTACCAATCCAACACCGAGCCCGACGGTGACTTCGACGGTGCCGTGGCCGATCCCTCGGTCGTGGCGGAAGCATGGTGCGCATGGCGCGAGGAGATCGCCTTCGCCGAGCAATTCGTGCACGACACCGATCTCGGCTTCGTCGGGCACGACTGGGCCTGGCGGCCGATCTCCCTGCGCGAACTCCTGGTCCACATGATCGAGGAGTATGCCCGCCACAACGGCCACGCCGACCTGCTCCGCGAGCGAATCGATGGACGCATCGGACAGTAGATCCTGAGGTAGCGACCCGCGGCACGAACGAATGCGCACATGGTCTCCGTTGTGTCGCAACAGGAACGGTTTGCGGCACCGATTGGGCGTCGGCGCGACGACTGGACTGCCTTGATCAAATTCTCGCAAGCCGATGGTCAGCGTTCCGGTGAGGGACCCGGCGGACATGACGAGGACGAAGGCCTTTGCGGTGCGCAGAAACGGGAGGGGCTGCTGCAGCTGTCACTTACCCTCAAGAAATGAGTCCGCCGCTGGCACAGACAATGTGGGAAGTGGTGAGCCCCTCCTCGGAACGTGCTCGCCGCGCGCTGTGGTCCTACATTGAGGACATCGCCAGCCGGTACTACGGCCGGCCTGCGACCGCGGCTGAGGTCGAAGCCGCCCTCCGAGACGATCCAAGCGAGGACCTGACCCAGCCAACTGGCCTGTTCCTCGTGGCTCAGCAGAACCACAAGATCGTGGCCTGCGCAGGTTTGCGTCTGCTGCCGGGACTGTCGGTGAGGTCACGCGGGTCCACGTCGTACGTGCAGCGAGGGGGCGAGGTCTCGGCGCCCGTCTCATGGGCGAGCTTGAACGCCTCGCCTACCAGCACGGCCGTTCACGACTGCGCCTGGACACCCGCAGCGACCTCATGGAGGCCCGCCGGCTCTACGAGCGCCTCGGCTACCGAGAGGTCCCCCCCGTTCAACGAGGGAAAGTACGCCGAACACTGGTTCGAGAAGACACTCACCCGACCAGTCGCGGACCTTCACCGAACATGAGTGCGCGCTGTCTGAGCCAGGATGAAGACGGCCGATCACGCGCGTGCCCGGTTCGGTGATCGGTCCAGTCACTGCTTACTGGCCCGTCCGCCCGTCGATGCACTCACGCAGCAGATCGGCGTGGCCGACGTGGCGCGCATACTCCTCGACAAGGTGGACGACGATGTCGCGCGTCTCGGCCTCCTGACCGTGGACGTCGACCGGCGCGTCGAGGTCCAGGTCGCCGTAGACAGCCCGGGCATGTGCGACCTCACCGTGCCAGGTATCCCATGCTTCGCTGACAACCTCGTCGTCGGCTATGGCCTGGTTAAAGTCCAGGTCCGGGTCCTCCTCGGTGCGGTAGAGCCGCGGCAACTCAATCTGTCCCTCGAAGACTCGGCGCGTCCAGGAGTGCTCGACCCGAGCGAGGTGGCGGATTAGGCCGAGCAGCGACATCGTCGAGGGCGAGACTGAACGAGTGGCGAGCTGCGCGGCGCTGAGCCCCTCGCACTTGAGCTCAAAGGTCATCCGGTAGCGGTCGAGATACTCCGCAAGCACGGCCTTCTCGCCCCTTCCGGGCTCGAGCGCCTCTCGCGGGTCGCTGCCGGGCTCAGCCCACATGCCGTCGAAGTTCATATGACCAACTAAGCAGCAGGACTATCGACTCAGCAAACGGATTCGCGCAGCACCGCGCAGCCGCCAGGTTCTAAAAGTCCTCAAGCAGATCCGGTCGCTTCTCCTGGTCGTCCAGGCGTCCCGATTGCGGAACGGTCACCACACCAGGATGGCGGGTCCCCCCAGCGGACACCCGTCACCACGCGACCGGTAGCGGATCCCCTACGGAACGGTCTCCGCGCTCCCGAGGGCCGGTGTCCTTCGTCCGGTTGTCGTTCGGCCAACGGCTACCGTGGTCGTGCAGACGGTCGTGACGGTCCACGAGCGCGTTGACCAACTCCTGCGGCGTGCCCACTACCTGGTCGGCACCGGCTGCCTCCAACTCGCCCGGCTCCGCATAGCCCCAGGTGACGCCGA
>JAABUU010005896.1_pt1 | contig 13413 bp, 17 predicted proteins | sample 5559301 | NCBI WGS metagenome assembly JAABUU01 (sample SAMN10711884, study PRJNA513360) | rock metagenome | isolation source: Antarctica rocks | place: Antarctica: Victoria Land, Richard Nunatak white | reverse complement strand
CAAAGCTGTTGTTGCAGGAGCATGCTACCAGTTTGCCGTCCTCCTCATTCAAGCTCATGTCGCGCACCTACAGCACGTCCAAGCTTTTGCCCAGATTGACAGGTGGATGCATTTGACTTGTTTGCAAATGCAATTTCTGTTGTCTTTCCAGAGGCAGCAGGTTTGGGAGTCACCCATAAACTTCCACCATGAATCGTGATTGCACTCAAGGAGTGCAATAAAGCTGTTCACGCATGATGCCAGACATCTTCCTGTGTGCTTGGCAAGCCCAGTGACAAACCCTTCTTGTGCTCAACACCATTGACCTTTGTGTAGATCCCAGCAACTTCCATTGGACCAAGAATAGCATGGCATGACATGACATCGCAAGGTTAACACAACAATGACCCTTCTGTTGTGCAGAGAGCATGCACCCTGTGTAAATTCAGCATGTACAGCAGGGCTGGCATGCAAGCCCCATGTCTGTGCTATACAGCAAAAGAGATAGCAAGCTTTGCCAAGCGTCAGTGTTTCTGAGCCATGACCAGCAGAATGTAGGTTCAGTATCATGTGCAGTGAATGCGCCAACTCAGGCTGTACCTTAGCCCAAGGAATGTCCACTGTATCTAGGCGCCTGACAGGCTCATATGCCCACACCTTGAGCCCATCCTGCATAGCTGCCAATAGGCAGTCGCCGTTGGCTGGAAAGGCAATCCCTCTCACACCTGCAGCAGGACATATGGCCTTGAGGGTCAGATAGACAAGCAGCTGAAGTGCTCAAGGCAAAAACGCCATGACTCATGATGCAAGAGGTCCAGTAAGCAGGCGCACAGAGGGCAATTTGTTTAGTATCAGGATGTGAGCCACATGTAGTTTGACAGTATTCTGGTGGCACAGCCATCGCCAGGCTAATAATATATTGCTTCGACCTGCATTGCAAGAGAACAAGCTGCCTCAGCAGCTTCTGGTGGTTTTGTCACAGCTTCTCAGCAGGCTTACTGCTGCCTAGACCAGGCAGCGCTGGCTCAGGGAAGCCCTGTATATCAGTCAACTGTTCTCTGATAAAATCAGTGCTGTCTGACACTGGACACGCATGGTACAGCCTGTTCAACAGGTCGTTGCTCGTTGCTGTGGCAATCTGTCAAGGTCTGCCATCAGACATACGCTACTCAGTATGTAACCCCATACATCCGGAAGTATAGATGACAGAGACTGTACACTGCAGCTGAAAGATTTGTAACAAGTTCATGCGTGGCAAAGTGCTGGTGTGGCTTCAGCTTGATGCTGACCTGTGACCTCAGGACCAGCAGTATCAATGAGCTCAGACGTTTCCAAGTCCCACCACTTGACTGTGCGGTCTGCTGAGCTGGTGGCCAGCACAAACTCAGAAGGATGGAACTCCAGCCCGGTGATGGTGTCCTCGTGCTGAAACTCATGCAGCAGCTTGCCAGCTGTCAAATCCCACACCTGAGAAAGGGAAGGGTGGGGGTCATGCAGATGGTGCAGGAGGATCATTGTATGTTGTGAAAGAAGTGCTTATGGTCGTATACACAGACCCAGGCATGTGCACTGCAGCCCAGCATTGCATTGTGAACAGTGGCAGTCTGCTGCTGGCAGGATGCAACAAGCAATGGCTGTGACTCACCAGTCATCAAGCGACACGAGACTACAGTGTCATTGCCATGTGCAATTGATTCCTGAAGCTGCATGACTTGCGGTGTTTCCAGCCATGCAGCCAGTGGCATGGGTTGTGGTCACAAGCTGAACGCTTGCTGGTCAGTCTGCTAGCGAAGCTGCTTCATGAACATACCTTCAAGTCACCGTCTTGACCGCCAGAGGCAACCAGTCTGCCATCAGGGCTGAATTGGACATTGGTCACTCCACGGCTATGCTCCTTGTAGGTATTAATGCAGGCCTTCCTTCTGACATCCCAAACTTTGAGGCTTGTGTCCAGAGATCCTGATGCAAAGAAGTCGCCGAAAGGATGGAAGTCCACGCTCAGACAGCTTGAGCGATGCCCTGTCAACGTTCTGATCACTGCACAGAAAGCAATGTGTTGCTTCTGAACCTTGACAGGCCTTGCTGTGATACTTGTGTTAGCAAGCAGGCTTGGGTGTATTGCTACATGCCAACTTTACACACGGCCTCAGGCAGCGCTGTGACATCAAGCTGCATTGCTTGATGTCACAGTGCCAGCCCCAAGGTGGCATTTTTGTGGAGGCAATGATGCAACAGCTGTGTGCCACAGACAGGCAATGACCTTTGGCTTGCTCCAAGTCCCACAGCTTGACGGTGCCACCTTGGGCACCAGCTACGACAACTTCCTCTGCGTTATCAAAGGAGACACACTCCACTGGACTCTGGTGCCCAGACAAGCTCTGCAAGATACTCTAGCCTGTCAATCTCACATGAGGGTAGCTGTGGCAAGGACCAAACGTCTATAGCAAGAGCAAACCCCACCAGAACAGCTGTTGGCTTCCCAATGGCCCACACATTGACCTTTTTATCTTCACCTGTAGTCAGAAAGAACATGACTGTGAGTTTGTGTTGCCATTGAACAGGTAGATTTGTGCCTTAAGACTGTACGCCATCTTCACCTCCTGTCACCAGTACTCCGGCAGACTTTCTGCCGACCTTCAGGCAATTGACATTAGACGTGTGTGCTACAAACTCTTGCAGCTTGTATGCTCGTTTCATGGTCTTCAATCCTGATTTCACGGAGAACAGCGCAGCAATACAACGTGCATGTTTAGTGATCGGAGGAATCTGCAGTTACAGTAGGTTCAGACACACGCCGTGAAAGAGCAACTGTAATCTCATAGCAAATTGCAGGTGGTCTGACTGCTCCCGACAGCTGCATATAGTGTACGATGCGGTCAAACAAAGTGAGCATCTGCAAAAATATAAACTCACCCAAGGGAAGAAGAGGTCTTATGGTAATGCTCTGAGCTGGTTACGGCAGAAGCCCCTTGGACCTGAGCGTCACGGCCAGCACCGCGGTTGACGGAGACTTCTTTGCATTTCGCGACATGACACAGGTACTCGGAGAGCCGGAAGTGCAGCCACTGCTCTTTGGCCGGTGCTGCACTTCTCATAAACTGCTGCGCCTACCTTGCTGTGCATGCTGAACTCGCTGCCGTGACCTGTTGCCAAAAGCCTAACTAGTCGAGACAAGCAAACGCCACAGCACGTTTTTCGTATCGCATGTCCTCCCGTGGAGGAGGTCGCAGTGGTGGTGCCGGTCGGGAGGCTAGGTGAGCTTGATCACTGATCACAACTAGCACTGCAGCCTGCTGCTTTGCCCTGATCCCTGCCAGACAGGCTTGCAAATGCCTTGGCAGAACCAAAGTGTCTCCGCACCGTGCTCGATGCTCACAGTGTGTGCAGAGGGGGTGGCTGGTCAGGCCGAGGACGTGGCAGAAAGCCTTTGAACAACGGCAACTACTTCGGAGCCAAAGGTCAAGAGATAGGCAAGGACCAGAGCGATGGTGCTGCAACAGCCAAAGTCAAGGTAAAAAGCTCTGCGAGCATATGTATATCATCACACCCTGCAGCTGCACCGTTCAGCTTTTCAGCTTCATGCTGAGTCTATACACCCTATGAAGACGTTCTGTGACTCTGCACCAATGCTGACTTTGTGTTGCATTTCTAGGCTGGGCAAGATGATGACCCTGTCTTGGAGGAAGCACTCGGGTTTGCCACGTTCACCCAGGGCCAAAGTAAGCTGGGGTGGCTGATGAACCTGAATGAGGTGTGCAACTTGCAATGAGGTTTGCAATGCATGTGTCAATCTTCATTCCGGCCCTTTGACCTTATGCTGACAGCTTTTGCAACAATAGAACAGCAGAATTGGTGATCCCTGCCCATGATTGCACAAGCTGCTGCAGACATTGTGTGAATCCCACAGCCCCATTACCTGTTCCATTTGCCCGTTCAGACCACCATGGATGACAAGGACGCTGGACAGGTGGTCAGTGCAGTCAACTGCTACTTTATGTGTCAGGTGGGGTTCTGCAATGGAGCAGCATCCTGCAACCTACACATCTTCAGGTTGCAGCTGTGTCTGCTTGTGCTTTGACAGCAGCATCATGGTTTTGAGGTTATATCTGTGTGCAGCACAGAATGAGTCCATATGACATCCATCTGATTCAGAAAGTGCATATGAGCATGCACTGTTCACGGTGTTTAGCCTCAATGCATACTTTTGTTGCTACAAGCTTTTGAGCAGTCTGTCACTGCCCTGAGTCAATTCATCTAAGCATGGTTGCCCGTTGCAGGATGGGTCCATGTTCAAAAGCCAGTCACAGTTCAGCCCCTATCTTTACCTTCATGTCAAGGTGAGCCTTTGAAGGCACAAAATAAGCATCTTGCAGCCTGTCCACAGCTGGCGTTCCAACCACTACCTTGCAAAAGGCCGGAAGTTGACTTGATTCAGATATGCAGCAGTCTGAGGCAGTGAACATGTGCAAGTGCAATTTGCTGTGCCATGCCTGTACAAAGCCATTGAGAGGCAAGCATGCCCTTCACAGGATAACATGGATCGTGAGGTGGACTCGTACCTGAGGCGTAAGTATGAGTCAAGCATCAGAGACATTGAGGTGGTTCACAAAGAGGATCTGGACCTGGTAGGTTGTTTACGCAAGATTTAAAGCAGTGCCTGCAGAAGATTCTTACCTAAGCAATAAAACAGTCAATGCTATGTTGCTGCCTTGATGACTTGATCTGGGAGTTGCCCGTGGCACATTTGCACATTGATATGTTCCTTTATGCCTGTGGACGTACAATGTCTTGTTGCTTTGTGTGCCTTTATGACAGATGCCGTGCAACGCTGTATTGCATTGACTACTGCCGCCTGAGAAGAGGGCACCTGAAGCTGTTTGGCATGTGAGATCATCATTGTGTCATTCTGCAGAAGAATCACCTCTCTGGGCTGCAACAACAGCTCCTGAAGGTCATCTTCTGGAATTCCCAGCAGCTGACAGAGGTGAAACGCGAGATGCAGCCCATCATACGCCGCAATAAGAACAAGGCCAATTTGACTGATGCCTACAAGGCTTTTGGGCCTCAGCGCAGCAACAACGCTGTCAAGCTGCAGGCAAGGGTGTTTTTGCTGCGGTCTTGACACCAGTCAGCAGGCCCTTTTGCTGCTTTTGTGCAGCACACAGACCATCAACCAATCAATGCAGGCTGCTTCCCTTCATGAAACACTCCACGCACCATGTCTGCTCCACTCTGCTGTTGTATTGCGTTGCTGCAGTCATCACAGCTGCTTGCTACCAATGAATGCAGTGTCAGCCTGTTGTAATGACCTGATGCAGGATTCTCTTGATGCTGTTGTGGAAATGAAAGAGCATGACGTGCCCTACCACATCCGCTTCTGCATTGATGAAGGAGTACGCTGTGGCCATTGGTTCAATGTTTCTGCCAAGGTCAGCCCTCTGAACTGTTGTGGCTGACTTCCTGATGGGTCACATGCTCAGCTTTTGGCCGCACAAAGACCACTCAGAAGCACACCTTGACTTGTTTGCCCTGTTGTGTGCAATAACACCTGGCACCAAGGATGCAAAGAGTTGTGGGCATGGTCAGAAAGGCGCTGCTTGAATGCTGTACATAGTCCTTACCCAGCCAGAAACAACATATTTTTTCCTGCCAGAGTGGAAGCGTGACCTTGGAGCACAGGCCAGATCTGTTGCAGAGGGCTGAGCCCCGTATCTGCGCCTTTGACATAGAGACCACCAAGCTGCCTTTGCAGTTCTCCAATGCAGAGTATGATCAGGTGAAATGACGCTGTGCTACCTTTTTCAGGCTGCTCATGACTTGCAACAAACCTTCGACTATCCTGCATGAAGTGTGGCGCTCACAGGTTGCGGTGCAGACATCAAAATCCGGCTTTTGGTCTGGAAGGCTTTGATTGGCAATCGCTTACCTGTAAAATCTGGTGCAGCTGCTGGTGCATCGCACAAGCAGCTGTTTGGTATGTTATGCAGCATGAGCTGAGATGCATGTGCTGCTTGCAGGTCTTCATGATCTCCTACATGGTAGACAGGCAGGGCTACCTGATAGTGAACAGGGAGGTTGTCTCTGAAGACATCAACGATTTTGAGTACACACCAAAGCCAGAGTTTGAAGGTGCATAACACTCTGGTCTGTCCAATTGCACTGTGTGCAATGCGCCTCATGGCTAGTCAAAGCATGAACTGCACTGTGTTGTCTCCTGTCTGTGATCACAGCCTTCCTGCTAGCTCATCCTGCTTTGCCACCAACATCACGTCATCCTCTGAGTGCCGATTACCTTATCAAATTTTGATGTAGCGTCTGATGCAAGTCTGCATGGGATGCAATTGGGCATTAGTATGCACGGCTTGTCTCTACCTGGGTAGGACATATGGCTTGTGTGATCTGTGATACTAGCTTCATGACACTGCACAAACTGTGTGACAGCATTGTTGCACAGGGCCTTTCATTGTGTGGAATGAGCCAAATGAGGCTGCGCTGCTCAAGAGGTGGTTTGAGCACATGCGTGAGGTTGGTTTTCTGCCCTGCGTGCCATTGAAGGCCACGCTGGATGCGATATTGTCTGCATAGGCCTTGTTAAACACAGCATCCTTCTAGCACAGCAACATTGCAAGCGTTTGCACCAATGTTGCTGTAATTTTTGCTTCTCAATTGCCATGGACTGTCACCAAACCCTTAGGTAAGACAGGAAGTAAGGCTCATCTTAAGTTATGTCTGGCATGGCAAAGTTCCTTGGAAGAAAGCCATGGAAGAAAGCCGTTCAGCCACTCAGGTGCAGAAACAGGCACACAGAGTCACGTCTGAAACAAGTCAGGGAACTGATTTAGCCCATATGATAGACAAGCAGGTATTGCAGACACAAGCAGTCTCTGTCCACCTGTTGCAGGTGAAGCCAGGTGTGTATGTCACCTACAACGGTGACTTCTTTGACTGGCCCTTCATTGAGACTCGTGCCAGCAAGAATGGTATGGACATGAAGCAGGAGGTGGGTTTTGCCATGACCAAGGACAACCAATGCCTCAGCAGGTGAGCATACTGTTGCATCCATCATGAAAGGGGAAGCAACACACCCTTGATCTAGCTGTGCATATGCAACCAGCAGTGATATCGCATTGCGCCCTCATGCTGCTGCCTGCTGCGCCCTTGTGTGTTATGCTCACAGTTTTTTACACGTTGTGCAGCCCCCAACTTGCTGCTGATACCTTGCCAGAGCACATGTGGCTCTGCTCACCTGACTGAGGCTGTTTTGCAATGCTAGGCCCTGGTGGGCTCTGCATCAACAAAACAGAATGCTGCCTGGGCTCTCACTCAAGGAGTGCATGCACACGATGTTGTGATGTCAAGCAAGTTGTCAGCAAGGACTTCAACAGCAGGCATATCTGCATCAACACCCAGGAGAGTCTCTGACCTGCTGACTTCTGCAGATTTGCTGTGCATATGGACTGCATGCATTGGGTGAACCGTGACTCCTACCTCCCCCAAGGAAGCAGAGGCCTGAAGGTCAGACTGTAATTTGCATCCAGCAGCTGCCGCCTTGCTCATGTGCAGAGCCATGCCAATGCTGCCTGCATTGATACATGGTGCAATGCTGCTGAGTGTGATCAAACCCAACCAGCCGAGAGGTGTTGCAAGCACCACCAAGGCTTGAGCTTTGCATCAGCAGCTGTGACTGCAGAGCACATACCAGCGTCACTTCCCTGAGCGTGCATCTGTCATGCTGTTACCTGTAAAAATTGGCACCATCTGGCACGTGACTCACAGACCACCTAGTACAGAGCACATATTTTGCGCTCAGCTGGATGCATAGTAGGTCTTGCCTGCAAATATAGGGAGCCACTAAGGACTGTATGTATCTGACCTAGGCAATAACATGTTATATGATAGAGTGTATGAACCTGCTCTTGCCTTTGCAGGCGGTCACAAAGGCCAAGCTTGGATATGACCCTGTAGAGGTGCACCCAGAGGACATGATCAGGTTTGCTGCTGAGCAGCCTCACAAGATGGCTTCATATTCAGTCTCAGATGCAGTGGCTACCTACTACCTGTACATGACCTACATTCACCCCTTCATTTTCTCCCTTAGCACCATTATCCCTATGCCCCCTGATGAGGTCCTCAGGAAGGGCTCTGGGACACTGTGTGAGGTGCTGTTGATGGTGCAGGCCTATGAGGTATGTACTGAGTACCACTCATGAACAACTGCTGTGCAACTGTCCTAGCTGTATACATGTCCAATTGCACAAAGCGAGTCACCGTACAGCTATGGATGTGTGTGGCCTCCAAGCATGGAATTAAGATCCTTGTTGAGCATTACGTCTAGAAGCAATTCTGGGACTGCTTTTGTATAATCCTGTCCCTGGCAAGCTTGCAGCTCATCATCCTGCAGTGAACGCACCTTGTTGATGTCTTGCACAGGCCAACATTGTATGTCCCAACAAGCACACAGCACAGACCGAGACCATGTACAAGGGGCACCTGCTGGAGTCTGAGACCTACATTGGCGGCAAAGTGGAAGCCCTGGAGTCAGGTGTCTTCCGGTCCGACCTACCAATGCGCTTCAAGTGCAAGCCTGAAGCTTACCAGGTGGGCTGCAGTTATTCAGGCCATGTACAAGCAATGCCTTCACTTGTCCAGCATCAGTAATGTTGCACAACAGTGTGTGATGGCAACAGCAGATGCTGCAACCAGTAGCACCACTGGAATGTTCATGACTGTCACAGCAAATGAGGCTTACAGCAGACTCACATGAGAGTAAGGTTCTCTAGCAAAAGTTCTGTGTGCAATTTTTGTGACAAAAGTCTGAATCATCTTTTCAAAAAACATTTTTTGAGACAAAAAAAGCCTGACAAAAAAAAAAAGCTTTTTGAAACAAAAACTGCAAACAAAAAAAACTTTGTTTTGTCAAGCATTTTTTGTCAGGTTTATGTGTGTTTGGTATCATGGGTTGACTGCCAGCAAGCAAGACTTGACATTGCTTAAGTCAAAGTTGCTTACAGACTGACCCTCAAAAGGCTTATTGCTGCAGGCACTGATAGACAAGCTGGACAGCGATCTGCAGTACGCTATCACAGTGGAGTGCAAGGCGTCAGTTGAGGATGTGGCCAACTATGAAGAAGTGCGGGACGAGATCAAGGCCCAGCTAGAGTCCCTCAAGGATGTGCCCAACAGGGAAGAGTGCCCCCTGATATACCATCTGGATGTGGCAGCTATGTATCCCAATATCATTCTCACAAACATGTGGTTTTCTTCTACCCAAATTTGCGTAGAGCCAGTGTGCATTGTTGCAACATGATCCTGCTGGATGCAATGAGCAATTGGCAATCTTGGTGCCTGTAAGACTGTGAATGTGCTGAAGACCCACCTGACGGCAGCAATGATGAACTGAGTCCTCAACACATCAGGCTTGCCAGAGACAAATGTCACACTGCCTGTGCAGGTTGCAGCCATCCGCTGTGGTGACTGATGAGCAGTGTGCAGCGTGTGACTTCAACAAGCCAGGCAAGACCTGCCTGCGCAGCATGGAGTGGGTGTGGCGAGGGGAGCATTACAGCGCCACCAGTGCTGAGTACAACAGCATCAAGGCCCAGCTGGCCAGTGAGAGCTTCCCTCCAGCCGTTGCTGGCGGCCCTGTCAGGTTAGCTGCCTTGCCTTGTGGCCTGTCCAGCCCCCATTTTCCTCTGTTTTGCCCTCACTTTCATCTGCGTAGCCCTCATTTGCCCTCAGTTCTCTCGGTTAAGCCCTCCTTCATGTGTTTAGCCCTCATTTCCCTCTGTTTAGCCCTCTTTTATCGACCATGAGTAGCACAAAATAGCAGAGAAGATTGCTCGTGATGCCTTTCTGTCTTACGGGCCATGTTTGATCGGTTGCTTGGCATTGTGTGACAATCAACGTCCGGATATGAGCTGACTGCAGCAATACAGCAGCACTGCAGACCCACAAGCCACCTTTTGCATGCTTGCCTTCGCTCCAACATTATCACCCTAGATGTCTGGTCAGCTCTTGCCACAAAGCATACTTGTGGTGCAGGCTGTGGCAGTTATGGTGCACATGCTCTTACAACAATTGACTTCACGACAGTAGTGCGTGTCCTGCCCTACGGTGAATTTACTCAACAATCTGCTGCCTCAGGTTCTACCAGGACCTCAGTTACGAGGACCGCAGCAAGATGCTCAAGGACAGGCTCAAAAAGTACTCACAGAAGGTACACTTGCTGCTCCTGCTGCTGCTGCTAGCATCCAGTGCTTCATGGTAACAGGCTTGGCGTGTCCCATTGTCAGTGCTTCCACAAAACTGCTGACCCAACCAGCTGTCCCCTACGCATGCAACCAACAGAGCAACAGCTTGCAGCTGTCAGACTTCCTGCATGCAGGATTTTTTATTATAGTATTATGGTTATTATTGTTATTTTTGTCGTTATTGTTATCCTGATTCTTCTTGTCAATCATTGGGCATTCACGTCCTTTGTGTAGGTGTACAAAAGGGTGCTGGATAAGCCAACCTGTGAGGTGCGGCAGGCAAGCGTCTGCATGAGGGAGAATGACTTCTATGTGGGGACTGTACGAGCCTTCAGGGACAGGCGATATGAGTACAAGGGCCTGAACAAGAAGTGGAAGGGCAAACTAGATGAAGCAAAGGTGCGGCCATATACTGACTAAAAACCACCTCCTGCTCTAGCCTGATGGACCCCAAATGCTCAATCAATGAATTCTCTCTGCCATATGCATATGTCTACACAAGGCTTGCAGGCTTGTCTCCTCTCTTGCTGCTCTCCAGGCAGCTGAGGTTGTCTTCTTGGCAGAGGCGTCTATACAGATCATCCTGCCTGATTGTCTGCATCTGCACATCAGAAGTGTATGTCGTATACAGAAGCTTTGAGGCAAGCCCAGGTGCAACGAGCTACGGACATGGCAAGCCTCATGCCTGCTGTCCACAGCTCACACTGCCACTGCATCATAGCACTCTTCCAGGCTGTCTCCCAGCAGAAACCTCTCAAACACCTATACATCAGGGCATTTAGACTATATGCAAATGGCATGCATGGCATCCTGCCTGGCAGCGCCCACACACACTCAAGACTGCAAGCGTGGCAAGACAATCAGCTGCTTAGTAGTCACTACAGCCGCAAGGTGCAGTCTGCCCCGACTACATATCAACTTTGCACAAATGGGCGGGGGGGGCACTTCATCCAGGTCTTGGAAGCACAGCCTGCCTTGCCAATGGCCACACAACTCAACTGGTTTGCCAACTGTGTCAAGGCATTAGCTTTGGCAACTCAGCGTGTGTGTGAGTGTGGAAGGTGCTCACCTCTGACTGGAAGACCTTGATGAGCTTGAGCTCCCCCCTGCGCTTCAGCTCAAAACCCTGCATAAGCGCATGATGTCAGTACATGATGCGACACTGAGCTGACACAGCCAAGTGGCATGATACATGCATGAGCTCCGCTGGTACACGTTTGCTCTGTCACACGTGTGCTACAGCTGTGTTGCACTGCCTCCATTGTGTAAGAGGCTGTCATGTCAGCAATGCTCAGTGACCAACCTGGCGATGTGCTATGTTGTCGAAGCCTGGCTGGTTTCCGACCTCTGGTTCACAGGCTGTGCAATCTCGGTAAACTTACACTGCTTATCATATAATGCAATATACAACAGCACAACACAACACAGCATAACACAACACAACACAACACAACACAACACAACACAACACAACACAACACAACACAACACAACACAACACAACACAACATGACACAATATAATACAATACAACACAACACAACACAACATCAACGTTATAATGCAATGCGATCTGATACAATACAATATGGTAAGGCTGCACGCTTTGGGTACCTTGAGTTCTGCAAGGGAGCCATCAAAGTTAAAGACAGCATAGCGCTTCTTGATCAGCTTGCCTTCTTCTTTGCTGGCAGGCAGCACCATGGCCTGCACGACATCACAGGGCATGCTGGAACTCTACAAAGGGACCAGCAGCTTAGCTGACACATGACATAAGAAGACTTTGATGGCCACATGAAGAGGATGCATAATGATGATGGCCGTGATAGCAGAACGCAGCGCAACACCATCCCTTGTTGACAGCCTGACAAACCCTAGATCTCAGTGCTGTCTGAATGGTGGTGGGAATGAAGCAAGGCCTGTGGAGGTTCAAACAAGCAAGTAGCTTTGCCTCGATGATGCTGAGTGAGAAGGGCAACCTTGTAGGGCCCGTCCACCTCGAACTCAATGCTCATCTCATTGCTGGTCTTGTATTGGCGAGTGGCAGGGTCCACCAAGGTGGCATACTGATCATTGGTGTTGTTCTCTGCCACCATGACGTTCAGCATCACGCAGGGGTAGGAGATCTTCAGGTCTTTGCCTTGCCTAGTCTGAAACTGCACAGTTCACAGCAAATTTGAATATTGTCCTCCACACAATGTGTGCTAACAATCTTTCCATGTGATGAATCCAGATTGAGCAGCATAAGCATCTCTAGCAGGATTTGTGGCATGTATCTGCAACCCATTGTGTTATGCTCATTCACGACAACAGCTTTCGACTGCACTCTGATCCTGAGCAGACACTCTGACAACCTCAGATGATATGCAAGTGCAAATGTGAAGCTGACAGCTGACTCCTGGCATGCATGGAAGCTCTCCTTTCAAACAAGGACTAGAAAGGGAGCTACGCTGCAACATGTCTTGGTCTTATTCAAGCACTAACAAGCCAGGTACCTTGAAGTTCTCTGGGAAGGAGCTGGGCAGGCAGCACCAAATGCCATCTGTATCCAGCTCCAGAGGCGTTCCCAGCTGCTCTACTAGTCTTGCAGCCCTCTGCAGCGGACCATCACAGCTGTCCCAGATTCTGCCGACGAGCCCATACACATCTTTGTACTGTTACTCTGTCAAAGCACATGACAATCAGGCAGTAGCAGATTATGCATGTAACAAGCCTGTCTTCAGTCTGATGAGAAACCTGCAGATGATATACACACTGATGTCCATGTACCAGAGGTTGGAGGAGCATTGCTGCTGCTGACCTGTATGATCTGAGCTCCGGCATAAGTGACCACACCAGCCATCTGCATGCTGTACCAGCGCGCCCCTTTGCGCATGACATAGCCATAGAAGCTGTTCAGGATGCACTTGTGTGCCAGCTGCAGTGAGTCATACAGCACCACCATGTCTGCTGCTTGCTGCACCTGGATCATGTCACCTGACTCCTGCAGCAGTCAGACCAAACGTTTCATGTCTGGTTGTGCATGATGTGTTGGACAACATGCTTGTGCTGTACTAATGTGCTGCTGCAACACAGCAGATCTGTCTGCAGGTTGGATGACCAAAAAGCGTCATTTGTTGTGATCTGTCTGCACACCAATAGGTGGCTGGACATGCTGGACACTCAGGCAAGCATGATCAGACAC
>JAABUU010005892.1_pt1 | contig 13425 bp, 19 predicted proteins | sample 5559301 | NCBI WGS metagenome assembly JAABUU01 (sample SAMN10711884, study PRJNA513360) | rock metagenome | isolation source: Antarctica rocks | place: Antarctica: Victoria Land, Richard Nunatak white | reverse complement strand
CTAGGTGGCGCAAAAATCTCCTGAAGCCCGCCAAGACTCACACTGACAAAACCCCAGAAAACCCTCTGAGTCCCCAGTCTGGATAAGCCAGTCAGGACATTAGATATATTGATTGATTGATTGATTGATTGCAATCGCGCCAAGTCTGTCCTACACCTGATAAGGCCTACCACGTTGGGTTGGGTCAGTAGCCAGAAAAGCTGCTACTGAGGACGAAGCCTGATGACCACCTACTAGTGTTTCTCCCTCAGACCACAAGCCAAGAGCATGACCAAGCAAACTCCCCATCTACAAAGCGAGCAAAACGTTAAGCATAGTAACATACTCTTATTCATCAGACCGTTTCCTGTGTGCTGAAGAGGACATCTGCTCTAGAGGGTTTGATCAAGGGCTTACAAGGGCCTTTAGGCACAAGTCAGAATTGTAGCTACAGAAGCATTGCGTGCTCGACTTTATCATCTCGATGGAGACATCTCTTGCTTCATGAGGCGATGCAGGATCCGCAAGATCATGATGCTTTGAATGCTGGAGGCGGTCGAGGATTCACGGAGTCATGTTATGCCTTGCATGTAATGCTGTCAGTGCATGCCGTAAAGCTGCTCGTGAGGTGCGACGCTTCGAGCGTTTCATCGGATGTGCCACGTGGATACCATCAGTGATCGTGGTAATTTAGCTTCGGGCATTTTGATTACTACCTCGTCAGAACGGCGTCAGTTCAAGATATTCCGTGCTTCACGGATAAGAGTGCTCGAGTCGTGTCACCCCGACGTTGCAAGGGCTTGCAGACAAGACATATCCCTGCGCGTTGTAAGCTACAAAGGTCATGGGTTACAGATGCCAAGCAGGAGCGGTGTCAGGCCCGTCTGGTGTAAGTGTCGAGACTGCATGGAGCAACTGCAAACCTGAAGGGTTCGTCGCTGGCGCGAGAGCAGCTTGAAGGTGTACAGTGGTCCTATCTTGACAGTCAAAGTAGTCATGACGGCAAGTGTCGATCGTGAGGAGCTTGATGGGTCGCACAGCCACACGGGCCTAGCGAGACTCAAGTCTGTGTCCAAGGTTAGTCATTTTGTCAGGCTCCGCAGACGGCAAAAGAGACAGCTACAGCAAGACCACTGAAAAGGTAATTGTCGTGTGTCGTCGCAGTCGCGAAAGCCATATACTATCACAAAGCAGCGTGAGCGTTGGACGGACAGCGAGCATGAGTTGTTTTTGGAGGCGCTCAAGTTGTACGGTCGCGCCTGGCGCAACATACAAGGTAATGCACGTAGTGACGGGGAGCACAATATATCCGCTTCTCAGGCACCCCCTGGGCGGCATTGAGCTGTAACTTCGACTAATCTGTGCAGAGCACATCGGCAGCAAGACTACTGTCCAGATCCGCAGTCACGCACAAAAGTTCTTTACCAAGCTAGAGAAACAGAGGCGCCCACAAAGAGCAGGTGTGTTTGTCATCTGGTGCTCATGTGTTGCCTCTGCTGGTTTCCAAGAACTGTTGTTCAGCATAGTGTGGGTGCAGTCAACAACCAGTAAGCCTTATTCAAGCTTGAAATCTCTGTACCTGTAGCTGCAGAAGAGGAGATCTGTGTACCTCCACCAAGACAGAAAATCAAAGCAAGACCAGAGTCAGTCAGCGCAGCTGCTCAGGTCGATGGCGCTAGCTCACAGCCATGCACAGCGACCCACGGCAAGTGTGTGGACAGCCAGCAACAACAGACAGCAGCTGATGTTGCAGCTGCTGCAGGCGCTGTTGCAGCAACTGCTGCCTTTCAGGTTATTCAGGCTGCTGGCAAAGAAGTCCAGGCACAGCTGCAGGTACTGAACTCTCCCCTAAGACCTACGTGCCCAGCACCACACTCCATGCAGCAAAGTAACAGCTTGGGGTGAACGCCAGCTCAGATTACTGTGAACGCATGGGGCTGCACATTGCCAACTCAGACATCTGCCACCTGCTTGAGGTCATATGTATGGAGCTTGCCATGCATTTTGAACCCTGCCGTCCTGCTTGGATGTTGCTGCTATGTCACGTTGTGATCAAACCTTCATGAAGTTGTTTCCAAAAGTCCTGGGTCAGGTCTTGCTTTACATACAGGCTTCACCCCCTCAGGGATTTCCATTCTTTGGCATGACACCCTCTGCGCTTCTGAGTCTGAGTCAGGCAGAGCTGCAAATGAGCAAGGCAGGCGGCCTATCAGAACTAGCACGCAGCAATCTGCGTCTGTCCGCACAGATGTCTGTGACTGATCCTTCCGATGTGCAGCTTCAGCCAGCAGGTACGTTGTCTGTGTGACTGGAGGCTGTGCATGACAGCATTGGCAACTATCACCAATTCTCGGCTGCCCAGTCTGCAAAGACTACTGTAACTATGTCAGTCACATGGCCTCAGGTTGTGCCTTGCAGAGAAAATGGTTGTTGCAAGCAGACCACCTGAGACTTCAAAGTTTACTTGTTAAATCTGTGTCCTTGTGCGGCAAATGCTCATGCAAGACATGATGAAGCCTGGAACATGGCTGCAGGGTCCACTGAGGGTGCAGCAGACTCAGCTCGAGTGCAAAGTGCACTTGCTTCTTTTGCTGCCCAGGTGAGCACTTCTACTCAAACCCTATTTCACCATTTTGCCTTGGCGCATGTCAATGTGCTTTTACACTGTGGAGGCAGGGCATGCCACTGCCTTTTGGCTTGTTGCTCTTGGAGCAATGCGCCAGCGCGCGCACAGATTCCTGCTTGTTGTCTTGCGTTGCCTGTTGCACATGTGTGTTCTGATTGCTTATCTGCATTGCCTGTCTGGTATCACTGCCAACTACAGCACCCCTGTGAGGCATTGGCTTGACTCAGCTGCTGATTATGCTGCTGTTGTTTACCTTGTTGCTTGTTTTCCCATGGCAATCCTATGTTTTGTTGTCAACACCTACCTTGTTGCACAGCCTGCTTTGCCATAGCAGGCCTGTAGCTTGCATCTCATATCTGCTAAACTATGCTCATGACCCATGACAGAAGCTCTTCTTCTGCAGCGCCTGAAGGCTGTTGACAGGTCTAGCGATTTGTCAGAGACTCTATCGGAGCACGCACCGACTGGCCATGCTAGTGGAGAGATGCCTGGCAAGCTGCACGCCTCAGAGCTAGCTCACAGTGGCAGTACCTCCCTGACTCACAGTCAGAGCGGCGAAGGCAGCAGCAGGTTGGATGACGTCGATGATGTTCTTGATGCGTCAGCAGAGGCTGCCACGCACTCAGCAGGTGCAAACATGCTCTTAAGAGATGTTACGTTGTCAGCAGAACGTGTTACAAAGTTAGGAGAGGGCGTCACTCACGACAGTGGTATTGCAAGCTCCAGCAGGCGAAGCGAAGAGAGGGAGGCGTCAAAAGAATTGGCTGATGCCATGCTGCTTGCCTCTGTAGCCGCATCACCCGTGCCTGCCAAGGCCAACCAGCAATCATGCATGCCTAACCCAGGTCAGTCCCTGCCTTGTCATCAGGTCGACCACTTGCAGGTTGGCCTATGGGTGATTGTACATGTGTGTCATGCTTGGAATCTGGTCCCAGTCGCTCATGGCCAGCAAGTTGAGTGGCTCAAAGGTTGTTTGCAAGCTGCTGTGGGTTGCCTTGAATTGCATTGATAAAAAATGTTGCATGCATGCTGCATTGATGTAAGTCATGCTGTGGCTCTGCTATGCAGGAGCCCCCAGACCAGATGCTTTCCAAGCTCTGCAAGCAGCTGCCCAGCAAGCCCAGCATGCACAGAAGGCCATCAGCCACCCTCAAGTCTCCCTGCCTGCTCCCTACAATCAGCAGAGGCAACACGCCATGTCCATTTGGGGGCCCTTTTTGGCCCTATACCAGATGCAGGCTATGATGGGGAGCGGTCTAGGGGATGGCATGTACCCCCCAACCGCTCTGGGGGTTGCTGCTGACCAGTTCATGCAGCAAGCTCAGCATGCTCAGCAGGCACAGCAAGCACTGATGCTGGCTGCGCAGCAGATGGCATCAGTGGGCACACCAGGAGCAGCACCTCAGTCTTTGGGAATAGCAATGGGCGCCAGTGTAGGTCAAGGGCCCTCGCTACTGGGCAATGCTCACACATCACTTCCTCAAGGTGTGTTGAGCTTCAAGCATCTACTTTCAGCTTGTTGGAGGCATGAATAAGGCGCTCAGGCAAAGACTGCAGACCGCATGTGCACAGCATCCCAAATGCACGGTTGCAGTTCTCATGCATTCTGTGCCTGGTGCATCAGAGACTGTGTGTGCGAGTGTGAGATGCCTGCGAGCGCTTGTTAGTGCCTGGTTCAACATGTCCTCAAGTATCTGTGCAGCTGGTGTCCCTCAAATGACAGTCGCCTAAAGAACAGGGGAATGGTGTGTAAGTCCAACTGATACCAGCTTTGCAGGCCTTGCCAGCACTCGCTCAACATGCCTGCCTGCTCTCCAGTCAACCTGGCTGGCGTCAGGCAGCGCAGCAAATCCATTTGCCGTCCCAGTGCCTGCATCGTCAATCAACCCCTCCTGGCTAGCGTCCCCCGAGAATGCCCCCCAGGTGGATGGTTCTGACAGATGATCTGCATGGATCAGCCGCGCAACATCCTACTTGGGTTGTCCTTATCAATTAGGGGGACCAGATGATGATGTAGTAGATGGAGCTTAATGTGAAAACCAGGGTGTGAGTCTGAGTGTGTGTGGCCACACAAAATGATGCTCGGCCAGTGGATATGCAAGATGAAAGTAGCAATAGTCCATGGTTGCAACAGATTTTGGGCGAGTGTTGAGCCGTGAGATGATAGACCAGGAAGCATGTGGAAATGCCTTGAAGAGTGCTCTGGGACAAATACACCACTGATGGGGATTGTACAGAAGTCTTGTGCAGAAGGCAAGATCAAATTTCAGGTGTGATCAGCTGCAGGACCAGACGTTCATACTGCTGATGGGTATACGACTATATCTCAAGTGGTTCCCCTGTTTATTTTTTTCGCTAGTAAAAGCAAGCTCCGGAGAGCTAATACGCACAAGATGATGCGCAATACGATCATCTTGTGCAAGCCTTTTGTTTTGTGTGTTTGTTTTGATTTGGCAGGAGGGTTCATTAGACAGCAGTACACTACTAGCGTCAACAAGCAGCTTCCAGGCAGGTCCTGCTGCTGGCCATATGCTCATGTCCAGGCGCAGTGCCCACTATGCCAAATATCTTGGCTGGGCATATATACATTCTTTTGCATTGTTCAGTGTCTGATCTATGCCCAGTGTCTGCTCTCTGATCTGTGCCCAGTTGAGTAAGTGTCTTCAGCTTGGTGTCACTGTACCTAGCTGAGGCAGGTAGGCATGTTCAGCGTAGCGTGGTCATCTGTACTTTAAGCTGTGCGTTATAACATTATGTTTTACCTAGGTGAGGCAGGCACCAAAGTGCAGCATCAAGATGATCGTATGTACAAGCAAGATATTGAGCGGGACAAACGCTCCTGTTGCTGTGCAGTAAGTTGCTTAAGGCATGATTAAGGTGCCTAGTTTGAAGTCAATGAGAATGGTATGGAAAGTAGCAGTTGGTGTGTACAGTCTTGGTCATGGTACGGATTTGAGAAGTGATGATGTGCATGCTGTGCGATACAGTATGCCTGTTGTTGAGTAACACTTGTAGTCAACAATCATGTAAGACTTCAAGCAGCATATCAGTGACATGGCATCATCTGCAACACCACCAGCTCCGCATACTGTTGCCTGCTGTTGTGCTGGCATGGCATGGTATGTGTCTCACAACCTTGTTTTCATTCATCAAAGTTGCGCAGTGCGTTATGATTATTATGATTATCAAGAACTGCTTGCAATGCTTTTAACAAACCTGTTGCAGAACATTTCTCCAGGATTGGCCTGCGGGTCACATTGACATACACAAAGCACGAATTTGCGGGAAAACACTTGACACACTGTCATGCAGAATGAGCGTGTTCTGAAAGCAGGTACAGCAAAGTCAAGCAGACACCAAATTGCTATGACATTGGTCTTCACCTCCTTAGTTGGATGATGCACAGCTGGCAATGAGTGCAATGCAACAGCGCCAGTCACTGGTAAACAGCGCTCTCTAAAGACAGAAGCTTGTTGATGCTGTGTGCCAGATGCATCTGATCTCCCAGTATCTGCTCCAGTGCGGCTTGTGTGTTGGCGTCATCATCTTGAGCGTTCTGCACTTGAGTCAGATACCTGCCGCCACACGTCGATGTCATGACGCAGCAAGTCAAGAGCGTTTGCACAAGCATCACGTCTGAAACAATGATTGTGTTAGCATGCTTAGCTTAGCATGTGATGGCCGTGTGGCAAGGTGTTATGCTGTGAAGCTGCATGCACAAGTCCACCATGGCAGCCCTGACAACTCTGCCAACACCTGGAGGAGCAGTGAGTATGTATGACTACCTTATCCACAGCAAGGTGATGTTCAGGAGTGATTTGCTGCTGGATTCTTACAAATGCTACAAACCACCTGTCCTGTCGAACTTGGCCCGGAAGGACAGAGCACGCATGGCATGCTCTAGGCTTGCTGGTGAAAATTGCAGTGTAGAGGCAAAGCCGGCAGGACCCACACACAGACCTGCTGCTTGAGTCGCTGCCTTCTTGATTGGCATTGTGCTGTTTGGATTAGCATGCAAAGGCAGGCATGAATGGACAGCAAGAAGGGCAGCTGGTATGGCATCAATGGGCAGGATGGCTTGCAGGGATGGGCAGGTGACTCAGGCTGAAAGGGTACCTGTGGGCTGCCAGCAATGTGGATGGCCCCAGCTGTTGCTCCAGACTCATCCTGAGCTGCTCTACCCTGCCTGCAGTTGCCCCCCCCCTGTCACTCCCCTCTTGTGACCCCTTGTCACCCCCCTCTTGTGACCCTGTAGGTGCAAGCGATCTGTCACATTCTGATGCAACCACTATCATGCAGGATCTGGACTGTGTTCTCCATGCTGGATTAAGGCCTTGCAGGCTGCGCGGAGAAGCACAAAAGCTGTGTAGCGGGTCTGCAGTGACCAGTTCAAAGATATGAATGATCTGCCGTAATACCAGTCTATGGCTAAACCGAGATCCTTGTTGTTGGTGGGACGCAAGCAATATAGCAGCACCAAGAGTCTTCAGGTTTGATGGCAGGAACATCCTGGGCGCCTGAGTGGCGGCGTCTAGGTCAACAGCTGTGAACAGTGAGTTTAATGATAGCTACTTGTAGTCCAACTGTCAAGGGTCTTCAGTTGCGGGCTGACCTGGCAGACCATCACGAAAGGTGAGCTCGCCTTCCAAGACATCCTGCAACAGCAGTGCTTTGTCATTGTCTTGCAGCCAGGGGACAATGCATACACATGCATAGACTGCTGGCGTTCAGGCTAAAAAGGTCTTTTTTGACAGCTAGGGGACAACGCATACACATGCATAGATTGCTAACATTTATGCCAAATGTGTTGTTGTGACAGCATACCACAGTGATCCAGGCAATATGCCCATTTTCGCGCAAAAAGTGCCATTGCAATGCTAGCTCTGCACATACAAAACAATGACACAGAAGAAAGTGCAGATCCAAGCAATGAGGCTCTCTACTAAGTACGCATACACATACGCGCACACGCAAGCGCACACACACACAGACACACACACAGACAGACAGACAGCTTTGGCTGCATCTGCAGCTGCTGGACCCAAGTACTGATGACCGGGACAACCTCCATCTCTGTGCTGGTTGCTTCAGATTTGTGCAATCCCAACGTGAGTTGAGAACTCACGCATGCCTGCAAGGCAGACATGTGACAATTGAATGTCCCCCCTATGTCTCACCTCTATGTCTGTGAGCACCTCCAGGACTGGGCCAGATCCCTGGGGCCTGTGCAGCAAAAGCCCCTGCCCCTGCCTTCTGTCTGAGCTGGAAGCCACACTGCGTCAGCAGGGTCGTCTTGATGATTGCCATGCTGTATGTGTCAATGTGAGCACTTTGCTGACTCTGATACCATGCTCACATGGAAGAGGTCATGGAGCATCATCCCTTGACAAGATGTCATGTTGTGGCATGCACAATCAGTCAACAATCCAGGCGTCCTTGGCCTGCTGTGCCTTACGCGTAGCATGATGGGCTATGTAGCATGCATGCCCTCATGTAGCTTTGGTCTGTTTTGCCTGTATGAATGACTTGTGGGCATGTGCAGAGCCTCCTTGTCATGACAAACAAAAAGTATGGACAGTGCAAGCACAAAGACTCTCAGACAAAAGAACTGTTCATTGACGCTACAGGCCTGCATGAAATGCGTTGGCATCAAGACTAGCACATGCTTGGCAGCAGAATTGCATTCCTTACCGACTACCATCGGCGTTCTGTTACGCCTTTGCATCACGTACGTCCCTTGAGGCAGTTGGGTGGTGCCCTTACCTGTCCGAGTCCTGTCCGTACACAGCCTGACTGCACACACCATCTCTGCCATGAGCGCCAGCAGCACCACTGCTGCAGCACGCTTCTGCTGCTCCTGACTTTGAGACTGACTGTCCTGCCTGCTGATCGAGACGCCCATCTTGCTGTGGATCTGCACCGCCGCCCGGACAGAACACCTGTACACTTGGAAATGCAGCACTGCCTGATGCAGCTGAGTCCTTCTTCTTTTGCCTGATCCACTCCCTGAGGCCCATGCCTGGTGGGGGCCCCTGCCGATGACCAGGACTCTGCTGATGACTAATACCAGCTGCGTGACTAGTACTGTCGGCTGCAGGCCCTGCCTGATCAGACACACATGGAGCTTGTGGACGAGGTGTGGGGCTAGATTGAGCCATCTGGGGATTGTCAGAAGAAGAGGGGTGGGAGGCTTCCACAAACAGCACTGGCTTGTCTGAGGCCTCACTGTTGCTCTGCACAGTCAGGATGAGTCTCAGCCGTCACTACCATCATGCTTCATTGGCAGAGCAAGCTAGGCTTCATACAGCACCTGGACTTGCTATGAGGGTGACATGTTGCAGACCAGCGGTGCAGCAAACCTCTCGGCTATCAGATGGTGTGCTGAGATTGCAAGAACACAAAGGCATGTACCGGTTTGTTCTGATGGAAGGTGCAATGGGAGTCACACTTTGCAGTGCATATGTCTGAGTGCATATGTGTGAGTCACAAATGACTCTAGCATAGCATACTCCCAGTATGCCACATCCTGCTATACCACACAAAGCTCTGAGTACGCAGGCGCCTTCTGTTGACTCCACAGATTCATAGCAGCATTGCAAGGCAGCACTCACATTGAGCTAACAGAGGTTCATACTTAGGCGTGCAGCAAAGGCCTCCCCTAAGCTTTGCAAGGCAGCTCTGTCCACGCGTGTCTTGGCTGCTTTCACTCCTAGCTTGTGGGCAGCCAGGCGCTGCTGCACCTCAACCTGCTCTTTCAGGCGTGCTTGCTCTCTGTCCTTGCGTGCCTGATCTGCTGCAGCTGCCTTGCTGGCATTCTCAAAGTCCTGCTCTGCAACCTCTCGCTTGTGCCTCTCCTGTAATGGGCAGGCGGCCAAGCTGCATTGACATATCTGCAAGCCTGTCCTAAGAAGGACTTCTTGAGGGGTACCCACTTTGCCTTTCAATTTGTTTGTGCCATTGTGGTCGATGTGCCATGCCAGAAGCTGTGTCACAACTTGTCTATACTGACGTGAGGTCCTCAGCTTGAAGTCCGTCGCTGCTGGTCCAGAACATGCTCTATACAAAATGCTTGTGCAACAACATAGGTTTGCCACATCAAGCTTGGGTTACTTTACAATGTGCATGACAGGCTGTGTGAGGCTAAAGCTGCAGAGCAAAATCAGTGCCAGACTGAATGATGATTGTACCATGGACTGACGGCGCACTATGGATTTGGCTCTCTGCATTTCCTCCACTTCTAGAGCCTTCTGTGTGGCATGCTGCTTTCGCCTGTCTCGCTCCTGTAGTCATCGTTTGAAGAGCGTCAGCACGCTCATCTTGCAGAGACTTAATTAGGCACAGGCTGCTTGCAAACAGCCCTTGTGTTGCCTGAGAGATCCTGACTGATTTTGCACAGAGCCTGGCCATGCAGCATACAAGTATAGCTCAACAGCTACAGTGACACACAAAATAAAATAAAACCACATGCATTGATGACGTGACGAGTTGCAGCTGACACCAGGGGCACAACACATGAAGCAGCATGGTGTCTGTGAACTGGTTGCAGTTGACTGTGCTGTGTACATTCACTGCAGAAGCTTAAACAGTGAGGCATATACGCATCCAATCATATACAGGCAACTCGATCACCTGCTGAATGGCAGCCTGCTGTTTCTCCAGTTCCTTGTTGTGCTGAACAGCCACAGACAAGGTGACTTTGCTGATTGGCGCCATTGCAATCCTGCAGGTAGTGATGTGAGGCTGTGGCAAGGTACTTCTGGCTGCAATTGCGCTGGCTAGCAGGACAGCTTGTTGTAGCTTGGTGATGAGGGGCTATTGGTGCACAGGAAACAGTGTTGCAGCTGTCAGAAGCAGCATCAAATCAAGGAAGTCAATGGACTGTTACTGTCGTTCGCAGGCTGCTTGGTAGCAAGCACAGGTGCCCCTGGTACTGGGCCTGGGAGGTGCCTTTGTACAGCATGTCACCCCCTTCTGGCTTGTGCTACTCAAGGGAACAAGCTTTCTGGTGAAGCAGCAGCAAGGGCAAGCCTTTGATTGGCTGCAGACAAGTGCCGCAAAAGGAAGCACCGTTGCAATTTGGTCATGACAAAGCGCGCGCTGTCTTACCTAGGTTCAGCGCTGTCATCTAGCTCACGAGAAGCACTGACTGACTCTGAGGAAGAGGCAACTGCTGCCTCAGGTGTTGGTCGGCCTCTCCTGAAGCACTGCTTGCTCAGTGCAGCTTGCAGGTCCTCCAGTTCTGCGGACTGCCTGACCGCCCAGGTAGACTCCGGGCCCACATTGTGGTGCCTGCCAGGCGTGGCTGTCATAGGGGAAGCAGCTTGAAGAGGTGCATCTGGTGCAGAGTCAAAAGCTGGCTCAGGCTGAAGCTGATTGCCTGGAAGGCAGCTTGGATTGACAGCAGCAGCGCTGGCAGCAGGAACAGTGACGCTGATGTCAGCTGACTTGCTGGCGGGATTGCTGACTGAGCCTGGTTCTGCAATCTGGAGTGGCTTCTGAACAGACCTAAGAGTCGGCAGAGTAACTTCAATTCATCCATGAGACACGCAGGCTGGGTAACGGATGTGAAACTTGCTTCTATCTCAAGACGTGACTACTATGCAGGATGGATGTGCAGCAGCACAGGGAGACCTGTTGTGCAGTGATACAGAGACGCATGCTTTAAAACAGACACAGGATGCTCAAGGTCTTTTCAAAAAGTTATTTTGAAACAAATTTTGTTGTTGAAAAGGCTATTGCCAAGCAGCACCAGGAAAAGTAACTATCCTGTGCTTGCTGTGCTTGTGACATCTGTGCAAATCAAAATCCTTAGCAAGCACATACTGTGAACGTTTTGTGCGTCTGCAGATAATGCTGCTACATAAGCTGAAGGTGATGACATGTGTGCACGCTGCAGCATGTGACTGGCACAGACCACCATTTGCATTTACCTGCGGATTTGCTTGATGATAGGCAGCTGATCCAAGTTGAGAGAGGGAGCACGGCCGGTGTCATCAGGCAATTGCATGATGTGCTCAGCATACTTCTGAATGTACTGGCTCACATATGGCATACACAGCAGCTCTTGCACTGATGGTCTCATCTGCAAAGCACATCCTGTCAGAGACACACATGTGTGCAGATGACATGCTGCGACTGTTGTGACTTTTTGATTGCAGTTGACTGGTGACAGTACTAAGATGCATGGACATGCCACACTCATGCAAGTGCCCAAATTGACCAGCAGAGCATGCAGCAGTAGCAAGGCATCTGTGCACATGATTGGCAGCTGTTACAGTGGGCACGTATAGCACACTACTGCCAGCATACTGTCAAGCTACACAACAGCAATGCTGCACCTGGGGCTTGATCTTAAGCATACAATCCACCAGGCCTTTCATACTACCACTGTAGCGTGCAGGCAATGGCGGGTATTTGCCACGCAATATCTTTAGCACCAGAGCTGGCAGGTTTTGCCCATTGAAAGCTCTTTTCAGCGTCGCCATCTCATACAGAATGCAGCCCAGGGACCAGACATCACTCTTATGGTCATATGCCTTGTCCTCACAGATCTCTGGAGACAGGTAGTAGGGTGTGCCAACCTGAGCAACATCAAGGATCAAGCCTTGCAAAGGCGAGGTCTCCTGTTGAAATAAGGCGGTGTGCGAGAGTATGCTGGCAGTCATTGACATTCATGTGCTGAGCATCATGTTGATTTAGTGACTACATACCTAAGCAATCTTTGCAGTTTGCACTAGATGGCTGCATACTGACGGTTTCACTGCGCATGTACACATGGCCAGCAACAGCAAAAGCAGCACACACATCAGCGCAGGGGACAGGCTGTCTTACTGCTGTATGCGCCAAGGAAGACTGACTATTCAAGGTCCTTGCAATGCCAAAGTCGCCAAGCTTCACCAAGCTACCTGCAAACATCAAGAGCAGATTACATAGTTGACGCAGAACAAGTGGTGCAGTCACGTGAAAGTTGTCATACCTTCTGTCATAAAAATATTCTGAGACTTCAAGTCCCTGTGCAGCACGTTTTTGCCATGCACATGCCACAAGGCAAGCAGGATCTGCACAAACCTGCAAGAAGCAGACTTGTTCTGCTAAAGGTTATCACAGCTGGACGCAGGCAGGCAGATCAGCCAATAGTTACCAGTTCATGATGTCTGCTTCTGCAAGGGGCTTGTTTAGTGATGCTTGTCTTTGTATCAGCGTCCCCAAATCTCCTTGCGTTGCGTGCTCCATTACAATATGTAGAAAATCGCGCTCGGTAAAGCAGGTGTGATAGCGAATGATATTGACGTGGTCAAATTGCGATAACACAGCCACTTCGTTCAGAGCAGCGGCCTTCTCCTGTGCTTCGAGCTCAGAAAGATCCACTTGCTTGATGACAAGAAGCTTGCCGTCACTTTTGCGGCTGACAAGCAGAGCTCTGCCATAGGTGCCCCGACCTATTGTTTTCAATAGATTGTACTGTGCATGCAGTATGCCATCAGGCAAAGAATTGTCTGAAAATGTGCTGTCTAGACTCATATCGCCGATCTGTCAGTTTTGCCGCTCAACACCGTGCCTGAATGTACACTGCCACGCACAAGACAGTCGCAGGCAGCAGTGTTGGCAAGGTTAAAAGTCGGGGGGGGGAGGGGGGGGGGTCAAACAGTCGACCAACTTGAACTTAACTCTTTTTAACCTGTCACCAGATACTGATCAACCCTTAACAACGCAAAACCCCTCACAATGACAGTTTTCGAGGTAACATTTTTGCCTGACCTCTGAGTGTCCCAGTGCTGCCATTTCCGGGCTATTGTGAGCTGTACAACCACTCAATTCCT
>JAABUU010005890.1_pt1 | contig 13427 bp, 11 predicted proteins | sample 5559301 | NCBI WGS metagenome assembly JAABUU01 (sample SAMN10711884, study PRJNA513360) | rock metagenome | isolation source: Antarctica rocks | place: Antarctica: Victoria Land, Richard Nunatak white | reverse complement strand
GATAAGACGACTGACCTGGGAGCCGTGTGCGGTGAAAGCCGCATGCACGGTTCTGAGGCGGGGAGAGTACCGCGAGGTACCGACCTATGCCACTTCATCGGTGGGTGGGAAAGCGCGCTATGAACGGGCCATGCTTGGTAGCTGGCGTGCCTGTAGAGGGACACGGCTACGTGCGACGACCGGAGGAGCGGGGGCATCATTATAAAGAAAGCCGTCGTCATCCGGCAGTTCGGATGACGACGGAAGCCACCTCAGGGCTTCATGTGGCGCGTCAGAAAGGCTCGGATGGCGACGGGGGCCACGACAGCCTTTCACCGCGGCCTTCCGAGGGGAACGGGACGAGGGCCGGCCTTACCTCGCCACGAGTCAGAACGCGTGGTCTTGCCAGAGGAGCGTTCGCTTCGACCGGTATGTATGCCTGCGGACCTACCACGACGGGTACAAACACCTGGACCCCGTGATGCTGTTCGACATGGAGAACGACCCACACGAGCAGCGCAACCTGGCATCCCAGCGGACGGAGACCGTCGACCACGCCATGAGCTTGCTGGCCGCGTGGTATCAGGACATGGCGCGGACCAGCCGGTCTGACACCGATCCCATGATGACGGTCCTGCGGGAAGGCGGCCCCTTCTATACCCGCAGCCAGCTGCACACCTATCTGGACCGGCTCAAGGCTACGGGACGCGTGCAGGACGCTGAACGGCTGGCGCGCCTACATCCGACGGAGTTATAGGGACGGCGGCTCGGCGGTCTGGTCCCTTATGCGGTTCCTCCTGAGGTTGAGGGCGCGCCGGAGTAGTTGCCCGTATCCAGGCGCGGCGGGAAACGTGCCATTGTGGTAGACGATGGATGGTCCCACGCACGAGTGTGCCCTCGACCACGCCGTGCAACGGCACCTACAGCCCCCAGGTAAATGCTGATTCCGTTCGCTACGATGACAGCGGTCGTAAGCCTATTACCAGGGACGCATGAACGGGCGATGCTCGCGGACACCGATATCCAAGCGGTAGAGCGCGCCGCTCATCCTGTGCGAGAGTGCGTCATTGACGTTGAGCAGCACCGTCGGGAGACGTCCCTCGTTCATAAGGTGTGAGGGGTTGGTTATACTGTAGGTAGCACCTGTGTGACTCACTCTAGACAAGACGATGACCAACGCCGCGCCCACTATCAATCACATCCCCTGCCATATCCGACAGGTTGAGTTTGTCCTCGCCGAGGTCGCCTGCGACCGCTGCGGGCTCCCCGCCCCGCGGGTCGACACGGCGACGCGCACTGCCGTCGACGTCGATCTGGACCATCCCGTCCTCTTGCTCGTCCGCGTGAGCGTGCATCGCTGCGCCGCCTTTCGTCACTACCTCCGGGCGCAGCCGCCCTTTTTGCGCCCGGACGCGATCTACACGCAACGTGTGGTGCGTAAGGCGGTGGAGGCGGTCTATGCCGACGGGATGGCCTTCCGCCGGGTCGGGGCACGCCTGGCCCGCGACTTTTGGGTCCGACCGAGCGAGGCCATGATCCGGCGCTGGTGCCGGGCCTACGGCACGGCCCGGCCCCTCGACGCGGCATATCAGGCCTGGATCGCTGCGGAGTTCTCGGGCATCTTGTGCGTGGATGAAGTCTACCAGCGCGACCTCGCGCTCCTGCTCGCCGTCGACCCGGCCGCGCCCGACGGTGACCGTTTGGTCGGCTACCAGTTGGTGCATGGCCGCGTCGATGCGGCCGCCGTCGCTGCCTTCCTTGGCCGCCTGGCCACCGCAGGCATCACGCCGGACGAGGTGATCACCGATGGCTCGGCGCTCTACCCGGGCGTGCTAGCGGAGGTCTGGCCACGCGCGGCGCACCAACTCTGCCTCTTCCATGAGACGCGCCGCGTCACGCGAGCCGTTCTCAGCACGATCGAGCGGGTGCGCCGAACGCTCCCGTCCCCGCCATCGCAGCCGCGGCGGGGACGAGGACGGCTCTTGCGCCCCCAACACGCGCATGAACAGGCCGTCGGGCCACGCGCCCCGCATTGGTACGCCCAACAGGAGGCGCGCCACGGGGAGATCGTGCGGGCGCAGGAGTTGGCGCGGCAGGGACTCTCGCAGCGGGCGATCGGACGTCAACTTGGCGTGACGCACACCACAGTCAAGCAGTGGCTTGCCACATCGCCCGCACCGCCGCCCGCGCCGCCGCCCCCAGGCGCGGAGCCGCGCTGGCTGTCCTGGCTGCGCGACCGACGGGCGTTGGACGCAGCCCGCACGTCCATGCCGCCCCTCGCGCTGGCCGCGCGGGAGAGGGAGGCCGCATCGACGGTCGAACCAGCGCCGCCCGCGCCGTGGGCGAGTTGGGCGCAGGTGCGGCAGGTCCGCGAGGATCTGCGCGCCCAGCGGTATCCCTTGTTACGGCGGCCCGCGCGCCTAACGCTGGAGCAGCGCGACGGTGTGGCCCGGCTTCTATCCAGCCCCGTCGGCCCCGCTCTGGACACCGCGCGCTCCTTTCTCCTGGAGTGGTCCGCGATCTGGTGGGCCGACGAGGGGTGGCGACGCACCGAGGGCGAGGCCCGCCTGCGCTACGAGGCATGGCGCGCCGATGCGCGCTATGGAGCGGTCGCGCCCTTGCGCCGCGTGCAGACGCAGGCGACGGACGAGCGGTTCGGGCGGCTGAGTCCCTTCTTGCGCAACCCACGCTGGGAAGCGACCAATAACGGGGCCGCGCGCGGGGCGTGCCTTCCGCCATCAGCAGGGTCCGCATTTTAACCTGCGCAGCCACACGTCGATCGATCAGGCCCTCGCGGTCGCAGCGCAGCGTCGCAAAACAGCCGCCACGATGCGCGAACCGCAACGAGTCGCCGCCTGTCGGCGCGGGCGCGCGGTACATGTCGCGCCGGTGGCGGCGTCGGATCGCATGGCGGCCTAGCGCCGCTTTGTGTTGTAGAGGAGGGAATGGGACGATGCAACTCGCGCCCGACAAGGTGACGCGCTTCTACCGCATCTGGTTTGCCCTGCTGCGCTACGTCAACGACCGGCGGCACGTTATCGCGTCGTTCCCGGCGCGGCCCGACGAGGGCACGCTGCAGCCAGCCCACGCGGTGGCGCTGCGCGACGCCCTGTGGGCCGATGATGCGCTGCGCGCGGGCTTCATCGCCGCCAACCCCGCGGCCCTCCCGCCGGCCGACCTGGCCCTTGTGGAGAGTTGGCGCCACCGCGTCGCCGGGCGGTTCTTCATCGAGCGCTATCTCACGAAGCACACCATCTTCCTCTCAGAGGCGACGCCCGTGCACGCGTACGGCGTCCTCGGCTTGGTCAGCCCGATCGAGGAAATCGTCGGCCCGTCTGTGCCTATCTACGTCCAGGCGGTGTTACTGCCGTTCGAGGGGCGGATCATCTACGATAGCTTGCTGGCCCCGTACGCCATCACGTTCGGCGGCGGCATCCGGCGGAGCCTACGTGAAGCCTATCGCGATGCCCAGGAGCGTGATGGTCTCATCACTAACCTCCTGGTCACTGCGGAGAGCGGGGATGGGGCGCGGGTCGCGATCCGCGCACGCAACGCTCGGGTGCTGACAGCCTTTCGCAAGGAGGTGCTACGGAGCGGGATGAGCCCCCAGACAGCCGAGGGGCATGTGCGCACCATCGCGGCCTTCGGCGAGGATGGCCTCCTGCGGCACGAGCCGCCACATGGCCTGCTCACCCTCACCCCGGCGGATCTCCGGGCGTATCTACGCGCGAACGGCGCGGCGGCTAACCGGGCCAGCTTCCGGCGTTTCATCCGTTTCCTCGACCTCACCGATCGGCTACCGCCGGCGGAGGCGGCCGCTCTCGCTGCTGTCCTCAAAGAATCCTAATCCTCTTGACTTCAACGCTACGTCGCACCTCCACCGTTGACCATCGTTCAACGTCAATGACGCACTCTCTCCTGTGCTGGCTGGTTAAGGTATCCGTGCGACGCTACCCGCCACTACGTCGCACGGATACCTTAACCAGCCGGCACAGGGGTAGTCGCCGTCGAGGGTGAGGGCGGCGGCGTAGTCCCGGCACCAGCGCCGGATCATCGCCTCGCTCGGGCGCACCCAGAAGTCGCGGGCTAGGTGCTGGGCCACGCGCGTCCGGGCCATCCCGTCCTCGTAGACGGAGCGGACCGCCTTGGCGACGACGCGCGTGGTGTAGGTCGCGTCCGGGCGCAGGAAGGGCGGTCGCGCCCGGAAATAGTGGCGGCACGAGCGGCAGTGATGCACACTGACCGTGACCAGCAGCAGGACGGGGCACTCCAGGTCAATGTCGAGGGCCGTACGCCGCGTCTCCCATACGCGCGCCACCGATTGTGCGCAGCGATCACAGGAGGCGAGGGGGAGGTTCCACACGACATGCCGGACATGGCACGCCGTGTAGTTAAAATGGGGAAACCAATCTTCCATGAGCTACATCCGAAGGGGGAAACTATTCAGTACTATTACTATAGGTACAGTTTAGCTTCTCCACCCTCGGCCCAACGTCAATTACGGAGTCTCGGCGTTCCTGGGTTAATTCTACGTCGCCGTGTACAGCCGGGCGTGTCCCTCGCGGACTTCCGCCGGAGGGCGTTGGCCGCCCTGCCGGACACAGAAATCGACGTGCTGCACCTGGTCGCCGCCCACCTGCGGCTGCGCGGCACCCACCGGGGCATCCTGCGGGGCGTCCCTTCGACGGGGAGGGCAAAGTCGCGGAGCGGTGGGGGCTGCTCGACTGGGACGCCCTCTACCGGCAGATGGGCGTCACCACGCTGCCGCCCAGCTGAGCAGGGCGACGGGGTGGCACGACACTCCACCCCCGCGTGACCTCCATGCATCCTCGACACAGAGCGCTATGCGCGCGTTTCGCCCTTGCTGCAGAGGGTCTGCGACGCAGCGATCGTGGGTTATGTGATCGCGGCCAGCGCCCTTTTCCATTGACGTGCAAACGACTATCTATGCAGCGTCGGGGCGTGTGGGTCAACGTTCTCCGTACTCCACCATCGCGGGTTGCAGAGCCCGTGAACGCGCGATGAGCGCCCATATCTTGTGAGATGCTTATGCTAATGGTGTGTTAGTGTACTTGGAGGTGCCAGCATTGACTGCAGCGGTCAGATTATGCGTGGACGGACTAATCGGCCAGCACAGCTACTTAAAGCCATCGCGAGCGACTGTCCCCTGCACCTCCCGCTCCGCAACTAACACAGTACCGCTAAACGCGTCTACGGAACCATGCCCGCGAGTTGAACGTTCATGCACGGCGCGATACAGGGAGAGAAGGACTGCGCGCTCAAATGGACGCGGTATGTCGCGACGTGACTCCAATCCACTTGTTGTGGTTGTGGTATCAGGCGGTCCACCAACGGCACACGACGCAACTGGCTCACGAGCGGGTCGGGACGCGCCGCGTCGGCCGCCATGGCGACGAGTGTCGGCGTATTGGCGAGCAGGGACGCGCCGTCCACCAGTACCACGGATTGATCGGCGGACAACTCGTGCCAAGGGGGAAGGCATGGGCACGCACTAACACCGTCCGCCCCACCCATAGCTGCGGCTGGCGGATCATGCCGGCGTGCGCCTGAGCAACCGTATACACTGTGCCCGGCACCGCCAAGATACGGGTTTCGACGACGAACAAGAGAAGGACCGTTAGCGCAGTTGCCAAAATACCCACCAGTAGGTTCTTCATGGTCTGTCGATCCTCCAGGCCCCTCACGTTCAATCCGCATAATGGAAGGGAGTGACCGCGCGGTTGCCGCATAAAACGCGAAGCCGCCCCCAAGAGGGGGCGGCTTCGTCTAGCCGTCGCGTCGCGCGTCGCCGAACGTGTGACGTTTAGCCGCCGTTATTCTGCTGCAGGATGGCGGTGACCGCCGATTGCGCCTGCGACAGGATGGACGCGGCCGAGCCCTGCGCGTAGAAGATCTTGTCCCTGTACGGTGCCATGGCGTTATCGATCTGGCTGAAGCTGTCGATCAGGTGGTTCGGCGACTCCGTCCCGTACTTGCGGCCGCCGCTGACCAGCGTCTGCAGATCCTCCTTCGACTGGCCGGTGATCTTGGAGTACTGGCTGTACCACTGGCCCAGATACTGCGGGTTGGAGGGCGTGAAGCCGACGCCCTTGACATAGGCGGACATCGACTGCGCATTGGTCAGGTACTGGATGAACTCCATGGCCTCCATGGGGTGCTTGCTGGCCTTGGCCACCATGTAGGGATCGGTGAACAGCGTGTCGCGGTTGGTGACCAGCCACGGCATGGCCGCCGCCGCCCAGTGGAACTTGACGTCGATCAAATTACGGAAGTCCCAGCCTCCGGTGGTCTCCATGGCGATATTGCCGTACTGAAAGGGGTCGGCGCCGGTGTTACTGATCTGCTTCACCGAGGAGTACGGAGGCGCGATCTTCGTCTTGAAGAGGTTTTGCATCTGCTGGTAGATCGCCACCGTCTTGGGGTCGGTCAGGTTGATGGAGGTCGGCGCGCCATTCACATAAGCCTGCGTGCTAAACATCTCCGACCCGGCCTGCCAGGCATACGCCATTTGTGGGAACAGGTTGGGGAGGAACCCATACGTCGTAGCACCGTTGACCTTGAGGCCGGACAGCTTCTTGGCGTCGTCTGTCATCTTGGCCCAGGTCCAACTCTTGTCATTCCAGTTAACCGGCGGGTAGGCCAGTTTGGCGCTGGGATGCAGCTTGTTGTAGGCGTCGAAGATGTCCTTGTTGTAGAACAGGTACGAATCGAGCGTGATCGAGGGGATACCGTACAAGCCGCTCGGCTTGCGGTAGGTATTCACTAGGTTCATCGGCGTCGAGCCGAAGGAGTAGTGCGCGCTCTTGACCAGGGGATCGAGGTTCAGGAGCAGCCCGCGGTGATAGTAGTCGGCGAAGCCGGCCTGACCGAGGTGCGACCAGATGTCGGCGGGCGTGCCGGCCTGGATCAGCGCGTTGAACTTGGCGTCGAAGGCGCCGTTGGGATTGGGGGCCGTGACCAGGTTGATGTGGATATTGGGGTGTAGCTTCTGGAAGCCCTTTACTTCGGCCTGTTCCCAGGGGTTCTCCTTGGGGTCGACGCGCATGAACCAGAGGAGGGTGGCGGTAGCCTTGGTGGCTTGCGCCGGGCGGGCGGCGTGGGCGCCGGGGGCGGCCATGACGGGCAACGACAGCGCGGCGGTAGCCGCAGCCGCGAGGCCAAGCTTCTTGCTAAAAGCGAAACGCATAGCTCTGATGATCCTTTTCCAATAAAGACGACCGAAAAGTACGACGTTGTGTGCTGTGCCGGCCGCATCAGCGCGGCCGCCACTAAATCGTGCCGACCTGTTCTACCACCCCCTTTCTTATCTCTATTTGGTGCTACATAGCGCGGCGCGAACCAGACATCTTCATGTCAACCTTTGACACCACTGACCACGATGCCCTGGATGAAGTAGCGCTGCGCGACGAAGAAGAGGATTAAACAGGGAAGAGCGCTGATCAGCGCTGCGGCCATGAGCTGGTTCCACAGGGCCAGACCATAGGCCCCGGAGAAAGACTGCAGCGCCACCGACACCGGGTATTTCGCCGTGGTGTTCAAGTAGATCAGCGGCTGCAAGAGATCGTTCCAGTGGAAGACGAAGGAGAAAACGGCCACGGCCGCCAGCGCGGGCTTCGAGAGTGGCAAGATGATGCGCAGGAAAATGCCCGGATAGCCCATACCATCGAGCGTCGCCGCTTCGTCAAGTTCGCGCGGGATACCCCGGAAGAACTGGCGCAACAGAAATATGTTAAACGCGTTGCCGAAGAAGGTCGGCACGATCAGCGGCAACGGCGTATCGAACCAGCCGAGCATCCTGAACAACACGATCTGCGGGATCAAAGTGGCCTGGAAGGGCACCATGATCGTAGCCAGCACCAGAAAGAAGAGCAGCGTGGAGCCGGGGGCGCGCAAACGCGCGAAACCGAAGGCCACGATAGCGCCGACGAATGTATCGCCAAAGACCTCGAGCGCCGTGTACCACGTTGTATTCCACATGTAAATGAAGTAGTTGCCATTGGGCAGCGCCGACGACGTCACGGTATCGGGGAAATTGTGAAATTGTGGGTGGGACGGGAACAGGATGGGTGGATTGGTAAAAACCTCACCAGACGGCTTCAGCGCCGTGCTCACTAGCCAGAAAACAGGGAAGATCATGATGACGGCGCCGACCAGCGCTATCAGGAGATAGGCCCCACGCAAGGCGAGAGCCCGTTGGCGTCGTGCTACGGCCTCTCTAGAACTGTGCGTAGCCGCAGTGGATCGCGTCGACGCCGGGATATTGGTTACGCTCATAAGCCCCCCTCGCGCTCGCCGGCATAATACACGAACCGGCGCGACACCAGAAAGATGATCACCGTCAGCACGAGCGCCGTCGCGAACAGAACCACAGCGATAGCCGAAGCGGCGGAGCCATGGCGCGGGAACGTGTATTCGATGGCAACTTGGTACAAATACAGGCCAACCAGGAGAGTGGCGTCGGCGGGACCACCCTGGCCCGTTAGGACGGCAGGAGCGACGAATTCCTGCAGCGCGTTGATTAGGCTGATCACCGTCGTAAACAGGATAACCGGGGAAATCATGGGAATGGTGACCTGCAGTAAGCGGCGGATCGGTCCGGCGCCATCCATGGAAGCAGCCTCATAGAGTTCGGTTGGCACACCCTGAATCGCAGCCAGGAACACCACCATCGCCGTCCCCAGGTACCAGGTCGAGTATCCGATCATGGCCCCCATGGCCGTAGTACCATTGCCCAACCAGTCAGGCTGCGGCAAATGCACGACACCAAGCGCTTGATTGATGATTCCATTGTTCTGCTGCAGCAACGTCACCCAAAGCAGAGCGGCAGCCACGCCAGCCACGACCGTTGGGATGTAGTAGATGGTGCGCAACACCCGTAGGAACGGGATCTTCTGGTTGAGCAACTGGGCGACCAGCAGGGCAAAGATCACGCGGGCGGGCACACTGATTGTGACATAAATAGCCGTAGCACGGATGGAGTCCTGGAACTGCTGAAAAGCCAACGACGTGAAGATCCGCTGGTATTCAGTCAGGCCTATCCAGTGTGGCAACTGATTTAAGTTGAGATCGGTCAGATCAGTAAAGCTGAAATAAATAGAGGCGAGGATCGGGCCAGCCTGAAAGACGATAAAGCCGATGATCCATGGGCAAACAAACACGTAGAACCAAAAAGCTTCACGCCGCTCCAGGCTCCATCGACGGCCTGTCCGTGCCGGTGGCCGCGCTGCCGTAGTGCTACTCATTCTCTCTCTCCACGCTCCCACCGTTTCTAAAGAACTGAATACAGCCGACGCTTCTGAGATGTGGCGTTGGGATACACATGAGCACGGTAGTCCGTCGTGCGCGTGCCATCATCTTGCACGGTAGCCCTCCAAACGTATCTCTGCGCCGGTGCGTGTCTTGCACCCGGCCCCGTCCCGTCACTATTGCCAGGCATCACGCGCCTCATCGTGGTCGTGGTGCTGGTCAACTCACTATGCCCACCGGCTCCGCACAAGCAACGCGTGCTCCTCCTGGATGAAGCGGCGGAACGCTTGTGGCATGTGTCACTTACAGTACCGTAAACCGGGATCCCTGTCAAGAGGCGCTCTCCAAGCCTCCAAGCCCCAGAAACTCTGACTGAGTGAGTAGGCAGCAAGACGGCGGTCTACGGCATCTTGGCCCTGCAATGAGCGCATTTACATGCAAACATCTAGCCCTTGTACTAGATTCACTATCTTTGCACCTTTCGATTATTGTCAGGTAAAACGGCTTTCGTTCGCTAGATATTGCGGTCAGCGCGCTTGGCGAGCAACAACATGTGGTAGTCAAACAAAAAGTGCAAACATAGAGTAGATATAGATGAGTACACCATTTCCACACCTGCATTTGTACGATGATGGCATAGTCATGGTCTTGTCGCAGTATCCACTAACGTGGTCGGCCCCTCATCGCTTCTCTCATCTACCGGTCGTGGCCAGATGACTGATCGCCAGGTAACAATCCCCCTTCTATTCCCTATGTTGTATTGCACCATTATAGGCACAACGACACCTAATCTGTCAATAGGTGAACTCTCCACCTTCCAGGAAACTTTGAGCGGGGCGATTGAGCAGCCGAACAGCAGGTATACGGCATCTGTACCGATGCAACGAGCGCTAATGCGCTGCAATGAGCTATCTGTCGTACCAGAAATGCAATTACTCTATGCTTGGATCCACCCTATGATGGTATGGTCGTGGTCCGTTCGCTCCGCCAAGTGGCGTTGCCTGCCTCGAAATCGCCCCGTCTGGCCCCCTATAAAAGATTCTGGCAGCGGTGGACTGCTACGAACGCGTTCGAGCAACTGGGCGACCTCGTCGAAGTCGACACCCTCGACGTGTGCCTTGTCGCTGGTGCCGTCCTCAAGCATTTCTTGCCGGTCGCGTCGACGTCACGTCATATGCCAGGGTTGGACCTTATGGTGCCCACAAATGCCAGACATGCCCAAGGGGATGTCGCCACACAAGCCGTCGCCCTGCCCCAAGTGTGGCACACGGCACGGGACGTGTATTCCCTCACCGCCAACCTGCCGGCGCTGCTGGAAGCCGCGGCCCTTGGTACCGGCGACACCCTCGACAGCGCGGATCACCAGCGGAAACCTGCCCCGCTGCTCACGTTGCTCGCCGAGTCGCATGACGTCACGCCCATCCAGGCTCATGAACCTATAGAGAATTAATGTGCCTCCTTCTTGTTCTACGTGACAAGAGTCGCTACATTTGCGCTATAACATTAGATAAGTGTGCCGTTGCCTATGTGGTAGCGGGAAGGTGGAGAGCGAGGACAACTGCTGCAGCTCGTCGCTTGCATAGGCTGTGACATGGGCCGGCGAAACGCCTTATTTGTGTCCAGGGAGTCGTTTCTAGTGCCCTGGACAACGTCGCTGGCAGTGTTGGTATTCCCCACTCGGTATTCCGCGTACCTTCCTGATTCCAGCTATACTCTGCAATGTATCGTGGGCAACGATCTTGCGCATCAGGCGCACTTCCCGGTGGTTACAGAGAGTGACATCCGGCTAATCGGCAGGAGCGACACGACGGTTACTTGACTCATTTAGGTGATCTAGCCAGCTTCTGCATACATTAGTTGCATCGGGCCTGCTAATGTGACAGATCACTACATGCATAAAGGTAGCTAGAGAATATGAGATGCCACGGGATGGAAGACGACATGTTTGAGACCGCGCCCTGCCCGCCGCCCAATCAGCAATTCGAAGCGGCGGGCTACCCGCCCGTCCAACATGACGGGAGAGCCGAGGAGCGCGGCCGCCAACTAGCCAAGCGCATACGCCTTTCCAAAGAGCGCAGCGCGCATCACGGTATTCACCAAGGGCGAGCGCCGCTAGGCTATACGCGCGTGTCGCCGCCCACGACCACGCCGGGGCGTCGCTCGCCCGGCCAATTGATCCTCGACGAAGTGTATGCGCCCATCGTGCGGGAAATCTTTACACGATACGCAGCGGGCGGTTGGTCACATATCCGCCTCGTCGAGTGGCTGAACAGCGACACTCACATCCCCCCCCCGCCTCACAGGGCCGAGTGGACCTGCGCCACGATCCAGGCGATGCTGCGGAACCCGATCTATTGCGGGCTAGTACGCTACAACCACCGGCCGGAAGGACGCTACGAGCGTGCTGCACCAGGGAGCACATTCCTCGCGTCGGGGCGGCAACCGGCGATCATCGACCGCGCGACGTTCGACTGTGTAGCGGAATGGCGCGCGGCCGCGTTCACCCGACCGAGCTACGACGAGCATGAGGCCGCACTAGGCGTTGGATTATTCATCTGCACGTCTTGTGGCGGCCCAATGACCCCCTCACACCAAGTCCCCAGCATGATCTACAGGTGTGGGTGGTACCAGCGGCGCAAGGGGACCCATAAAGAGGCATATACCGCTATGGCCTATGCGGGACGCATCGCCGATGAGGCCTTGCTCCGCGAAGTACGGCGGCTGTGCAGCGCGACATGGACGTCGCAGACCGCGCGGTGCCTGGAGGGCGACGACCAGCGGGATCAGACCGGTGACGGCCAGGGCGCTCTAGCTGTCAAGTACGATCGCTTGACAGATTACGCGGGGCTGATGAGCCTGATGAATGAGGACCCAGCGCCCGCGCAGGTTGCCAGGTTCCGTGAGCTGGGCTCGGAGATCAGCGGGCGCATCCGAACACTTGATGAGGAACATGCCGCTCCGGAGCCACAGATCATCCGGATACGCGCCCTACGTGAGTTGCACGGGCGGCTCACCGCGACAGAGATTTCCACAATGATCGACACCTTCCTGGCGCGGGGCGATGGCGTGGGGCTACGTGCGTTCGTGCGGGAACTCGTGGCGTCAGCCCGTATCATCGAACGCTTGCCTGACCGGCAACCGAAGTGGCTGCGCGCAGAGGTGACGTGGAAGCCGGATGTCCAGTTGCTCCTGGATGCCGGACTATTGCAGCTCACCCTCCCCCCGCCACCGCCGGAACAGTCGGCGCGCGCCGAGCGGCATCGGGAAGCGCAGCGCCGTTACAGCGCTCGTCAACGACAGGCGCGCGTGCTGCACGACGTGTGACGACGCGGGACGGCTGGTGGCCTACGTCGGCGTGCAGGTCGACGTGACCGCGTGCGTGGAACTGGACCGGCAGCGCGGGCGCTGCGGGCGGCCGTGCTCGACGCGACGGCGGAGGGGCTCTACGGCATCGACCTGGCGGACCGCTGCACCTTCATCAACCCGGCGGTGGCGGCGCGACGGGACGGCGATCCCGGTGGAGTATGCGGCGCAACCCATGGTGGGTGTCGACGGGGCCGCGGGGGCGGTCGAGCGCGCGTGTCCGAGCGGCCAGACGTGCGCCCACGAGCAGTTCGCCAAAGGTCCAGGCTGCGTCAAGCAGATCAACATCGAGGCGGGCAGCCTCATGCGCGTCCTGTTGGACCGCGACTCCGCCACCTACAAAGACCTCTATCACCAACGAACTTCCGCCGAGTGCATCAACTCCCCGGCCAAAGCCCTCGGCATCGAGCGCCCCAAAGTGCGCAATCAGCGCTCCGTCCGCACGCTCAACACCTTGATCTACATCGTCATCAACGTGCAGTCCCGCGCGTGCGTCTAATACTACAACGTTACTTGTCCCCTAAGGCCGTGCTAGCGACTTGGAAGCAGGCTTGCGACCGCTCAGTTTAGCGGCAGATTGCCAGCTTCTTACGGTCACTACAGGTGATTCTAGCGAAGTAACGTTGTAGTACTAAGCACATGACCATAAATTTGGCACGTTTTCCGCGCCTGGATCACGCGTAGATAGGCTATGCCAGACTTGTGGACACCTGCTTAGTACTACAACGTTACTTCGCTAGAATCACCTGTAGTGACCGTAAGAAGCTGGCAATCTGCCGCTAAACTGAGCGGTCGCAAGCCTGCTTCCAAGTCGCTAG
>JAABUU010005889.1_pt1 | contig 13428 bp, 8 predicted proteins | sample 5559301 | NCBI WGS metagenome assembly JAABUU01 (sample SAMN10711884, study PRJNA513360) | rock metagenome | isolation source: Antarctica rocks | place: Antarctica: Victoria Land, Richard Nunatak white | reverse complement strand
TCTTGTTTTTAACAGATAGTTCTAACAGATATAACTAACACATTCTTAAATATCTAGATTTAGCAGCTTGCTATTGCTACAAATTTCTCTTTACAGCAATACAAAATGTTTAAGAGAATTCAGTATCTTATTCATTTACATTCTGCCCTGACACTTATACAGAATGTCAGAACACAATGAAACTTTATTTACAACATAATGCAAAGAATCTATCAACTTTACAATGATATATGTATCTGAATCAGTTAAGAGTGTAACAGAACCACAAAATCAAGCAAGAAGCTTGAGACTCTATGTATATCTGAGCAGAAGTGACAGCAAGTTACATATATAATAATGCTTCTTTAATTCTTCAAGAAGTACACAGAGTCAATGAGTTAAATGTATAATTTAATTATGTACAAGACATTTCTTATGTACATCAATCTTTTTGATCATCTGAAGAATCAGAATAACATAAAGAAATTAAACTCAATCTTAAAGTAAACAGTGAAGCTAAAGATAGCTATTGAGAAAGCATTAATTAAGATGAAGAAGTATTATGTGTGAACAGAAGATGAGAATAACTTGTTATATAACATTGTCATCATTCTTAACTCTACACAGAAACTTTCACTGTATCAGATACATTTTCTACTGATCTTTCTAACACATATTTTTAATGTGCATCACTAATTACTGAGGTGTGCAGTCAGCTAAGTAAGGCTAGACATATCATGCACAGTATTGAATTGAGTTTCAGACTTATTATAAAGATCATTATTGTTTACATGAGAATGCTTTATTGCATGATTGTATCTGAAATTCAACATCATCTGTCATCAAATTGTTCATAAACCTCATCACAAAAGCACAGCAATTCAAGACTCAACTTAATGACATTATAACTATTGATTTGAAAGTCAATCAATACTTAAATTCTTCACTGTACTCAGTTAATGAGAATGATCTTAATATTTTAAAATACTGAAAGTCACAGACTATGATCTTTTCAGCATTAGCTGCAATGATTAAGAATGTTCTTGCTATATCTATTGCTGATGTTGAGATTGAATGACTGTTCAATCTTGCTTAAGATGTCATTACTTATTGAAGAGATTGACTAAATGAAGTCATTATTGAGATCATTATGATGATTAAGTTCAATTTACTTCAACATTAGAAACTGAATTATCTCATAACTGAAAGAGAGAACACTGCAGAAGACTTGTTTTCAGATGAAGCTGATACAGATATGAAGCATCTATCTTATATATTTATTCTGAATTGCAACTCTTCTAACATTGCAGATAACAGTTCAGCTAATACTCTGAATTAAATCACTTATGACATTCTGAAGTGCAACTCTCACAATACTTCAGATGATGACTCTGATGATCTGAACAAAGATATAAGACTTAATATCTATGAAGACAGCTGACTGATGCATATATGTTAGAATTTCTCATTAAAAGACTAAAACATTACAATCTGAATGAATCAGTCAATATCACAGCATCTTTACAATCAACTACACTATTAATTTCCTCAGCTCATCTCAAAAAGAGAGCCAGAAAAGATTTGCTTAATAGTTATATCAATAAATGCAAAAAATTCATAAGACTACAATCTGTTCAGAATACAACATCAACTTCTCTGCTTTCAAGAGAAATACATTGTGCATTAGAAAGAACATTTACATTTGAAGAGTGAAAAGAAAGAAGAGAATGAAGAGAGATAAGTAATGAGTAAACTTATATGAGAGTAATTTGACAGTGAATAATGCTAACTCTCAACAATGAATATCAAATCAACTTTAATCACATCATCTTTACTCACATCACTTCTTCTTCATGCTTCACTATTTCATCATTCACCACATCACTCAATCACACAGTCAGAAATCTTTAATCTTTAATGAAACCATACAGTTAAGAGTTTTCAATCTCTGATGAAACTACATAATTGAGAATCTTTGACCTCTGATGAAATCACACAGTCAGAAATCTTCAATCTTTAATGAAATCACACAGTCAGAAGCCTTCAACCTTCAGTGAAATCACATAGTTGAGGGCTCTCAATCTTTGATGAAATTACATAGTTGAGAGCTCTCAATCTCTGATAAAATCACACAGTCAGAAATTCTCAATCTCTGTTGACAGAGCAATGTTTAACATCACTTTGTTAACAAAATGATGTTTGACATCACTCTGTTGATGAAGTGATGTTAAATGATAATTGTTTGTGTCTTGAGTTTCTTGATGTCAGAAGATATAGATCTTTGAACAGTGAATGAAGATGAATTCTCATCAGTGAATAATGATGATTGTTTTAAGTGCTGATTAGGCTTTGTAGCATAGAGTCATAGCATAGTTGATGACAACATCATTATGCACTTTCAAAGAATAGTACATGCTATGATTTAAGATGAAATCTTTATTTCTAATGCATAATTCTAATGTGCACACTATCAAACTAACTGACAAAAACTTCCACATATTTATACTAACTTATACTTGCTTAGTCAGACTAATTCTTGCTTACTCAGTCTGCAAATAATCTGTGATCTGCACAGAGTCAGATTGAGTTAATCTGCACCTGATCTGAGTCAAAAAAAGTTCATTTTACTTAACCTGACACCTGAACCCAACCTGGACCTGTGTGACCTATAGGTAACCTGCGCACCCAGCCTACATAAAATTCTGTTTTGTATAACTAGCATTTCTAAGTAATGCTTACACATCTTGCAGTCAGTCATTTCAAAATGATTACTTAATTTAATCTTAAGATCTAGAATTTTGTTCTTATCTGATCTGCATATAAAAATATTGTTAATGTAAACAGCAACAATTAAAATTTTCTTTTTAAATACATTATTGTCTGTGTGAATCTGTGTGTATTCAAGATCAACAAGAAAGTGATGTATTATCTTATATCACAGATAAGATAACTGTTTTAATTCATATAAAGCTTTCTTCAATTTACATATCTTATCTTTCTCTTTTTCATATTCAGTAAGTTAAATCATGTAGACTTCTTCTTTTAAATCACTGTGTAAGAAAGTCATTTTGATATTTATTTATTTCAATTTATAGTTATAAAACACAGCTATGATGAAGATGACTTTATAAGTCATTAATTTAATAACTGTTGCAAAGATCTCTTTGTAATCAATTTCAAATCATTGTTTAAATTCTTTGACTACTCATCAAGCCTTATGCTGTAGAATTGAGCTGTCAGGTTTTCTTTTATAATGATAGACTTATTTACTCTTTAAAGCTCATCAATTAGATAGCAATGTCTTTAGAGTTCATGTAAAGTTAGTCATTAACAAATTATATTTATTATTCATTGCTTTCTTTCAGTCTTTCAACTCATAACTTGCAATTGTCTGTTTAAATGTCTAAGATTCATTCTCAGAGTCTTTTTTCTTTTTTATAACATTGATAATTGCATCAAACACAGTCAGATAAATCATGATTGCTTTAAGTTTTAGCTTTATAAAAGATTATCTCTCTCTCTCAGAGTATTAAGACTTAGCTGATACTGATTTGTCAATTGTAAAAGAAATATTTATAATATTTTCTTTCTTTTTCTTCATTTCTTCTAACTGATTTAACAATATCAATATGAGAAAATATGATGACAAATACTCTGAAAATGATGACAATGATGAAAATTAAAAAGAAAACAAGAAAAATAACTGTACATCTTCTTGTTCTGCATTAACAGTATGAGATTGAGTGACTTTAAAAATTGAGACTGCAACTTTAACATCATAGATTGATGAATCTTTATTAAACTGCACATTTCTTGCTTTAATTACTCAGTCTGTCTTTTTCTTTTCAGAAAATCATACTTTATATTGATTTTTTTCTTTATATTTAACAAAGATTTTCTTATTGCTCTGAGATTTAAATTTAGTTCTCATCATTTAGATCTTCTTTGAAATATATACATATACTGTGCATTTAAAACACTGAAGATGTCTAAAATCAATGAGATTCATTGATCTATTCTTATTAAGAGATTCAAACAGTAGCTGAATTGAGATCTTATTGTTTTTAAAAGCTAATGTTGAGAGTCAATTAAGAAGATAGCATGCTGTTTTGACAGTCTTTAATCATAGAATTTCAGAGACTTTACTATTCAGAATCATAATTCTAACTTTTACTGTCAAAAGTTCATTACTTTTTTCTGTCATTCTGTTCTGCTTCAGTTCATAAGAAACTGTTGTTTCATAGATAATTCTAAGACTTCATAATTATTTAATGATGAGTTCACTCTCAAATTTCTTTCTATTATCAAGTTGTACTCATGCAATTTGTAAATTCATCTAAATAAAAAGCATATTAAGAAACTATTCAATTTTATCTTTTGTCTGATCTTTCATTTTCATATTATAAATGTATTATCAGCAGATAAGATCATCTGTGAAGACTATATATTACAAGAATCTGTCATATGCTTTTGATGTGACAGAATTAATGACATTGATATGAATTAGTTTGATCATCTTTATAATTTAATTTTGTAATTTTCTTAAGATCTTCTTCTTTTGATTTGTCCTTATACAGACATCACACAAATGTAACAATGTTTTCATAAGTTCTTATAAGTTAAGCCTCACTATTTCAGGATTTTTTGACACATTATTAAGACTTAAATTCTCTATATAATTAAGATATCAATGTTAAGTAGCTTTTAAGATCTTATTATCTTTAATAACTGACATAATCTTATTCTTGCTCACAGATTTTCTCATTATTAAAGTTTAAAGATAATATAGCTTATCTTTATATACTGTGTAATTAAGCATATTCTTTACTTTATTCTTTAAATGTAATAATTCATTCTTAATTTTGACTGATATTTCTTTCTTTTTGATCATTTCAATTGAGAAGAGATTGAGCCTCATATTAGATATAAAATAAATGTTCATTAAAATAATATTTTAAGACTTTTCATCACTATTCTTTAACTATAAGTTGATCATTTCTATCTCTTAAGTATGCATCACTTCAGACACTCTTTTTATAGAAGATTTATTGTTGAATGTTTTGATTGAGTTAAATGCAGAGAGATTACAACACATATGTTGTGTTGTGTTAAAGTTAGTTATTTATGACATTTTATTAATTACAAAACTATAATTCTTTATTATAGTCAAGATCACTGAGTTCTTATTATACTGCTTATCTTCAAAACTCAAAAATTTCTTTTTTTCTTTCTCTTTCTTTTTCTTCTTTTTAGTCTCTTATTTCTTCTTTATTTCTTTAAATATCTTTTCTGAATGTAACTTTCAGTAATTGTTCTCAGAGTGAACTGCTTTCTTACAGTGAATGTATATTTCATTTTTATTTTTACTCTTATCAGTGTTTCTCTTCTTATTCTTTCTCTTCTTGTCTTTATAATTTCTCTTTTTATTCATTAAAGCAAGCTTCTCATTCTTTTCTTCAAGATACTCTTTATTAATTAGTTTAGTGATCAAGTCATTAAGAAATGAGATCACATTACAGATTTTAGAGCATTTTATTGTCACTTATTGAAAATAGAAGAATTCTAGATTTGATAGAAAAGTAATGATCTTTAAAATTTTATTAATAACAAAACTGAAGATCACAATTTCTCTTAAGAGTGTCTTATACTTTAAAGCATAAGCATCAACAGAGAAGTATTGATTGAGTTGACAGATGTATAAATTATTGAATAGAATGTATTTAAGATTAAATCTATAAAATAAATAAAGATATACAAGATAATTTTACATCTCTTTTGCTGTTTTTATGTCATCTATGACAACAGTGATCTTCAAGCTGATAATAAAAACAATAATAACTGTAATCTTGTTGTTCTGTGTAATTCAGTCAGCTTAAGTGATGTTAATTAAGATTATTAATGTAGTTATCATTATTTCAGATATAAATTCTTTAATCATTACTGACTAACTCAAAATATCTGACTTTGATGAGATTTCAACATCACTTTCTACTATTAAATCTCATAATTCAGCACTCATCAGACTGTATTTAATCAACATTCTTCATGATGAATAGTTTGTCAATTTCTTAAGTTTTGTAATTTTTGAAAATGTGAGATCATATGATATTGTAGTCATTTTGTATGATGAGAACATCTAAATTAATGATGAAGTTGTTTCTAATGTAAAGATCTGACTTTAAAATAATTATAAAAGTTATTTTTAACTGTTTTATCTGTGAATTTATAATGATTTGATGTGAATAACTTCTCATTATATGTTGAATTCACTTTACTTCTTAAAGAACTCTTTCTAGTGTCTATAAAATAACAGCAATAATAAGGTGTTTTTCTTTCATCATTTTAAATAGAAACAAATGACTTAATAAATAAATGAATATCAATACATATCTGAGCTCATAATCTGTTAAATATAGAAGAAGTAACTAATAAAATAAACATGTAATCATAAGTGTCTAGCTACTCTATGAAAATGTGGCCCTATAAGAAGGTCTTTAATTGACAAAAGAAAAAACTTTTATCTGTAGCAAACTGTTTGTTCTAGCAAACTCTGCATGTTCCTGAAACCTCTGTAGGGCTCTGAACCACTAAGGTAACGGAACGAGGCTGAAAGTTTGACAGTAAGCACCTTCGCTGTCGCCTTCGCTGTCGCCTTCGCTATCGCCTTCGCTATCGCCCTCGCTGTCGCCTTCGCTGTCGCCCTCACTGTCACCTCACCGTCACCTCCACTGTCACCTCGTCATCACCTCCACTGTTGCCCTTGCTGTCACCACCTCATTGTCTCTGTGAGGGCGACGGCAAGGGCGACAGTGATGAAGACAGCAAGGGGTGATAGTGATAGGGATAGGGACAGTGAGGGCGAGAGCGACAGTGAGGATGACAGCGAGAGTGACAGCAAGGACGTCTTCACAGCTAGCAAGGAAGCCCTACTAGCAGCCACGTCCGTCTGATTCTAGTGAACGCCTTCAATGTAGCTAGGAAATGCTAACCAAAATAGGTCAAAAGTGACTGCCCCAAGTTAACTCCCCTGAGTTGTTCCGAGTAAGCTTGACCCCCATACCCTGATATCTACAACCAACATTTGCAATTGACTGATCTGATGATCGTTGATCAGTAGCTATTAGCCAGATAGAGTCAGTAAGAGAAGAGTAAGAGGACATCGCAGCTCCTTCAAGGATCCCACTCGGTGACTCGCTGGCCATCCGCCTTAGATTTTGAGAAATCTGGGTAGGTCTTCTCATAGTATTTGGAGTTACCCTAAGCTGAAGCCCTGCCCCAATACGCCGCCAAGCCTGCTGACTAATCAGCCCGTCTTCCGAGTCTAAGGTAACCATTCGTTCAGATTCAGATTTCTCGGCCTTCCTACCTTGCAGTTCTCTATCGCTCCCAAACCTCGAATTATGGAGGATTTAGATATCTATCATCCCACAAACCTTCTTTACACCCAGGAAAATATATCGAACTATCGGCTGGGTGGATTTCATCCGGTCTGCCTTGGCGACACTTTACAGGATGGCCGCTATAAAATTTACCACAAGCTAGGCTGGGGAGGCTTTTCGACCGTCTGGCTTGCAAAAGACAATAAGTATACAGCTGCAAACAAGCTGAAATGTTTTTTGAACCTCCTTTGCTAATAAGTATAGGGGCATGCAATGGGTTTCGATCAAGATCATGACAGCAGACAGCACCCAAAACTCTCAGGAGCTTAGCACCTTACGATCTCTAGCAACCCATTTTGAGGGAGACATCTGCTCCAAACACATCGTCCAGTTATTTGACGAGTTCCTCCACCAAGGACCTAATGGAGTCCATCAATGTCTAGTTTTTGAGTTACTCGGACCCACCTTAAATGCAGTTGCCAGTGACTATCACACTGTCGGAGATACCCTCGAGCCAGAAACGATTATAAGGTTGTCCAAACAGTTGCTGCAAGCCATCGCCTTTCTACATGAAGTTGGCTACACACATGGAGGTATGCCGGTACACACTTATATTACCCGACGTCCACGCCCTCCGCCCGAAAGAAATAAACCTGCACTGTTTCTGTAAAGCTTACTCTAATAGATATAAGCGGTATCAATGCCGCCTTTACCAGTAATCGTTTATCGCGAATGACAGAAGAATGCCTGTTCGAGGTTCTTGGAAGCCCAGAATCGGAAGATTTGACTCGACTTGATGGCGAGCCATTGAGCAAAAATCTGCCCAGCCAGCTGGTAAAAGCAGTAGGCTGGCTTGACTGGATAGATGAAGATGATGAAGATGTTCGGATCATTGACTTAGGAGAGGCTTTCCTTCACGGGCGGAAGCCTAAGAAGCTTGCTCAGCCTAGCTCGTTGCAAGCACCAGAAACGATCTTTACTAGCAGCTTTGACCATAGGCTTGATCTATGGCGCGCAGGCATTGTTGTGAGAAACCTCTACTTTGACTTTTTTGGACGAGTGTTGACATCTAAGCTTGCCAGATTTATTCTCTTATATTCGGGAACATTCCATTTCATCAATACCTAGGGGATCTGGATCTCCTGATTGAACAAATGGATGGTTATGTGGAGGCATTGCCGACGGAATGGCAGCCACAATGGGACCATATACAACAGAAGTACAAACTTGTCGGTGAACCTGTGATAAGTATGTTGCTTCTCAATGTATACCTCTTTTCATATCCGAATCAGATCACCCAGCTGGAAATCCAAAATTCCCCTCCTCACCTCCATTTGCCCCTAACAATGTTTCTGATATCGCTGCATTTCTTTAGGGAAGAGCGAATCCTCTCGCTCAAAATTGGAAGGAAAATTTGACGAAAAAGTCCAAGAAGAGAGATTAAAGCCTCTACTTCCAGTCATCCAAGGGCTGATGAGGTTCAGACCATCAGACAGAATCTCAATATCACAGGTGCTTGATATTATTAGGTCGATACCGGACGAAACAGAGACTGAAGAAACAGACGAGGATGAATGATCAAGACTCTGCTCGACTGGGTGCGCTGGCAAAGCACGATTACATATCGGCACTTCTGTCGAAGCTGAAAGCACGGAAGAGATGTTGCCTCAATTTTGTATTAGGTACGGTCTAAATCTCAGTCACAGTAACTACCCAGACGTCCCTCCAGATCAGGAATGTCAAGATGGGTCATATGTGGGACATTTCTTCACATCCTCAATCAGAAATGCTTCTAGCAGCAATTTCAAGGCATGAGCGGAAGAGCTTGGGAACAGCTTTTAAGACTCAGACATTCTCATGCGCCCAACTCTGCTCAAAGGTGCCATGAGGTGGTGATATGACGGCACATTGACTGGATCTTCGTCGAGACTGACGTCATTGTATGTGGCTCTCAGGATGTAATATTAATCTAGCATGACAGTTGTGACAAATTTAGGAGCGCAGACTTGACATTATTATTCTGGGGACTGCCGCTGAGCATTTCTTCACATTGCAGCACGGCGTTATTTCACTTTGCACGATATGGTCTGCCGTACAATGTAGTACCTACCTTACAGTACCCCACCCAAGCGCTGCACTCGACGCGCCCAATTTAGAGCAGAGTGCGTGCTCTAAGTTAAAAACGCTCTCACGAGCCAATCACTTTCGATTTCCAACCACATCGTTGCTGGTGCTAAGCTTTTCCATGCGTCTCATCCAGGCAGCGTCTCGCTGGAAACATTGGATGAACCTCCTCCACCACTGGGTACCTGGTACGAATCGTATGCACGCAGGTTATCGCTGGCTAGCTTAGTGGGGCCGGTTTGACCTGGCCACGACTGTCGGGGCCTGGCTAAAAGCGTTGTCTAGCCTACTGTGTATGGTTCTCTAGCTTCTTGCATGCTGCTAATTATGTGGGCTTGGAATAGCTCACTGCTGCAGATATACGGCGGCAAAGAGTCTACGCCTACTTTCCAGTTCCACAAAAGCCAAGCATGGCCCCATTTCTGTTTGAAGATATCTGGTTCTCAAACTGTGCATTCTGCATTCTGTCATTCTTTCATACTCCACTTCGTTGATCGAAGTTTTGATTGATACGTTATCCGTTGGTCTTTTCGCCCTATATACTAATATTATCGCAAAGCCCAGGTGGCAAGAAGACCATTATCTTTAGATATATTCTCCCAATCGGTTTTGAAGATGGAGTATCAGTTGTTGCCAGCTACCACATACCAGGTTCCAACTCGGCAGGTCCGACGAAGGGTTCTTAATACAATAATCGAAGATGAGCAGCAGAGCGAGATCGATGGACGGAACTTGATCAACGATGGCGCCAGACTTCAGACTTCGAAAACGTCGAGTATGTCACCTCAATATCAAAATAGCCAATCGTTGATCCCGCCGGCTTCCGCTTGGAACGAGTCCACATCCCCGGTATCAATGTCATCAGCCTCGTCCCCGTCCATGAGCTACCGTCCAGACTTTGACGATCTATACGACGTGACAGACGAGGAGGGTGACGAAGCAACTATTATTATGAACCCAGCCTTGTTCATCCGCCCGGCAAGCCATTGTTCAGATTCTACCAAAAGGGACTCAATCAGTTCGACTGGAAGTCGAAAACGCTTTCCATCTCTCGTGATCCCTTCACCAAGCCTTTGGCCGACCGTTCAGACTATTCAGAGTGCCAAGAAGCATTCTCCCATCCCGCCAACTCCACCGCCAAAGATACCAATGTCGCCGGCTGTGCTCTCCTTTTTGACGCGAGATGTCATTACTTCAACAGCGCCTCCCTCATTGGACGGAAGTTTGTCGTCAGAACAACTGGCTTGCTCGAGTGCTCCGGTTACACCTATTATGCACATCAACGCTGGTGAAGTGGCACAATGGGGTCAAGACGTTCGCCTGCGTCCGGACTCGCTCGCCTCCGAACACACTGCAATTGACAGTGAGCCTGCCACGCCGGAGATTGAGTTTCGTATTGAGGACCCGGGCCAGTGGACCCTTGGAGTACAACATCATATAGTCATTAGCGAGGATGAGCCAGTACCTGCCTCTGCCAGCCGAGCGCTGGCATCGGATAGTCCGCTTCTTGGTAATAAGCAAGACGCCGCAGAAGGAGGCATTGAACTTCACCCCAACGCTATGGCCACACTGCAGCATCTCTCCTTGAGCGGAAGTTCCGGCTCTCCAATATCTGACAAAGACCTCGACAGCTCGCACGAGATGCAAGAGGTCATGACTCCCCCAGCCCGCCCACGGAGCGCCGAGCTCGTCACACCGGCTTCTTTGCAGTCACCTTACAGCATGACGGCACTCAGCATCCCATCCCCCGGCGGCTTTTTCTCTTCTCTGGCTCCAGGAGCTAGGCGGACTTGGTGTGTGAATGCTTCTGGGCCGTCTTCCGCAGCGCCACCATCCTCAACGACTGCGGAGCAGTTTTATAGCTGCCCGTGGAATACGATATCAAGTGATCCAGTGGAGCGCGTGATTGAGCTGTACGAGACCGACACGGATGGACCTCCAACTGCTCGGCAGCTGCCATTGGCCACGCCGAACACGGTCATACTCGCAGAACCAGAAGCTGAGGCAGAGGTTGAAGAGATTAAGACTACTGAGCTAGTGTATGAGTACGACGAAAAGTACGAGCACGAACTCCAGCAGCTCGCCTCAGCAAACCTTGACCGGACAACGGTGTGGCTTGCTGCGCAGAGCTCGTATCTGGCAGCACTCAGAGAAACCAACCCAGTGAACGAAGTCGGGGTGAGGCCGGCCAGTAACATCGAAAGTGGAATCAAGCATGAGAGGGAACAATCCTTGGATTCAACGATGAAGAAGGCTGTCAGATTTCTCGAGGCAGATGGCCAAACACCCGATGGCGCACCATCCACCGAAGCACGAAAAGAATCCGTCTACTATCGTGCCTTTCAGCATGTATCGAACAACACGCATCGAGAAGATGCTTTCATCCACAGTCAGTCCAGATTCGATGCAGTGCAGGCGAGCCGAGTCTGCTTGCGCGAAACTCACGTGGACCAGCTTATGGGCAGTTTTGGTTTGACCTGTGCAGAACGGATCTCACCGCCTCGGCCCATATCCCTTATGCCAGGGACCAGCGATGAAGCTGATCCTACGTCAGAACAGAAGGTCATCGCCCGCGTGGAGCGAGAAAGGCAGGCGCTGGATCAAATCAAGCCCCCAATGTGGATCATCGAAGCTTTGAAGTTCTTGAATGGAGGAGAGCTTTTGAACAGCCCGGCGTCAAAGATTCTGGCAGGTTCGCTGCCAGCTCTACCTGGTACTGATGGTACCAGCTCGCGGAGAGCCAGAATCCTCGACCTCGGCGGTCAAGGGAGCTGCGACTGGGCGTGGCACTGTGCGAAGATGTACAGAAACGTCAAAACCTACACCGTCGTCACGAAACAGCAGGTCATCAATACTTCGATCCGAGGTCCACACAACCATCGTCAAGTTTCTGTGCCGCAGCTTTGGAAGCTTCCCTTCCGTAATGCACACTTCGATGTCATTTCAGCACGTTCTCTGCCCACGTTCCTCAAGACGGACAAGCACGGAGAAGCCACTCAAGATGAGTACGATATGTGCTTGAAAGAGTGCCTCCGATGTCTCAAACCCGGCGGCTACCTAGAATTCTCCGTTCTCGACTCCGAGATCGTCAACCCCGGTCCCCTGGGCTCTGCCATGTCTGTCGAGTTCGGCTTCAACCTGAAGACAAGAGGCTACGACGCCGCACCAACCAAATCATGGCTAAGCCGAGTGAGACGAGCAGGCTTCATGGACATTAAAAGAGCCTGGCTCTATCTACCCATGGGCGCACCGTCAGCAAGAACCGAGCCTCTACGCGAGACGCCAAGCCCCATGGTGGCCGATCAAACATCTTCGCCCGTGGAAGCCGTCCGTGGCGTCTTGGGATCTACGGCAAACGCGGCCAACATCAGTGGCATGGTCAGCAGTTGGGCGTGGGAGCAGTGGATGCTCAAGCTTCAGATGGAGATGGGCAAAGGCGAAGACCATCTTTTGGAGGGTGTCGGTGCTGTGTTCGAGGAGGGTCGGAACTTGGGCGCTGGGTGGAGATGCTTGAGTGGGTGGGCGAGAAAGCCCTTGTAAACGACCTAGGAAGGTTCTGATGTAACATACGCTCTTTTTGAAACCCGTCGATAGAAGGCCATACTGTGCTCCGCACGTTGTTTCCTTTGTCTGTTATGCCCGGCCCAGGGTCACCTTAATAAGACTTGTTTAGAAGTAGTATCATGAATGACCCAAAGGCAGAAATATCCCAATGCTCTTTGGCTCACGTTGTTTTCATCCACAAACTACCGCAAGACTCATCTTTAACCCCGAATTCCACATGTAGCCATTCTCAGTCTAGCCGTTTTAGTCGAAGCGGAACCTAGCGCGGACAACAACCCTCAAATAACCACCAAAGCCATCTCCGCCGGCGACAACAACCAATGCAACCCAGGTAACAACCAAAACCCCAGGGCCACCAAGATGCTGTTCTTCAGGTCCGTCT
>JAABUU010005887.1_pt1 | contig 13429 bp, 11 predicted proteins | sample 5559301 | NCBI WGS metagenome assembly JAABUU01 (sample SAMN10711884, study PRJNA513360) | rock metagenome | isolation source: Antarctica rocks | place: Antarctica: Victoria Land, Richard Nunatak white | reverse complement strand
CGAGGCCGACGTTCGGGCCCTCGGGCGTCTCGACCGGGCACAGCCGCCCATACTGCGAGCGGTGGACGTCGCGCACGGAGAGGCCGGCCCGATCGCGGTCGACGCCGCCCGGCCCCCGCGCCGTCAGGCGCCGTTTCTGCGCGAGCTCGTGCGCCGGGTTTGCCTCGTCGAGCATCTGGGCGAGCGGATGGGTCGCGAAGAAGGAGACCAGCGCGGCCGCGATCGGCGCGGGCGACACGACGCGCGCGGGGGTTAGCCCGTCGATGTCGCCGTCCCGCAGGCGGTCGAGGCGGTCCCGCGCGAGCGCGGCGACGCGGTCGATGGCCGGCCGGACGGCGATCTGAAGGAGCTCGTCGAGACCGCGCACGCGGCGGTTCGCGAGGTGGTCGACGTCGTCCTCGAGCGGGTCCAGCGCCACCTCGCCCGCGGCCAGGAGCGCCAGACGGCGCGTGAGCGCGGCGAGGTCCGCCCCCTCCAGGGCGCGGCCCGAGCCCGCGTCCGCGCCGAAGCGGCGTGCGAGGCGGTGGCGCCCGGCCCGGCCGAGGTCGTAACGCGCGGGGTCGGCGAAGATTGCACGGGCGGCGCCGAGGGCCTCATGCGCCGGCGGGGCCGGGCGGCCGGGACGCAGGGCGGCGATAAGGGCGACGGCGGCGGTGGCCGCGTCGGGCGAGTGGTCGTGCGCGAGCGTCGCGTCGATGGCGCGCGCGCCGACCCCGTCGGGCGCGCCGCCGAGGGCGCGCAGGGCCGCGTCGTCGGCGCCGTCGTCCCCCGCGAGGCCGAGCAGGCGCATCAAGACGGTGACGGGCAGGGGCGCGGCGTCGCCGATCCGCGTCGCGATGGACCCGTCGCGCGCGGACTCGAGCCTGATCTTCGGGCCCCGGGCGGGATACAGGTCGAGGAGAAAGCGCGCGCGGCCATCACGATCGTTGATGGAATAGTACGGGCCCGGCGCCCGGACGATCTGTGCCAGGGGGAGCCACTCGACGCCGCGCACGATGAACGTGCCGCGGGGCGTCATCGTCGGCGCCTCGCCCGCGCTCAGGGTCTTCTCGACGACCTCGTTGATGTCCAGGCGCGTCAACGTGGCGCGGACGCGCAACGGGACGGCGTAGGTGTGGAAGCCGGCGCGGCACTCCTCTTCGTCGCGCCCGACTCGCCCGAAGGCGTCCGGCGGGAGTGAGAGGGCAACCTCGACGCGGCCGCGCATGTCGCGGACGGGGGACGTCTCGGCCAGGGTCGTCGCCAGGCCCTCGCGCACGAAGCGCGCGAAGGCCTCCCGCTGGAAGGCGGTTGGGTCGGGGAGCGGGGCCGCCGGTCGGCGGGCATAGACGCGCCGGGAGCCCCCTGTCGGTCCTGTTCGCGTGTCCATCGTCATCGCCTCCTGTCTTCGTCGTCGCGCGGATCGCCGCGCGGGACGGGGCGCGGTGTCTATCCATCGATCATATAAGGGTCACCGTGCCAGCACCGTGCGTGTCGCGCAAAAGCGCACGGTGCTGGCACGGTGACGGCCCGGCGGCGACGATCGTCGCGCCAGTGTGATCGCGCCTCGCATAGCCGGGCGCGCGAGCCGGTGAGGCCGACGGGACGAACCGGCAGGCCCTGATAGGGCGACAAGCGCGGGAGCATAGACATAATCGTCGTCGTCTTGCCGGTCCTGGCGCGGCGACCGTCCCGTGCATTGGCCCCGCCATAACGCGGGCACGGCGGTTGTTCTAGCGCGACGGGAGCAACGTCATCTGGAACGAGGGTTTGTCGGCGTCCCGCGCTCTCACGACGGATCGGACGGTTCCTGACGAGGGCCGGGGCTGACACACTGTCTATAGACCTATGTGGAAGGAGTCGCCGTCGTAGCCTTACACGCCAGATAAGGTTTGGCGAGACGAGAGACTTTTTTTATGTGGCGCGCACGGCCGGTGGCGCGTCGGTGCGCATGGCACGACGCGCCGCACAAGGTTGCCTCGCGGATGGGAGCTGACACGGCGTGTAAGGTCTGGGTCCGACGCGGGTAGCCTTACACGCCGTGTCAGGCGCAACGGTTCTAGCGTGTCTGGGGATCGGGCAGTGCGCGAGTTCTGGACGGCACATGGGGCTGACACGGCGTGTAAGGCCAGCTTCTGAATACGGGCCGCCCGGTCGCGTTCGCGACGGATGCCGCGAACGCGCTATGAGAGACCTTACATGGCGTGTAAGGGTGAGTTCGCCCTGGGAGCTTACGTGGAGGTATGACGTGGATCGAGACGATTGGAGATGACGCGTCCGGCGAAGAAGCGCACATCGCGCACGGTGGGCGCATGTCCTTCGGGCGTACAAGAAATCGAGCGGCTATGCGGGGTGATGCGCGGGGCGTGGGGCGCGTATTGACGCGTGAATAGGCGCGCGGAGGGGACAAAAATGGGGGGTGTAGGGAGGCCCTGCAAACCCGACCGTTTCAGGATGTTTTATTGCGGAGACAGCCGTGGGAGCCTCAGGCCGCGCGCCTCGCTGGACGCCGCACGGTGGCCCCACAGGGCCGTTTTCGCATGTCAGTTAGCGCGTTTCGTGGGACCACCGTGGTCCCAGGGGTGTGGTCCCAGGACCATGGTGGCGGAGCGAGTGACGGGCGTGGAGCGCGCGACGCCGAGGGCCCATCAGCCAAAGGCGTCCGGCGTCGGCCCGTGCCCGTCACTCGCTCCGCCGGTGGAAAGGTGCGGCGCGACCTAATGGCTACACCGTACCGGCTGTGTGATGTGGATGGATGCGACATCGTGTTCGACGTGGCGCCGGCTGCCCATCGTGCCCCATCGCTTCGGCCTGCGCCAACAGGCGATCGCGAAGGTGTATACGAAAATCGTCGGCCCGCGCGTCGAGCTGCCCGAGCGCCCGCACATCTCGTTGGAGTGTGCGTAAGCGACGCGCTTTCGTTTCCCCTACCCGTGCCTCGTGTGTCATCGCGCCTTCCTCCTACGTCGTTCAATCGCTAGCCCGCTGCCTGTATAGAAGTGGGAGCCTCGCCACTCTGTATGACGGGGGACACCGCCGCGCGTTACAGATCGGCAGCATCCGACGGGCATTGGTTAGGTGTGGCGTAGCAGTCGCTCCAGCCGTAGGAGCGGCCACTGGGGCAGGAGTAGCGCCAGCCCGACGGCGACGTACACGATCATGCTGTGCGCGACGACGTCCAGACCATACCCCGACGACCACGCGAAGGGATTAAACATGAGCCACGGTTCGTGTCCTGGCATGAGGGAGCCGAACATGAGTACGCCCAACCACGAGGCCGCGGCGGCGATGTACCCATGCACGCTGGCCCGACCCCAACTCGCCGATAGCGCGGACACGCCGACAAACGCGACCGCGCGCGCCCCACCCCACGACAACGCGGCCCAGGGGGGCGCATCGTGCCAGAGCAGGCCGGCGACGAGGACGGCCAGTCCGCAGCATGCGAGTAGATAGAGGGCCAGCAGCGCCAGGCGCAGGGCCAGCACGCCGCGCAACGAAGCGCGCGTCGCCAGCCAGCACAGGGTCGCGCGTTCGCGGTCGCCCATAAGGAGCGGCGCCGCTAACAGGGCTGCCACGATCGGCATCCCCCCTTCGAGGGCGACGGCGAGGTCGTGGTCCCGCTGCATGGGTGGCGCGGCCGACGTGAGGACGGCTACTGTGGCGGCAAGGGCGAAGACCGGGATGAGGGCCGCCCACGATAGGCCGAGACGGCCGTGATACCACAACAGCGACAGGCGCGCGCTCACTGGCACCCCCCCGTTTCCAAGCCGTATGGACCGAGGTAGCGACGCGCCAGGGGAGCGACAGGGTGGCCCGACGCGCGAGACAGCGCGCACGTCACGCGCGTCGGATCCCACGGCGTCCGCCCCGTCCACGCGAGGTCGATGAGCAGGTGGCGCAGGCGCTCCGGGCCGATCTCTCGCCGCAGGTCATCCAGGGCCGGGCTCGCGTCGTACGCGTCCAGCCGCCCCGAGAGACCGAGCGCGCGCATCGGGGCCGCCAATGGTCCCTCACCCCATTGCAGCAGCGCCTGCGCTTGATTGTGTGTGTCGCGCAGCACGAGGGTGGAGGCCGCGCGGCGCAGGGCCATCTCACGCGCGTAGAAGACCGATCCGAGCCGCGCGGCGGCGACAGCGGCGCCCGTGTACCCCGCGAGCATTTGGCTGCGGTCGTAGCCCATCACCATGCGTTCGTCGGCGACGCCGACGTAGCCGCCGGGCAGACCCACGCTGGCTCCCGCGATAGTCGGGCCGCTCCTAGCAGGTAAGTGGTCAGCCCACCATGCGATGGCCAGATCACTCAATGCGGCGCGATAGGACGCCGCCGCCGGCAGATGGGACATAGTGATAATGGCCCCTGTTGGCGTCCGGTCCAGGCTGTCGATGGGGACGAGCGCCAGGCCGGAGCCGACCGCCGCCCCGACGCCGATGGCCCCCTCACCGCGGCCTGTAGGGACGGCCACGACGTTCACGGGACCGGTTGGCGCCGCGAAGAAAGCGGTAAGGTCACGTAGCGCGGTGATGTAGGGTCCATAGCGGGCGCGCAGCTCGTGGGCGTCCCAGCCGGGAGCGTAGATGGCGCCGCCCGGCACGGCCAGCCGCGTGTAGCGGGGTGGCAGGGCGGCCAGGAGGGCGTTCGGTAGCCGCCCGGCCAGCGTCCATGTGGCGACTTCCGTGTCGCCTTGCCGGTGCAGGTCGGACGTCGAAGCGAGGGTCGTCACGCCTGCGGGGATCTGGATGCGTACGCTGTGCCATCCGAAGGGTGCCGGGCTCCAGGCCGTGGACGCCTGCGTCCACGGACGCGGGTACCAGTCGCCGTCGCGGTAGAGGACGGCCAGGCCGGCGCCGACAAGCGAGGGGTGTAGTTCTGGTGTCACGTCGGATGCAACGCCGAGCAGGCCCGGCCTGTCGTTTGCGTACACGGCGCGTATGAGCTTATAGCGCCCCGCGTAGATCAGGTGAACCGCGGCTCGTCGCCCCGGCGCGAGGGGGTGGGCGAGCATGAGCGTCGGGAATAAGGTGGTTCCCCCGATGGATACCGCGCGGCCATCGACCCGCGCCGCGCCCACACGCAGCCCGTCGTTCAGGTAGAGCGGCAGCGCCGCGACGGGTGTCGTCCCGTCGTTGCCGATGAGGAAGGCGGCCGTCCCGTCTATCGCCCCTGTCGCTGGGTCCAGACGCAGATCAAGGCGATAGTCTCTGACCGCGACCGCCACGGCGTGCGGGGCCGCGACCGGCCCTGACGGTGTGACCGCGCGCGCCGCGGCGTCGAACCGCGGCACGGCGGCCCCGGCTACGAGGGCTCCGAGGAGCAGCAGGGCCAGCGCGATCGGCCCCTGCCGGCGCGATCGCAGCGCACGCCGTTCCCGGAGCGCGAACAGGAGGGAGGCGCCGCCGACGGCGACGAGGAGTAGCCCGGCGTAGAAGAGGCGGCTGGCAAGCAGGAGCGGCAGGTCTAGCGTGAAGCCCAGGGTCCGGTTGTAGGAGAGGGATTGCGCCCACGGATTCCACAGGAGTACCATGCTCTGGGTCATGAAGAACCCGAATAGGCCGCAATAGACCAGCATGACGAGATAGCCCCATAACGGGTGGGGCAGGAGTGCGCCGCACGCCACGCAGAGGACGGCGACGAGCAGCAGCGCGGGCGCGACCCCGAGCATCACACCGACGATCAGCGGGCCGCCAACGATACCCTCGCCGGTGAACTGGTAGAGCGCGACGAGGCCGGTGATCTCGATCAGAATCGTCCCCATCACCAGGATCGCGCCCAGGGCTTTGCCGGCGAGGTAGGATGCGCCGCCGAGGGGGCGGACCCAGACGATCTCCGCGGTGCGCAGGGCTTGGTCGCGGCGATAGAAGGGGACGACGACGAAGGTGGCGAGCAGGGCCGCGAAGGAGGCCGTGAAGGTGAGCGTACTCAGGCCACCATCATCCTGCCAGGCAGCGATCTGGTGCCCCGGCACGAGTTCGAGGGCGGCGAAGGGCAGCGCCACGAGCAGAAGGACGAGCCGCAGGCCCAGGCCCCGCCAGGTCACACGCCACTCGGTGCATGCCACGGCAAAGATGCGTTGTACAAGCGTTATCATCCTAGTTCCTCCCTACTCCGACCAGTCGCCCCGCTTCCCTCGTCGCACCAGCGCGCGGCGGTCCCGGTTCGGGGCGCGCGCCCGGCCCAACGAGGGTGAGATAGCCGTCCTCCAGGGTGGGCTCCATGCGTATCAGCGCGAGCCCAGGTGGTGGCGTGCCGACCAGGCGCACCTCAAGGCCGGCCGGCGTGGCCGTCGCCGCCGCCACCATGCAGGTGCGCTCGATCGCGGGGAGTTGGATGGCCGCGACCGTCGCGCCCCACACATACCCCTCTGCCAGCGACGCTAGCGACGCGGGCGCGCCACGGTAGACCACGCGCCCTCGTTGCATCACAGCGAGATCGGTGCAGGCGCTGGCCACGTCGGCGACGATGTGCGTGGAGAGCAGGACCGTGGCATGCGCGGAAAGCTCGGCCAGCAGAGTACGGAAGCGCACACGCTCGACCGGGTCGAGGCCGGCCGTGGGCTCGTCGACAATCAGGATGCTGGGATGGTTGAGCAGGGCTTGCGCGATGCCCAGGCGCTGCTTCATCCCGCCGCTGAACGTTCCGACGCGCTTGCGCGCCACGTCGGAGAGGTTCACGACGGCCAGAGCCTCCTCGATGCGGGCGCGTCGCTCATGTCCTAATCCTGAGAGTAGCGCCAGGTAATCCAGCGTCTCGTAGGCGGTCAAGCGCGGATAGAAGCCAAAGTCTTGCGGCAGAAACCCGAGCAGGCGGCGGATGGCCCCGCGCTCGCGGCGGACGTCGTGCCCGGCCACGCGTGCCGTACCCGTCGAGGGTTCGATCAGGGTGGCCAGGATGCGCATCAGCGTGCTCTTGCCGGCCCCATTAGGTCCCAATAGGCCAAAGACGCCGGTGTCAATCTCGAAACTCACTCGATCGAGCGCGGGTAACGCCGCACCCTTATACCTCTTAGATAGTTCCTCAATCTCGATCACAACTTTTTCTCCTCTGTTGGGTCTGTGTGCGCACCAGTTGGGGCAGGCCGGCAGTCCTCTTTTCGGGTGGCCGGTGCGCCACTGCTACGGCTTCGGTAGCGAGAGCGGGTGGGAAAGAACGATTGAACGATTGTTACATCGGCAGGGGCGCCGGATCGTGCGCGCCGCCTGTGCCGACAACGAGCATGTACGCGTCCTCCAACGTCGGCGTGACAGGTACAGCTAGGGGGTGCGGCCGTGTGGGAGCGATCAGACGAAGGTGTGCTCCGTCCGGTCGCCATGCGGCCGCGGTGATCGTATGGGCGCTGCGTAGCCGCGCGACCTCGGAGGCTGACGCGGAGAGCGTCCAGACCTGCCCCTCGGCGTCGGCCCGCAGCCCCTCCGGCGTGCCGGCCCAGACGAGCCGCCCTTGCTGGAGGAGCGCCAGGTCCGTGGCCATCGTTTCGACATCGGACATGATGTGCGTGGACAGCACCACGAGGCGGTCGACACTAAGCGCAGCGATCATCCGGCGCAGGTGCGCTCGCTCGGCCGGGTCGAGCCCCACGGTCGGTTCATCAAGCAGTAATAGGCGCGGCTCGTTCACCAGGGCTTGCGCGATCCCGACACGTCGGATCATGCCGGCGGATAGAGTGTGCAGGCGTGCCTGCGCGATGTCGCGCACATGCACAGCCTCTAGCGCGGATTCGACCCGATGCCGCAACAGCGGCCCCGTCAGGCCCTTGAGTTCGCCAATGTAGCACAGGAACTCGCGGGCGGTCAGCGCGGGGTAGACGCCGAAATCTTGCGGCAGGTAGCCCAGCGTGTGGCGCAGTGTCTGCCGGTCGCGCGCTGTGTCCACTCCATTCCACGTCACACAACCCGCGGTCGGCGGCGTGACCGTAGCGAGAATGCGCAGGAACGTCGTCTTGCCGGCGCCGTTGGGGCCAACGAGGCCGAGGACGCCGGCCGTCGGGCGCAGGGACACGTCGTGAAGCGCCCAGCGATCGCGGTCGTAGCGTTTGCTGACGCCCTCGACGACCAACTCATCCATCGCCGCCTCCTCTCCAAGAGGGTGCGGCGTCGACCAGGGCCGGCCAGGAGGAGCCGCGTGCGAAAATGAGCAGCAGGAGAGCGGCGCCGAGCGCGGCGGCCGCCGCATGCGCCGTCAGCGAGGGCGCGTCCCGCGGCAGGGCAAAGGCCTGCGCGTACATGCTGTCCGGTTGCAGGAGCGCCAGGGCGGCGAGCAGCAGCCAGGGACCGCCGCCGATGACGGCCGCGGGGATCGTGCCCCAGCGCAGCGCGATGGGGAGTGAGATGCCTGCTAGCAGCAACAAGGGGCAGAGCCAGGCGGCCAGAAGTGTGGCGAAGGGCGCCCAGTGTAGCAAGGCTACCCCCAGTGTCGCCGCCGCACCGAGCGTGCAGTCGAAGCCGACGATGGCAAGCACGAGCCCTGTCGTCACCTCGACGAATCCAATGGGCGCGCTTGCCTCCACCGCGCGCAGCCCGCCGGATGAGGCGCGCGCGGCGTGCGCGAGACCCAGCACCGCCGTCAGCGGCGCCAGGACGACCAGCGGCAGCGCCACGGAAGGCCCGTGCACGAACGGGGTGAGCACCGCCCCACAGAATAGCAAGACGATACTGGTCACCCAGAACCAGGGGCCGAGCAGGCGTAGCCGCCAGCGCGCGACGCGCAACGCCGGCAAGACATGCCCGAGGCGCGGGCGCGCCGTGAGGGGGGCGACCGGCTCCTCGACGAGCAGGCGCGCCACCAGCCGTGCCGTGTCGTCGGGTGTCGGGCGCGGGACCGGCTGCGCCGCGTAACGCAACGCGACTGCGCGCAACTCTGGTGGTAACTCATCGGCAGTGGCGGGATCGGCGGATGGATCGCCGGTCCGCAAGCCTCTCTCATCCATAAACGTGGTCTCCTCGTGTGTCGTCTGTCCCCGTGTCCGTCTGCTCCAGACATTCCCGCAGCCGGCGGAGGGCTGTGAAGGTACGGCTCTTAATCGTACCCGCAGGCACGCCCACCATGGCGGCCGTTTCCTCGACGCTGAACTCGTGCCCGAAGCGCAGGCTGAGCGCCTCGCGCTGCTCGAAGCTCAATTGGGCCAGCCCCGCGCACAGCCCCGCGCGCCGTTCCAGGCGCTCGAACCACATAGCCGGGTCGGGCTCGCCGGAGGGCTGGTCCAGAGACGCGGCGTCTGTATCGACATCCACATGGCGGTGGTACGCGCTCTGCCAGTGGTTGCGCGCCAGGTTGCGTGCAATGGTGTAGAGCCAGGGCTTGAAGGGGCGCGGGTGGCGATAGGTGTGCGCCTCGCGCACCAGCCGCACGAACGTCTCCTGCGCCAGATCCTCGGCCAGGGAGACATCGCCGGTGAGGCGAGCGAGGTGTGCCAGGAGGGCGGCATGGTGGCGCTGCACGAGGGCTTCCAAGGCCCCAGCGCTGCCCCTTTGCCACTCCCACAGGAGGCCCTCGTCCGTGATCACGCTCCGCCCTCCTTCTCTACGGCAGTTCAATGCCCGCGGGTCTTCTGTCTACGGTACAAGATAGGGAACGCTTTGGTTCATTGGGTGGAGGTGTGTGTGACGACACGGTGACAAAGGCTACGGCGTTGGCATGGTGCGCGCCGAGCGAGCCACGCCGGCGCTTCGAGGGATGACCGTCCAAGGTCGATGCCGTACACATCGTGGCGTGTAGCCGCCCGGCGCGCACGTGGCGTAGCCCTACACGTAGCGCGGCGAGTGGGCATGCCCGTTGTCCTGCTGAGGGTAAGGGGCGTCGTCCACCCGCGCCACGCCCGCTGGCGTTAGCCCAAGGATTATTCCGACGATGACCGCAAAAACAACGAGAACATGGGATAGGGTGTGTCATGCGTGTCATGCGTGTCATGCGTGTCATGAATGATCTCCTCTCGCATGATAACCCTTCCGCACCGGTGCTTCCTTCGATCGCCACGCTGACTCGGGTGTGGTACCATGAGCCGGCGGCGAGCCCTAGACAATGACGAAGACGGCGTGGGCCAGCTTTTTGTGGGCCGGGCAAGACATCGATGTGGAGAGAAGATGTGGCAAGGATGAGGCTATATGGCGGGCCAATGTCTACCAAGCTCATATCGACTGACAACGATCAAACAGGCATCGGGCCATCGAACAGCATCACGCTTTATCTGCCAAACGTGATGCTGTCCGATGGCCCGATTAGCCCCAGTCACGCCGTTTCATCGCGCCGTGACATGCCGTCTTGTTTGCTAGTACGTGGTGAAGTAGATGCTGGGGCTGGCGTTGCCGTTCTGGTCGTAGACGGTGTATTGCCAGCGGTTGCCAGCGGTCGCGAATAGCTTCGAGAAGCTGTGGTCCGCGCTCGTGCAGCCGAACCCGCAGTTGTATTTGTCGAAGTCGTACGACCCTCCCGCCGTTAGGTTAGCGAAGTGGGAGGTGAACGTTTCGTTGCAACATCCCCCGCCGCTCCAATGGAAGGAGAAATTCTGGTACTGGTTGACCGCCACGCGCGAGTTGTTGCCGGGGTTGGTGATATTGATATACCTGGCCAGGGGCGAAACACCACCCTCACCACCGGTCGCAGCAGCGTGCGCGCCAGTGGCGACAAGGTTCGCACCGGCCCCGAGCCCTGTCACGACGGCGCCCACAGGGAGAGCGACCGTCAGCCTCGCGCCCGAACGGAGGTTGACGGTCACCGCAGCCCGCTGCGTCCCGTGGGCCACCACCGGTCGCGCTGTCGCCGCATGGACCGGGGTGGCCGCGTTAACCAACGTCGCGCCCGATAGGGCCAGTGCCAAGACAGATGTTACCACGATTGTATGCTTGCGCATCGTTTGTCTCTCCTCAATAAAAACGGCCCATCGCATATCTCGCTCCAACTCGCCTCGCACGGCAAGGGCGATAATCCAGTTCTACCATCCCACCCGTCAACCACACGAGCCGGTGAGATGGGCCGTTGCACTCTCACCGATCCTTGTTGGTTGACTACGGCCATGCGCTATGCAGTAACGTGCTCCCTATCCCCATCCCTCCTTTTACTCTGTTGGGCTCCTTACTTATGGCGCCCATTGCTGTCCACTCTACGCCTTGTCGCACCCTCCTACCACCGGGAAAACAAGGTAGTGCCACACCTTGTTTTCCCGGTGGTAGGAAGGTGCCTCAGGGGCGTATGCTAGGGCTGGATAGAACTGAGCGGCGTAGATCTCGCCATCAGCGAGCGGCGCGCAGTTTCCGGAAAGCGAGATGCGGGATGGGTATGAGCACGTACAGCGCGGCGACGTTGGAGCCGCGGATTCAGATGACCGCCATGGCGGCTATCGTACAAGACCTCCTCACGGGAGAGCGATCCCGACGGGAGGACAGCCTGTGGTTGCGCGAGCGCGCGCACGAGGCTGGGCTAGGATTGCACGCGTATGCCGCCCTGGAGACACTTCGGGTGCGTTTAGGTCAGAGCGGGATGGCGCTATCCACCAGCATCCAGAACATCCTCTCCGGCCTCGACGGTAATTGGTGACGGCGATGGAAGGGGGCTGCGGCGTCGATGGAGTAGCCCTCGCGGTGACGGTCACGCGGGTGCGCGAGATTCTACGCGCCGCCACCATGACCGACGCATACCGGGTGGCTTTGACGGCGGCGCTCGCCCTGCCAGGCAACATCCTCCATGACGTAGCAGACGCGCGTTGGGCTCGCCTCGTCTGGGTGTGCTGCGTGGCCGCGGGTGGTCGGCGGGAGGATGCGGCGCCCGCAGCGGCGGCGGCCGAAATCTTCATGACCGCCCTGGATGTGCTCGATGACGAGGAAGATGGCGAGGTGACACCGCTGCGCGCATCCCTGGGTGCGGCGCGCATGCTCAACGTCTCGACGGGCCTGCTGCTCCTGGCGCAGCACGGCCTACTCGCGACGCCCAAGGGCGCCGTGCTGACGGATATCCTCCTTGTCGCCGGGGTGGGGGCGTGCGCCGGCCAGCACAACGACCTCCGCGCCGGGCAAGACGACGACGGTGACCTCGACGCCGCCCTGGCCGTTGCGGCGGGTAAGTCCGGATCCCTCGCGGCGGCGCTCTGCCGGCTCGGCGCCGCCTGCGCGGAGGCGGATGCGGACACGCAAGACCGCTACGCCCGTTTCGGCACAACCCTCGGCACGATGAGGCAGCTGCGCAACGACATCGCGGCCGTGCAGCCGGGGGCAACGGGGAAGACCGACATCACCTTGCGGCGACCGACGCTGCCCCTCGTGTCCGCGGTTCATATGGGCGCGATCTCGGGGGCACATGTCACGGAGGCAGACATGCGTGCCATCCTATGGGCGGACGGGGCGGCTCTCCTGACCTGGACCGTCGCCGAAACGTATCGGCGGTACGCGTTGGACCTCGTCCCGACCTTGACCGCCAACCCGGACAGCCGCGCCGCGCTCGCGCTGTTGCTCGAGCAACACTAAATTTTGCTACAGTATCTACAGTATAAGGACATGACACATAGTATAGCGGGATGGGAAGAGATGGCAACGGCACGCATCGTCGAGCATAGGACGGCCCCGATGCGGATCTGGCGCAGCTATCGTCGGACCATGCTGATTGCTCTGGTGAGTGTGGTGTACGCCATCACGCTAGCCCTCAATAGCGCGACGCTCCTGACCCCACCGCGGCTCGTGCTCGTGTTGGGCACGGCGGGGGCAGGTGTCGTGCGGATCGCCTGGGACCGACCGGGCAGTGCGCTGTGGGATCACGGCGTGCGGTGGGGAGACCGGGTGCTCGTGCTCGACGGCCACGCGCCAACGCGGCGGGACACTGGCCTCTGGGTGGGCGAACAACTGTCCGTGCGCGGGGCGACCGGCGTGACGGCGGTCACGGCCGCCGCGCTGCGGAGCGGTCACGACCCCACACCGCTGCTCCTGCTCAGTCCCTGGTTCTTCCTGCTGGGCACGCTCGTGGTCCTGCGCGCGCCACAGCCCCACGTTGGGCGCGCCGCGTACGCCTTCCTCATCGGTGCGGCGTACGCGCTCGCGCTCGCGCCAGCGGCCGACGCCGATGAGCCGCTCGCCGGTGTGGCCGAGTTTGCGATGGTGCCGATCTTCGCCACCTTCTTTGTCCGTTTCTTCCTCACCTTCCCCCAGTCGCGCGGCACGCGACTGCGGCGCGCGGCCCTCGTGGTGCTCCTGGTCATTATCGCCTTCGGTCTTGCCGGCCTCGTCTGGCCAGCGATCTCCACTGTAGCCGCCTCGATGCGTCTCGTTGTCGTGCTCGTCTCCTTGCTCGTGGGTGCGGGAATGCTGGCCTACGCATGCACGAGAGAACGCGACAGCGACCTGCGCCAGGGACTAGTTAACATTCGTAATTTGGTGAGAAGACAGACAGCCCCCTCCCCGGGAAAGGGTTAGGCAGCACACCGATGGTCGATTTGCCGGTTGACGAGCCCTCCGACGGCCTGCATGCGGGCGTCGTG
>JAABUU010005885.1_pt1 | contig 13434 bp, 14 predicted proteins | sample 5559301 | NCBI WGS metagenome assembly JAABUU01 (sample SAMN10711884, study PRJNA513360) | rock metagenome | isolation source: Antarctica rocks | place: Antarctica: Victoria Land, Richard Nunatak white | reverse complement strand
CATAGTCGTCCTTCTAACCCTCTAATCGTGACGTATACTCACAGCTATGACAGCCTTCGACCCTGCAACCAATCCGCTGCCCGTGGCCCTTTTCTGGACGACGTGCGCGGCATGGTTCGTCATGTGGATATGGATCGCGCGCCACGCGCACGCGACGGCGGCCGCTGCGGATCGCGGCAGTCGGACGTTTCTCGTCGTCAGCTTGTGGGCCGGTCTGCTCCTATCGTTCATCCTTGCATGGACAGTGCCGGCCGTGCGCATCGCTGGCGGCGGATGGGTCCCCTTACTCGTCGGGTTCCTCCTGGTGTGGGCCGGCATTGGCCTGCGCGTGTGGTCTGTCCGCACGCTCGGGCGCTTCTTCCGCACCGTTGTCACGATCCAGGCCGATCACCACCTCATCGACACGGGACCATATCGGTTGATACGGCACCCCTCCTACGCTGGGAGTGTCCTGAGCGTCACCGGCATAGGACTGGCCTTGGGCAACTGGTTGAGTGTGGCGGTGTGCCTCGCCTTCACCCTCGTCGGGTTTGGTCGCCGCATTGTCGTCGAGGAAGCGGCCCTCCAAGACGCCTTTACAGGCTCCTACAAGACCTACACGCGCCACACCTGGCGCCTCGTACCCTTTGTGTGGTGAGCGGCCGTCACGCGGCTCGACGCGGCTCACCGTGCCCACGGGAGAGCGTGGATTGTGCGGCGGTGTGAGTCGATCCGTCCTTTCATGCTGTCCTCCTCGCGGCGCATCTTCTCCAGTAAAGGCGTCGATTGGCCGAACTCGCCCATGATCGTCGCAATGCGCCGCGCCAGCCTCCAATGGCGCGCGCTTGGCTCGCGGTGGTCCTTCTCGCGCCAGCGATCGGGGCCAAGCACGAGCGCGATCAGCAGCATCTTGTCGCTCAGGAAGTAAATCTGCCGACCGACGTACTCCCAGGCGGTCCCGGCCAGCAACTCGTCGGTAGCCCGGCGCACGTCCTCGCTCACGTCGTCCCACGACTCGGCCTCGACGTTATCGGGGTCGTCGATCACATTCGCTCGCCGGTTCGTGATTAGCCGGGTCGCCTGTACTGAGAGCTTGCAGTCCTCGGGTGTTTCGTCGTCCGTGACGCAGCGCGCTTCCACGGCGTCGACGATCTGGCGGTTAGCGTAGACCTCGCTATGGTTCTCCGTTTCCTTCTGATCGTTGTAGACGATGAGATCAACGAGATCGCCGCGTAGCTTCACCCATTCCGGCCGCGCGTAGCGCAGCGCCAACTCCTTACGCCGCTCCCAGAGTGGCCATTATGAAGACCTGGATCAGCACGAGGGCACCGCCCAGGCCCACTACCGCCACGGTGACAGGGATTTTGGCGTCATACGGGCCGGTCCCGTTCAGTCCAACGTACCGCGCCGTCGCCTCTGCTATCGTGAGGAGACCTGGTAGAGCGCCGCCCAAGAAGCCGACAATGCCATAGGAGATTTTTAGCCGCTCTCGTCGAGCCCTGGCGAATCGCAGGGCGTGGATATATTCCACCTCGTTGCAGAGGGACGCGAATGTGACGCCTGCGCCCATGACCACATTCATCAGCCACAGGACCGCCGGGTGACCCCAGCGGCCCCCGTAGTACAGCGTGCTCGGGTTAGTGACGCTTACCGTGTGGACGCCCAGCCATAACGCGGCGAAAACTGCGAAGACAGCGGCATCCAGGAACACAATGATGAGCTTCCTGCGCTGGCTACGGCGGTTCACGGTCGCGATCATCAGGTAGTGGAACACGAACACCGCCATGAAGCTGGCGTGCGTGAGCAGGCGGCCCAGTCCCGCGACGGGGATCGCGTGATCGACCCGCATCGCGTTGGCGTCGGGCAGGAGCAGCATCGCGGCGACGAAAAACAGGGCGCTGAGGAAGGCCGGCAGCTGCGCGGCCGTCGCGTGCCGGCCAACGTACGCGACCCCCACGGAATAAGGCAGGATGAGCGCGATGAGCAAGACCATCGTCATCGTGTCACCGACGGCCCAGGAAGCGACGGAGGGAACGGCGGAACGGACCTGCGAAGAATTGGCCGAACGAGGATTCCTCCTCCTCGGACCATGCGAACCACGCCTCGTCATCGCCGAGCGTGTAGATCGTCGCGGCCGCGCCAAGTTGCTCGGCCTCGGCGTCGTCATCGTCAGTGACGACATAGCCCTTCGACAGCCCGAACGGTAGCATGGAGGCATGCGGCGACAGGTCGGACGGCAGCCTGATCTCCTTGAGCCGGTGCCGCCTGTAGATGTGCATCAGCTCGTGATACAGCGTGCGTAGGACGACCAAAGGGTTGCGGTGCGGGTCGTAGAGGACGACGTATGTCTCCGTCCCCACCTCTTTGCACACCATCCCGAACACACCATCGTCGAAGGTCAGGTGCTCACGCAGCTCAATCTTGCACCCTTCGGCGTGGCGCAGGGCCTCTATCGCACGCGCGAACTTCAGCGGGGAACAGTCGTGCGGGTATAAACCCAGCGTCGGGAATTCTCGGGCTATAAACTCTTGCGCAGGGGTGATCGTATGCCTTGGCCGTCGGCGGGGTCTCATGGGTACGCGTGCTCCTGATGTCCTGATGCTCCTGTGATTAGATGCTCCTGTGGGCTGCCGGTCTACTTGTCGGAGCCCTCGCGCCCCGGCTCGCTCATCCTCCTCGACTCTTCCAAGACGCGCTCAGCGTGCTCCATCATCTCTAGGATGAGTGCGCGTTCGGCCATGCCCATGCCCCCGGCCCGTAGCGCGACCTCTCGCACGAGCGGCTTATTCAGGGTGTGCCGCATCTCGTCGTCCAGCGTGTCCACGGGCGCCTCGATTTGCGAGAAATAATCGAGGGGCACACGAAAGAATCGCGCCAGTGCGTCCACCCGCTCGAAAGGGACCGCGCCGATGTTGCCCTTGCGTAGGATCGACAAGTAGGAGACGGACATCCCGGTGCCCTGGCTCACCTCGCTTAGAGTGTAGGGGCGGCCACTATCCGTCAGACGCGTCTTGAACAAGTGATTCAGCAATTTGGCGAATTGGCGCGACTGCCCGGTCTTGCCCTGTTGCTCTACATCCTGGTTGTCGCCCTTCTTGGCCCCTTCATTCACCTTGACACCTCGCCGCACGACTAGTTATGCTCCATATATGCGTTGTCTATCTTTGAATGCCACTTGCGTATATTAACACATGCGGCGTGGGCACTGATGGAGGCTACCGGTGAACCTGAAAGAATCAACCCCGTCTAGCGAGATCGAGGGGCACGCCTGCGTGTGCTGCGACTGCGGCGCGGACGTCTTCCCGCTTCCCCTGCGTGTTAACCCGAATCTGCACGTCCTTCGGGCCATCGCTAGGAGTGTAACCGTCGTAGATAGGCGGACGGGAGAAGCTCGGTCTCGCGCTCTCCTCTTTTGCCCCGCATGCGCCGATCCCGAGGAGGTACAGGACTACGAGCAGTTTGAGTCTGCCCCCGCACACGACGCCGCCGCGCACGCCGTCCACACAGCGGCCGAGCACAATGCGCGGCACGGGGTTTTTCCATAGAACTGATGTTCTAGCCATCTATCCCCCGCATTGCGCGGACGCGATGGAGTGCGCTATGATGGGCACAATGGAGGAGTCTGCTATGTCCTAGCACAAACGTCGTGCTACATGCACGAAGCCCACCGAGTTTCCCCGATGGGCCACGTCCATTCACCTATAATGTGCGGTTCTGGCGCCAATTGTTAAGTCTACTGCCAGGGCCGCTAGATCGGGACCAGGAACCTTATCCAAGGGTTCCCGGCTCTCACAGGGGAGCTTTACGCTTCCGAGGAGTACCTATGACCAATCATACGGGAACGGTGCGTGTATGTCAATATCACGCCCACAATCCCAGGCTGGAAAGTACACCACCGCCCTCATCCACGTCGCCCGACACTATCGACGGGCGCCTGGTGCAGCGCTATGGTGCCCGGCTGCTCACCGGTGGCTACACGGCGCTGCCGACCTACGCGTGGGTGTACTACGCGCGGCTGGACGTGAGCGAGGCCGAGATGGTGTGCCTCGCGCAGCTCTGCACCTACTGGTGGTCCGCGCGTGATCCGTACCCCGGCGAGGCGGCCCTGGCGGCGCGCATGGGCAAGACGGTGCGTACGATCCAGGGCTATCTCCGTTCGCTGGAGGGGAAGGAGCTACTGCACATACATACTAGGCTCTCCACTAACGGACGGCAATCCACGAACGCCTACGACCTGCGCCCGTTCTTCGCGGCCGTCGAAGGGCTCGCGCGGCTGGACGGCCTCCTCCCCGCCGCCGACGCGGCCCCCGCGACACCGGCGACGGAGACCCGCGACAACGATTCAACCAATTTTGGGCCATGTGACGCTAACAACAGGGCACAGAGGGACGCGGAACGGGAGCCGCTATGTGCAGACGCGACGAGTTTTGGAACAGAAAACCGGCCTACGGACGCGGGCACCCCGACCACGGGGGAGGACGAAGGATCGCGCGCGGGGGGGGTGAAGAATCTTTCACCCCAAGTAAACCAAATCGAAATAGAAAACTTCGATCTCGACTCGATACCCCCTACCCCCACTAAGACAACACTGACCACGACGACCAGCGCTGAAGCCCGGCAGTCGGCAAGCGAGGACCCGGACGACCAGACGCTCACGGCCAAGATCGCCGCCCTGAGCGCCGAACTGGGGGACGACGCGCCACGTTCAAGTCTCGGTCGTGCCCGCAATCTATACTGCGGCGCCGACGTGTCTCCCGCTCGCTTCCTGCGCCTGCTCGACGAGGCGGCCGCCCGGACGCGCGACCGCCAGACGAGCATCGTCAAGCGCCAGCGCGACGGCCAGGCCCCCAACGGCATGCCCTACCTGTTCGCCGTCCTGACCGACCTGCTGCATCCCGCGCCATCCCGGCACGCCGACGTTGGCCCAGCCACAGATCGCCGGCACGCTGGCCCGCTTGGTCGTCGAGGACGCCGGCGCGATGAGGGCCACGGCGAGCCCGTCAGGTCCTACGCCGCGTGGTCCGACAGCCCCGCGCTCCTGCCCATCGTCGAGGGGCATCCGGTCTGGCGCGCGGTCCTCGCCGAGTTGGCCCAGGTCATGACCCCCGAGAACTTCAACGCCTGGCTGGCCTCGACGCGCGCCGTGGGCCAGGACGGCGAGGTGCTGCGCGTGGCCGTCCCTGCCGCCTTCACCAAGACGTGGTTGGAGCAGAAGCTGCACGGCAAGGTGACGGGCGCGTTGCATACGATCGACTACGACGCCCTCCGTGTTGGGCACGTCGCGCGCGTCGAGTACATCGTCGTGGTGGCCGCATGAGCCTCTATTCTCAGGACGTGCTAGCATGGTTCCGCTAGGGAGAGGCGCGAGCGCGCCCGCGCGCGACGGCGCTGCCCGGCCAGCACGTCGGGTGGGCGACCGTGGTCGAGGGACGGAAGGGGAGTGAGATGCGACGCTCTGGCGTAGCGTGGGGCGTGGGCACGTTCGTGGTTGTCGGAGTGGTCGTCGGGATGCTGGCGGCCCTCATGGCGGTGCGGTCGTCGGCGCGGACCGCTCCCCTCGTGACCACCATCGCCACCACATCCGGTTTCCCGTCGCTCACGCTCGCCTCGGGTAACCGCGCCATCCTCGCTGACCAGATGGGCCGGCGCGTGCACATTGTCGACACGGCGGCCGAGCGGATCATGGGGACGCTCACCACCGGGGGGGCCGCCGTTGGTCCGTCCCTGCCCCTTGCCGTCGATGCGCGGCTGCACCGCGCGTTTGTGGCCTGGCCCGCCCCGGCTACAGGGCGCGGCGCGGCTATGACCATCGCGGCTATCGACCTTGCCTCCGGCCGTACGCTGGGGACCGTCACCACCACCCTCCCCCCTCGGTCGTTCGTATGGCCGACGTACCTAGCCGTTGATGCGCGGCGTCACCGCCTGTTCGTCCTCTCCTTGAGCTACCCCGCGACCTCCCTGCTCACGCTCGACACGACGCGTCTGCGCGTCCTGCGCACGGTCGGGCTCAGTCCTTGGCGGGCGGGTGGAGGTTCCTGGGGGATGGACGGCGCGCCGCTCGCCGTCGACGAGGCGACCGGGCGCGTCTTCGCGGGACGCGTGGATGAGGAAGCGGTGTCCGTCCTCGACGCCACCTCCGGCCGCCTCCTGCGCACGGTCGTCCTCCCCCCGCTGCCATCCGGCGGGGGCATCGGTACCCAAGTGGCCTGCCCCCTGATCGACCCCGGTCACGCGCGCGTGTACATTCCCAATCCGGCGGCCAACACGTTCACCACCCTCAACGCGCGGACGGGAGACATCGTCCGCACGGTGCATCTCGCCTTCCAGCCCGCGCGCCCCCTCGTGGACGCGGCGGCGGGGCGCGTCGTCCTCCCCTATCAGTCCCAGTACGGGTACGCCCTCATCGACGCGCGGAGCGGACGGCTCCTGCGGACCAGCGCCTCCGGCCCCAACCCGGCGATCGCCCCGGTGGCGCTCGATGAGGGGCGGCAGCGCGCGTTCGTGGCCGACTATATGGGCGGAACCGTGGCCGTGGAGGACCTGCGCACGGGGCGCACGTTGCGCACCGTGGGGGTGGGTGTCCACCCGAGCGGGCTTGCATTCGACCGGCGGCACGACCGCGTCTTGGTCACGGACGCCGGCCCCTGTTGCACGAATGGTCAGCAGACGGGCGACGGGACGCTGGTGGTGCTGGACGGCACCAACGGGCGGGTGGTGCGGACGATCCCCCTCGGCCGCAGCCCCCAGCAACCACTCATCGACGCGCCGGCCGGGCGTGTGCTCGTGGTCAACGGGGGGGGCGGCACGGTGACGGACCCCGATCCGTGGGGATGGGTTCCGCGTCCCATCCGGCAGCGGCTGTCCGTCCTGCCTCACCCGCGGACGCGTACCGTGCCGGGCAGCGTCATGGTGTTCGATCTCACGCAGGTCACACAGGGCTGACACGGCGATGGCTCACCAACGCGTGCGCATGCGTGCCACGACACTGACGGGGACGAGGGCACGCCGGACTGCGCGCGGCCGCCGCCTGGACGACACGATAGCCCGGCGACGGTCGTCGTGCCAGTCTCAAGGGATGGGCAGGATGCACGGTGTGTGCGGGCCATGCGCCTGGCTCCACTGCTCCAAGAGACCATCCCACGCACCGGGCGTTACCCGTTGAGGCTTGCCAGGCGTCAGCCACACCTGGAGGAGCAGCGACGGCGTGTCATCGAGCGCGCCATCGCCCTCTGGCGCTCCCAGGACATAGGCCGGCAGGCCGCGCGCGACGATGGCCTCGTGCATGAGCCGCCCGTAGGCGAGCAAGCCCTCCTCGTCGCGCGCCTGATCGCCGAAGATGAGCAGGAGCAGGTCCTGGCCGCAGCGCGTGCAGGCGTGGACCGTCGTCGCGACGCGCTGCGGCGCGCGGAACGGCAGGCTGTACGTCTGTTCGAGGCGCCGTTCCTCGGCGAGCAGCTGGTCGAGGTATCCCATGGCCTGTGTGTCAGCGCGGGTCAGCCGCCCGGAGCCGGAGCCAGAGCCGGAGGAGGACCGTCGGCGGCGCATGGTCCGCTTCTGTGGGCGTGTCGCTGTGAGGGAGAGCCGGAGCGCGCGGCGGTCGCGTTCGCCCTGTACACGCGCGATCTCGCGCTCGGTGAACGTCCAGCGGCCGTCGACCTTGCGGCCGATCTCGCCGGCGCGGGCCAACTCCTGCACGCGCGCGGGACTCAACGCCAGACGGCGGGCGGCCTCGTCGGTCGTGAGGTGGCCGTGACGCGCTTTGGGGGATGTCGTCGCCTTCGTGATGGTCGAGGCGCGCGGCGCCGCTGCCTTGGCCGCTGTGGGAAGGGTCGGGCGCAGTTGCGTGGCCAGGCTATGCAGAATGGTGGCAAGGCGTCCCTCGGGGGGCGCCGCCTCGTCGAGCCAGGCGACCAGGAGGCGGCGGTCGGCGGGGCTGAGGGCGAGCGTGACGACCTCGCCGGCGAGCAGCGCGGCGATAAGCCGACTGGCGCTGCCCTCGCCGGTGTGCGGCCCCCGCGCAGCGTAGAAGCCGTGGCGCTCGGCGATGGCCCGGAGGGTCGCTTCGTCTTCTGCTGAGAGTGGACGCATGCCGCTCTCCTCGTACCTCGTCGTGATGTGGCTCTACCTAAACTACCTAGTTTGATACCATGCTGTCCGCGGCGGCGTCAAGACGGAGGGTAGACATTGATCGTTGTGTGCATGGCGGCCGGATACGCGCGGAATTCTCCACAGCCAGTCCTCTCACGTCCGCACTCAGCTCTCGCGGCTGGGCTGGAGTTGCTTCAAGAGGATGGCGAGGATGAAGAACGTGGGGGGCCACTGGCCGACGAAGAGGGCGTCCTGGCCGCGGCCACGGAGTTTGAGGATGAGGGAGGCGGCGATGGAGCCAATGCCGAGCCAGTACCAGACGGGCGTGGGCACCGTTTCCAGGGAGAGGAAATAGGCCTGTTGTGGGTTGTCAGCGTTCATCGTGATCGTCCTTTCGTCTATCGTCTAGTGAATAGGAGGGCTACCGAGATATGGCAGCCCGTGCGTGTGATAACGGGGGCGACGGCGACCGCCGCATCAAACCGGCGGCGGTCCTGCTCATCGTGGCGTGGTGAGCCCCCCTCCGGTCCCCACGCCGCACGGTCATGTACAGCGGCACAGGGGCCCCCGCGTCCACCGCGTGTCGGGTTGTGGCCCCCGTGGCCCGACGCCCGGAGGGGCGAAGAGTCTCACTGTTTGGCTCCTCCTCAGTCCAGGTATCCTTTTAGCGCGACACTGTGCGGCGCGTGGCGCAGCTTGCCGAGCGCGAGCGCCTCGAGTTGACGCACGCGTTCGCGGGTAAGATGGATCTCCTCGCCCACCTCCGCGCAGGTGCGCGGGCGGCCGTCGACCAGGCCATAGCGCAAACTCACAATCGCCCGCTCCCGCGTGGGCAGGTCTTGGAGCAACGCGACCAGTCGCTCGCGCAATAGGTGGGTACTGGTCACCTCGAAGGGCGAGGGCGCCTGCGTGTCGGCGATCGCCTCGGAGAGCATGGAATCGTCGTCCTCGCCGCTGGCCTGATCGAACGAGAGCGTCTGCCGCGCCCGCCGCGCCAGCTCGATCGTCTCCGCTGAGATCGGCGAGCGCGGCGCGGCGGCCACGGCGGCGCGTCCCTCGTCGTCGTCGCCACCCAGGCGCTCGCCCCCCACGTCACCCCCGTTCGGCCGGTCGCCCGTCACTGGGGCGCCGGCTACCATGCGTTCGGCTTGGCCCAAGCCCTCCTGGATGTGCACCGGAACGCGGATGGCGTAGGCCTGGTTGGCCACCGCGCGGCTCACCGCCTGCCTGATCCACCAGATCGCGTAGGTGGAGAAACGGTAGCCTTTGCGATAGTCGAACTTCTGCGCGGCGCGCAGTAGCCCGATGTTGCCCTCCTGGACAAGGTCCTGCATCCCGATGCCCTCGTGCCGGTAGCGCTTGGCCACGGCGATGACCAGGCGCAGGTTGGCTTCGACCATACGCCGCAACGCCACCTCATCGCCCCCCGCGATGCGTGCGCCCAGCGCCAACTCCTCGGCCGGTGTCAAGCGGGACACCTGCCCGATCTCGCGCATGTAGGTCGCCCACCCATCGACCTCGGTGGTCTCGCCCACCAGGACCGGCTCCTCCGCCGCGTCGCCGTCGTCGCGTGTGCGGCGCTGGTCCTCATCGTGATCGTGCTGCGTGTGCATCGCGCCACCCCCTTTCGCGCTTTACTCTCTCACCTACCGCCTTGTCTAAGTATACAGACAAAACGTAGACAAGCAAGGCCGCGTGTGTAGATTTGTCTAGGTTGTGACGGTGGGTACGGGTACACTGGGCTATGACCATACCATTGCCTGACGAGTACGACGCGGCGGGCGGCTATCCCATCGGCATGGTCGCCACGCTCACCGGGCTGCCCGTCGATGTTATCCGCGTCTGGGAGCGCCGCTATGGCCTGCCCCAGCCCGCCCGCAGCGTGGGCGGGCACCGCCTGTACCGTCCCCGCGACGTGGCCCTGCTGCGGCGCGCCGCCGCACTACGGGCGCAGGGCCTGACGGCGGCGAGCGCCTGCGCGCAGGCGCTCGCCGCCGCGGAGCTGGCGCCCGGTGGTGACGAGGACCTCACGGCTCCCCCGGCTCCCCCGGCGCCGGCATCCTCCGGACCGGCGCTGGTCTCGACGCCCACAGCGCTGGCGCCTCCCGGTATGGAGCGGGCGGCCTCCAGCACGGCGCGCTTGAGCGCGCGGTTGTACGACGCGGCGGTGGCGCTAGACGCCGTGACCGCCCGCGCCGTGCTCGACGAGGCCGGCGCGCTCCTCGATGTGGCGACGTTGTGGGGCGCGGTGGTGGCGCCGACGTTGCAGCGGTTGGGGACGGACTGGGCAGAGGGGCGGCACACCCCCGCGCCCGAGCATCTCCTCTCCAGCGTGATCCGTGGGCGCTTGTCGGCGTTGCTGGAGGCGCTGCCCCGCGTCCCTGGCGCGCCCACGGCGGTCGTCGGCGGGGCGCCCGGCGAGCGGCACGAGCTCGCCGCGCTCATGTTCTCATTCCTGTTGGGACGCGCTGGGTGGACGGTGACGTATCTGGGGGCGGATACGCCGCCCGAGGCGTGGGAGGAGGCGCTACGCCAGGTCCGCCCGCGCGTGGCCGTCGTGGCGGCCACGTTGCCGGAGCACGCGGCGGCCGCCCTCGTCATGATGCGGCGGCTCGGCCAGCAAGCGCCGCGGTTCGCCTACGGCGGCTCCGGCTTCGCGGGGATCGCGGCGCCGGCCTCAATGGACGACACGCGCCCCTTGGTGGCCCTGGGGGACGACCTGGACGAGGCGATCCGACGGCTGATGGCCGTCGTGTGACCGGCAGGACCGGTCAGGCCTGGACACCTCTGTCATCTTGCGCGCTTTGTGGTTCATAGGCACTCTCGATGAGGCGGACTGGACGAGCGATGGGCAAAGAGGCTCTGAGCGGGACCGGAACGCGGCGGGTTACCTATCCTGGATTATTCATGAAAACATTCATCGAATTGGATTGGTTGCCGATGGCGGCCTTGCAGGCTCCCAGAGTCCACTTTGGGCGCCAAAATCGGCTCTACGGCCGCTTCAGCCGGTCTACAGGGGTGGGTTGTTCAGCCAGATGCGGTCAATCTGATTAGACCAAAGTGCTCATGAATAATTCAGGCTATGACTATGGCGCTGGGCGATCTCGTGGAGCGCGCACGACAGGCGATCGCAGGGGCGCGATCCGCGCCTCCATACCCCTTGCGCGGGCGTCACGCTAGTTTTGCGAATTACTAGCGTGACGCCCGCGCAGGGGTGTCGTGCCGGGCAGGGAACGGTGCCATAGCGGCGCGGCGCGGCCCCTGTGGCCGCCCGGTTGCCGTGAGCCGCCGTAGACCGGCCGCCGCGCTCAGGCAGCGCACACGAGCCGCCGCCGCAGCACATCGAGCGACGCCCGACCGTACATGGCCCGCTTGGTCGTCTTCAACCTGTTCACCTGGCCCTGACTCCAGTCGAGCCGGACGGCGGCCTCGACGGCGGCTTGGTCCAGCCAGATGCTCCGCGCGAGCGCTTGCACCTCCTTAATACCGCTCGTCTCCGCGCGCCGCAGCCAGGTATACAGGCTGTCCACGTCGCGCTCGCGCAGCACCGTCCCGAACTCCTCAACCAGCGCCTCAGCGAGGGCGACCTGCGGGCACGCCTGGTAGAGCCGCGTCAGGTAGGCCCGCTCGTCGGCGGTGAGGTTGTCGAGAGGACGCAGCAAGAGCCAGCAGGCCTGATGCGGGGGTGTAGACGCTGTCGGGGTCCGCCGCCGCCCGGCGCACCTTGACCCGGCCGCGATGGCGGTAGCGCTCCCCGCGCCAGGGGGCCACGAGCGCGGCCACGCTGTCGTAGCAGCCGGTGTACCCGCGTGCGCGGAGTTCGTGCCAGAGCTGCGTCGCGTTGTGACACCCCTCCGCCCACCGCGTGCGCAGGTACACCGCGCAGGGGGCGGCCTGTCCTGGGCGCTCACTACGGCGACGCCGCTCGGGGAACTGGCCCTCATGCACCCACCGCTTCACCGTGCGCTGGCTCAGGCCAACGCGTGCGGCGATCGTGAGGATGGTCGCCCCGCGCGCCCGCAATAACACCACGTCCTCATAGCGCGCCAGGCGCTGGGCGCGCCGCTCTGCGCGCGCGCCGCTTAGGGAGGGGGGCTCCGCAGTGGCGGCGCGTGCGTCGGGAGCCGGAGTGGTCACACTAGGGCGCTCCTGGGCGGCTTGTCGCAGAGCCTGATGCGTGCGCGTCAGGTAGCGCTCCAGTGCGTCGGTGGCGTTTTTGTGCAAATGAAAGCGATCGGCCACCTGCACAGCTTGCGGCGCGCCTTGCCGGATACCGTTGCAGATTGAAGATGAGAGTTGCCGCTGCGGCAAGGTTCACCGTCCGATTCAGCACGGCAACTCTCATCGACGGCCCTTCTGCAGGAGCAGGATCCCACCCCGCAGCGATGAAGCGCGGCAGCTTTCTGCTTCCATTCGGGAAGCGCGGCAACCTTCACCTTCCGTTTGTGTTCCCTCTCAACCCATTCTCCACCCTCACGCGGCGGCAAAGAGTCCTTCCGAAGGCGACAAGGTTCATCTACAATCCGCAACCGTCGGCGTACGCCCCGGCGCGGTCACGGCTGACCACCTCCCGTTCGGGGTGCTGCCGCAGCCACGCGGCGACGGTCGCCGCGGTCCGGTCGGGCAGGAGGTCGATCACCGTGTGGGTTTCCAGGTTGACCAGGATGGTGCCGAAGTCCCGCCCCGTGCGGCGCGACCAATCGTCGACGCCCAAGATGCGCACCGGACCGTTCGCGGGCAGGGGTAGGGCGCGGAGAAGGCGCAGTAATGTGCGCGCACTCACCGGTGTCCCTTCGGCGGCGAGGTGGCTGGCCCCAGGTTCACCACCCAGATCGAGGACGGCCCGCAGGACGTGCGCGGCCAAGCGCGCGGTGCGCCGCGCGTACGGCACGACGAGGTCGGGCAGCCGCTCGGCGAAGACCTTCCGCCGGCACCAGCGCACCCGACAGACAAAGCGGCGCACGCGCAGATGGAGGACGACGTGGGCACCGGCACAGGGGAGGTCAGCGATCGTGCGCTCGTCCTGGGAGTGCCGTCGCTTGGAGCGGCGCTGGCAGAGGGGGCAGCGCGCCCAGTGCCGCGTGCCGACAACCTCCAGATGGAGGGTTGGCCCCTCGCGCCACGCGCGTTCGACCCGCACTCCTGCCACCCCCGGAAAGAGGAGCTTGGTAAGCATGGCAGACTGGACCTTTCTCCAGAGCTATGTGGTCTCTGGAGCCTCAGCCTACCGCTCATTCCGTCTCATCGAGAGTGCCTATGATCCAGAAACCGAGCAAGATGACAGTCCCTGCCCAATTCAACAAGACCTGGTTGGAGCAGAAGCTGCACGGCAAGGTGACGGGCGTTTTACACAAGATCGACTACGAC
>JAABUU010005882.1_pt1 | contig 13440 bp, 12 predicted proteins | sample 5559301 | NCBI WGS metagenome assembly JAABUU01 (sample SAMN10711884, study PRJNA513360) | rock metagenome | isolation source: Antarctica rocks | place: Antarctica: Victoria Land, Richard Nunatak white | reverse complement strand
CTTATCATATACTTTCAGCATAATAAGATCAACAACATCAATGTAAATCAGTTTGATCATCTTTATAACTCAGTTTTGTAATTTTCTTAAGATCTTCTTCTTTTAATTTGTTCTCATACAGACATCATATAAGTGTAATAATGTTTTCATAAGTTCTTATAAGTCAAATCTCACTATTTCAGAATTTTTTGACACATTGTCAAGACTTAAATTCTCTATATAATTAAGATGTTGATGTTAAGTAGCTTTTAAGATCTTGTTATCTTTAATAATTGACATGATCTTATTCTTGTTCACAGAATTTCTTATTATTAAAATTTAAAGATAATATAACTTATCTTTATATACTGTATGATCAAGCATATTCTCTACTTTGTTCTTTAAACATAATAATTTGTTCTTAATTTTAATTGATATTTCTTTCTTTTCAGTCATTTCAATTGAGAAAAGATTGAGCTTTATATTAGATATAAAATAAATATTTATTAAAGTGATATTTTAAGTCTTTTTATCACTGTTCTTTAGCTATAAATTGATCATTTCTATCTCTTAAGTATGTATCACTTCAGACACTTTTCTTATAAAGAGTTCATTATTGAATGTTTTGATCAAGCTAAATGCAGAGAGATTACAGCACATATGTTATATTATGTTAAAGTCAGCTATCTATGACATCTTATTGATCACAAAATTATAGCTCTTTACTGCAGTTAAGATCACCAAGTTCTCATTATACTACTTATTTTCAGAATTTAAGAATTTCTTTTTTTCTTTTTCTTTCTTCTTTTTAATTTCTTGCTTCTTTTTTATCTCTTTAGACATCTTTTCTGAATGTAACTTTCAGTAATTATTCTTAAAGTGAACTGCTTTCTTACAGTAAATATACATTTCATTTTCATTTTTATTCTTATCAGCATTTCTCTTCTTATTCTTTTTCTTCTTGTCTTTATGATTTCTCTTTTTACTCATTAAAGCAAGCTTCTCATTTCTCTCTTTAAGACACTCTTCATCAATTAGTTTGATGATTAAGTCATTAAGAAATGAAATCACATTATAGGTCTCAGAGCATTTCATCATTATTTATTGAGAATAAAAGAATTTTAAATTCAATAAAAAAGTAATGATTTTCAGAATTTCATCAATGATGAAACTGAAGATCACAATTTCTCTTAAAAGTGTCTTATACTTTAAAGCATAAGTATTGACAGAGAAGTATTGATTGAGTTGACAGATATATAGATTATTGAATAAAATGTATTTGAGATTAAATCTGTAAGATAGATAAAGATATATAAGATAATTTTATATCTTTTTTGCTGTTTTTATGTCATTTATAATGACAGTGATCTTCAAGCTAACAGTAAGAATAATGATGATTGTAATCTTGTTATTTTATATAATTTAGTCAGCTCAAGTAACATCAGTTAAGACTGTCAATGTAGTCATTATTATTTTAGATATAAATTCTTCAGTCATTACTAACTAACTCAAAACATCTAACTTTAATGAGAGTTCAACATCATTTTTTACTATTAAATCTCATAATTCAGCACTCATCAAACTGTATTTAATCAACATTCTTCATAATAAGTAATCTGTCAATCTCTTAAGTTTCATAACTTTTAAAAATGTGAGATCATATGACATCATAATCATTTTGTATGATGAGAACATCTAAATCAGTGATAGAGTTGTTTTTAACATAAAGATCTAATTTTAAAATGATTATAAGAGTTGTTTTTGACTGTTTTATTCATGAATTTATAACAGTTTAATGTAAATAACTTCTCATTATACATTGAATTTACTTTATTTCTTAGAGGGCTCTTTTTAACATTTATAAAATAATAATAATGATGAGATGTTTTTCTTTCATCATTTTGAATAGAAACAAATGACTTAATGAATAAATGAATATCAATATACATCTGAGCTCATAATCTGTTAAACATAGAAGAAGTAACTAATGAAATGAACATGTAATCATAAGTGTTTAGCTACTCTATGAAAATGTGACCCTATAAGAAGGTCTTCTATCAGTGAAAGGAAAAACTTTTATCTGTAGCAAACTGTTTGCCCTAGCAAACTCTGCATGTTCCTGAAACCTCCATAGGGCTCCGAAACCACTAAGGTAACGAAATGAGGCTGAAAGTTTGACAGTATCTTATTTTGGAGCAATGCCTAAGGTACAGTGTACCTAAGGTACCATAGCCCCTGGAGGGCACGTGCGGTGATGCGATCTGCTGGAGCCAAACCCAAATTCATTCACGGCTAGTACCCGCTCGAAAGGTACCACTCGAGGAACAGCAAGCTGCAGCAAAGAGAGGAGCAGAGAAAAGCAATGTGCCTGAGCATCTCCGACTCCGGAGGTGGGCCGTCCTGGACCAGTCAAATCTTATGGCACCTTAAGGAAGAGGGCTGAGCTCCTTTATACCACCAACACAGCTTGCTTCAGCACTCTACTCCGCCAGGAAACAGCTGGATTAGGGATCACGATGTCATCCTTCGCAAGGTACGATCCTCAGATTGCCATTGGAAGGTCCAGCTTGAACAGCGAAGAGTTTGACTAACATCCAGCCCGCCAGTGTTCTCCAATCCGGATCCGTCCGGCTTCTCAGCGGCGACAAAGAATTCGTGGTCCACCGCCAGCTGCTCCAACACAACCTGTGCGACCTGCACGTATCCAGCCGGGACCGCTACGTGGAATTCGACCGTGACGACGAGACGGTCGGCTACCTCCTCGAGTATCTCTACACCGGTGACTACACCCCCACCAGTCCCGTTCGAGAGCAGCCCCCTCGTTACACGCCTTGCTACAATGGAGCCCCTCCCCAGCGCACAGCCGAGCCCGAGCCCGAGCCGCATCCAATGGTCATCGCAGCTCGAACATCGGGTCTAGGCATCTGGGGACGACCAGCCGCGGTGCACACGACCTTCTACGAAGAAGTCCCGCCGCCGCCGCCATCGCAACCACAGTCGTCAGCAGTCACCAGCGACTATCCCCATCCCGCATCCGTGAAAGCCACCAGCGGCGTCGTTGCCGCCGACCAGGCGTCAAACCAACCCGTCGCGGGAGGGAGTACCATCGCCTCTACCTTCCGCACCCACGCAAAGGTCTACCTGCTCGCCGAACGCTACGGATTCGCCCCGCTGCGCGACTTTTCCCTGCAGAAGCTGCGCGCGGCGCTCAAGACTTCGGAGCTGGAGCCGTCCGCGAACCATACGGGCCATGCTGTTTTGCTTATTCGGGATATCTACGAGCTCCCGCGACCGGATGGGCGGGCGGATACGGTGCAGAAGCTGAGGGATATCGTGGTCGCGCATGCAGTTGGCCGGTTGCAGGAACTGCAGACGGACGAGGAGTTTGGCGCTTATGTCAAGGAAGGCGGGGATTTCGTGACGGATTTGTTGAGTGCTTTGACGACGTCGAGGTTGGCGATACGTTGAGGTCGTGGTGATGACGATACAAAAAGCGGGTTGGGATAGGGGTGTTTGGGCTAGGTTTGGGGTTTATATTTGAATATTTATATATCCCGGTTTTGTGTTTCGATCATTGTACGTATTGTTAGCTACCTCCAAAACCTTGATTAGCTGTTCTGTTTCAACCGCAATAGGCGATGTTGCCAACATACCCGTACGATCTGTTCCAAAGATAATTTCCACGATTCAGTGCAGACTCGTTCCTCATGTCGGAGGTCTCCAACCGATCGTCACACCAGGTCGTCCCGGTCACTTTGAGCTAAACCGGCGAAAGAGCTTCCCGAAGCCTCTCCCAGCCTACACCCGAAACCATAAGCAACCGACCAAGCCCTTCCCAGCAGAAGAAAAACTCGCAAAAGAAAAACTAACCTGCCGCGGCCCCTCACCGCAACCGCTCTGCACCGAGCTCGAGCGCGTCGGGCTCTCCACAGAAGAAGTAGTCGCCGAACTGACGAGACGAATCAACCCGTTGAAGCCTCCGGCCGTCTGCACATGTGACCCTATCAGTGAACCGACAATCAACGACCCTCCCATCAAGGAAAAGCAAATCAAACCAACCTCGCGCCCCGCTTCATCCTCACCACCAACGCCCACAGCCGCCCGCTCCACCACCGCCGGCCTGGCAACCCGCCTCCCTTCCTTCCGCACCATCTTCTCCCTCCGCCGCACGAACCGCTCGTATTCCGTTTTGGTCTCCAGCAGCTTCTCAACCTGGCCAATCCCCGACTGTCAGCCCTCCTCTCTTCTTCTTTCTGCTCCACCCTCAACCCCGAATCCACAACTCTGAACCCCCGAAACCCCGAACCCCGAGCCCCGGAACCCCCAAACCCTGGTCCCGAGCCAGCAGACCCCGTTCCAGCAGACTCGCCCACCACAAACCCCCAAGCCGACCCCGACTCCACTCCACTCCAACCGCAAATGGGAGCAACAACACGCACAACCCACACTTACCTCACCCAACCACTCCTCCTGGCCCCGACTCCAACGCCTCTGGCTGCGGTCCAGCTCCGCCTGCGCCTGCGCCAACTGCGCCGCCATCGCCGCCGTCCACTTGGCCCGCGGCGCGGGCGCGGGCGGGACCGCGCTGTTGCTGGTGGTGAGGGGATCGTCGGAGAAGGAGACGCTTTGTCGTTGTAGGTGGCGGGGGCGGGGTGTGGATTTTGAGACGGTCGTGGTCGTTGTCGTTGGTGTGGTGGTTGGCGTGGTGGTTGGCGTGGTGGTTGGCGCGGTGGTTGGCGCGGTTGTTGTCGTTGGCGTGCCCATGCTGGTTGGTATTCGTGCGAGGGTGTGTGGAATTGCGGATGGGCTGGTGGGCTTGGTTTGGGTGGATGGGACGGGGTTGTTGGGGCTCGTCGTACTCGGTGGGTGGTGGGAAGACTGAGGATGAGGATGGGAGCCGGTGGGATTCGGGTGTGGGAAGTTGGGATAGAGTGGATTGATGCATGATGAGAATGTGTGGGGGTCCAGAGACCTCAATTACGGTGGCCGGCGTCGACGAGCTCGTCGACGGGCTGGTCATTGGTCGTGGGCGATCTACGACGTACATCGTGACAGGGGTACGGTGTCAGACCGTGGGCGCGTGATCTGGGGGTTTGTGCCGCCGTGGATGAAGGTGCAGGGAGGGCTCTGTAGGCATCGGGACGCCAACGAGCAAGTTTGGGAATCGGCGATGGTGTCTCCACGGTATCTGGGTTGATACCTTGACCCATACGAGTACAGGGAGGGCAGGGTTGAGAAGATAGAGAAAGGCAAGGGTATACGGCCAGTAATTCGCATGTCTTTCATGCAATGCATGTGCTTCGGGGGCCGTCTGCCGGTCCGGACCAAGATAGCTAGCTCGTGCTCCACTTTACACAAATCCCCGTAAACGACATGGCAGTCCGCAACGCCAGATGACCAATTCCAACGTAATGGTGCGCCATGTGCGCAGAAAACGCATGCGTGTTTGTCCGTTGGCTAAACAGGTACAGGGTACACCGTAGGTACAGTACGAATCCCCCGGCCATCTGTACTAAAGGCTACGGAACTCTCTCCGCTCTTACTCAACCCCCACCCTATCTGATTTCCCCTCCCGGTCCGGAAACGGTATCCCCCTCGCCCGCATATCCTCCGCGACCATCACACTGAACAGCCTCTGAACGACATAATACTCGCTCCACTCGACGCTGCCATCCCCTCCATTCCTCAAGCTCGCAAGACGGACGATCTCACGGAACGCGTCGACAATGCCGAGGTGCGGTTTCGCGATCTTGACGCTGTAGTTTTTGCCGTAGTAGAGGGTATGGCCGAGGCAGAGGCGGAAGCCCCAGTAGCCGCCGTTGGGGTTGTAGGGACAGATGGTGGCGTCGACTTTGGCGCGCTGGTAGAGGCCGTCGAGGAGGCGGTATTCGGCGTTGGTCCAGGAGTCCGGGGGTTCGAGAGTGTCCTGGAGGAAGGAGGCGATGCTGGTTAGTTTGCCGAGCCACGTGGTTGGTTGCGGGGGTGGGGGTGCTGTGGGCTTGGGATGAGCGTTGCGGATTAATCTTAGATAGGCTTCGACGTAGCGATCGGTTGTTATCTTGGCTGGTTTGCTGTCATTTGTTGGAGATTCGTCGTCGGCGGTCGCTTGCGGAATTTCCTCTGCTTCTGCTTCTGCCTCTGCCTCACTGTAGTATGTGGTTTCAGCATTCGACTCAGTGTCCGGACTTGGTCCTCCATCTGCAATCGCCACTTCTTCGCTGTCGTACAGGTCTCCAGGACTTGACGCAAGCTCGGGACTTTGAGCTCCAGACACCGGCGCCATAGCATTCTCGCTATCACTGTCTTCACGATCTGACTCTACCTCCGAGCTTGACCCCCCCTGTTCGGTCGCCATAGCTTCCTCCCGATGACAAGAACCCTCAACGACGGTCTCAACGTGCAAGGTCTGCTCCTCCTTAATAGTAATTTCAACTTCGGTCTGTAGCACCTTATGGGTATTGCCATCCGTCGAGTCATTTATGATGACTCTCGATTCTTCATTGACTCTGTCGGCGATTTTCAACATGCCAGACACATCGAGATGGCTTTCCTTCCTCCTCCTCCTTTCCTCTCTTTCTTTCGCTAGTTGTATCGCCCGCTGGTCAGGTTGCCAGAATAGGCCGGACATATCTTCAGTCGCTTCATCGCTATAAACCATCTGGCTATCCCGCCGCCAAGGGCTTGGAATCTTGCCACGCCGTGGCTTGGCAATATCCTCTGGGAAGAGGTCGCCGTCAACAGATGGCGAAGCTCGCGGGTGATTGCTAGAATTGGCTTCAGCTTGGCAAATGTCAACATCGGCTGCGTCGTTGTCGTCTTCTTCAAGCGTGAGTGACTCATCCACGGCTTCAGTGTCATCACCGCTAATGACGATGACCTGGCTCGAATTTGCCATATCGATCTCTCGACTGACGACTTCCCTCTCCCGCTGCCATTGTGCTTCACGTCTTTCTTTTTCTTTAGAAATGCTCCCAACCGTCTCGTTTGATATATGTTGCTCCGAACTAAAGTCGGATAAATTTGAATTCTGCGTCTTGACAGGGGTATCCACCTGCCAGTCCATCTCGTCTTCTTCTCGCTCACTCCGCTCAGGGCTCAGAAGCTGCTCTGGTTGTAGGGAAGGATACTCGATCACTTGCTGAGGAGCAGACGCTGGTACGGCGAGTGCATAATCATCTTTGTCCTCCGGCGTTGGCAGCTTTGGATATCCCGTTTCATTCGACTCCGTGAACACATCGTCCTCGCTTGCCACCGCCCCAGAGGACCCACCGACCTGTTGGGCTTGAGCTGCCAACTTGTGTCGCCTAGCTAACTCTTCACCAAGTCTCAGGCCAGCCCGGAGCTCCCTCCTTGTACCAGCACCAAAGCCTTCAAATAAATCGTCGAGACGTTCCTTGGGGCTCTTTCCAGTTACACTGTTAGACAATCTCTTGTTCGCAGGGCTGACGTAAGGGCTTTTGAGCGATGAACCTCGCGCATTGGTCTCTCGCGCGTTACTGTCTAGTACTCCTTGCAGAGCAATACCTGCCCGAACAACACGACAGAGTTTAGGCGTATCCGGCTTGGGCTTACTTGTAGGATCTGATGGGTTCAATGGAGCTCTCGGCTGGATAGGCGGTGGCAGTCTTGGGGTCGGCTGGACCCCGAGGGGAGTCTTTTGCTGGACAGCTTGTTTCTCTGTTGAAGATCGTGTTGATACCGATACTTGGCGAGCACTGGCTTCCGAGGAGTCCGGCCCTAGAACATGGTGATGGGTCGAGAATGAAACGCTCTTCCCAGTACCATATTTAGACTGGTGCGGAGAGGATGTGCTTCTATCACCCCTACCTAATGCGGAATGTTGTAAGTCAGAGTCGTGAACCAAAGATTTTCCACCACCTAGATCAGCCTCCTGCGGATTGTTGGCTGTTGCGCCCTTTTGAGCAGCGTTGACCGCTGTTAGAGAAACCGTCCCTGGTACCTCAGGACCTAGTCTCGGCGGATGTAAAGCCGGATTTGTTAGGAATTTCGTCTTTGTAATGCTGCTCAGATTCTGTCTTGCCGATTCAATCGACTCTAGGGAAACCATACTGAAGCCTTCACTCTCTAGGATCGAGTCAAACTCCAGGTGGTCGTTTGTCGGGTCTGCATGCATTGCCTGATCATCACCTATGGAGTCATCATTCCCGGTGTTTAGTAGTTGATGGCCAGGGTGCCTTGGTGTTGCTGAGCGTCGCATTTCCTTCGCCGCGTTGTTCGCTCCCTGTTCGGAAGAGTACTTCAAGGAATCGCAAGGCGGTGTACTTTCGAAGACGGCTGTTGGATTTGAGCGGGGAGCTGACACCACCTTCTGAGGCGAGGCTGACAAGGACCTGTTCGGTGATGTCTCCACTAAGCCGACAGAAGCGTTGCGAACCAGACGTTTGCCCCTCCCTTTGAATACGTCTCCATCGAGATCCTCATCTACCGCGATGTTCACCGGACTCATAGCCTTCCTCTTGCCCCTTGCCTTCTTTGCCAGCGGTGTCGCTGTAGGTTTTACTCTCCCTGCCTCCGTCATGACCACGTCTTCATCAACCTCAACTGGCAAACTCTTCCTGGGTCTTCCACGACCCCTCTTTCCTGGCGTCGCACCGACAGACAAGTCTCTGCCCGCGTCATCCTCACCCGACCTTAGTCCCCTCTTCCTGACCAATGCAGCGACCCCACCTCCCTTTATAGGCGACGATCCACGGTCCAACTTCGTTGAGCGAGCGCTTCTCATACTCGCCGGCGGCGGAGACGAATCATCTAAGCCTTTCAACGGTACCAGCGTCGTAGTGGTCCGCCCACTGCCGCTCTTTGCCAACGACTTTCCAACCCTGCCGCTTGTGCGACCACCCGCTCCCTGCTTATCCTCATCCCTCTCGGCCTCAACCGTGACGCGAATCCGCCATGGGCTTAGCAGATTCTCCGTCTTCGCGGTCGATTTCGTGGGCGATTGACCTCTCCTAAGGATTCCTGCAGGAGGCGTCTTCAAGATGAAGTCTTGTAATTTGATGTTGTTGGTGGAGTTTTTGCTGGGTGTTATTGTCTTGTCGGGCGGCGTTCGACGCATGGCTGACTTGGTGGGCGACAGGAATGGCGTTTCGGCCAATGAAGAGTTACCAAGAGGATCGGGCGATGAAGGGACTGATATATCAAAATTTGGAGGCATACTGCCGCCTTGTTCGTGTAGACCGCAGGAGATAGAAGTGGAGAACGACACGCTTGGGTAGCCTGAATTCAGATGCAACAGCTGAATAATTGCGAAGATCCTTTACCTAAATGAAAAGAAATTCCGAGTTCATTGACCTAGACCGAGGGAAGTCGGTATTGTGGCGGCTGATGCTCGAACCAACGTGTTGCAACTGCGTGTTTTGATGTTGTGGTTGAGAAGGGGCATGTTGTTTACGGTGACTCGAGACAGCACTAGGCTGCTTTGGTCGCTTTATTTGCTTAGTCATACATAACCCTTCCTGTTAGGATCTGACATTCGGAGTAAAGTATCGTGTGAACGATTGGAATCTACGTTGGGCGCGGTTGCATGACCGTGACAGGACCTTCTGTCATCTGAACGCCTTGCTCTTGACGATTCTAGCATGACGTATGGAAAGAGACTGTGCTCGGAGAATCGAGCCACAGGGCAGCTAAGCGGCGCCGTTGTGTTCTGGATGCGTTCCATACTAATATTGTTGAATAATGTCGAAGGCAAGGAATAGCTTCTCACTGGCTGGGATAAATCAAATCATACAGACTACGGTAGTTACCTAGTCTGAGATCCAGCCCTGCAATGGTTTCCTATCTTGCTACGACTCCATGTTATACTTGTCGGAGGGATATAAGCGCCTTAGCGTTAGTCATTTACCCGCCGCCGTTCAGGACATGGCTCACACACCCATCACCGTTTTTTCCAACTAGGGCCTTACGGAGTATACGGAATAGTGCTCTCTGACACTCGCTGGGGAGTGGACAATGATTAGTGCTCTGATCTCTGATCAGGGTGCCACCACCCTCCTGGAAATGGGGATCAGACGTGTTAGGGCTGGAGCACCGGATCCAGTCAGACCCTTTATTCTGGCTTGTACGAAGGTCATCCCGCCTTCTCAGTGATGGCAATACTTTGACGTGACCATGCACGGCATATGCGACCGAGAGACACTTAGGGACTCCACTTTACGGCGCATATCCGTCTGTGCTGAGCATTTACCGATTTGACTGGCCATTGCAGCACAAGCTCTGAAAAGGACGCTGCCTCTTACTACTTGATCCTGGCGCTTCAGATCATCCAAGGTCATTAGCCGTTGAGAACGGTACTGATTTAGTGGGACTGCTGTTGTCTCGGGCTTGAACGGCATTTACCCTGAGTGGCTTGACGATGCAGAAGCGACTCAATCAGAATGCAAGCACTACGGAGTTTGACAGGAGATGTGGAAGATGGCTTCAATAGTCTAAATATCACCCTAAATATCACCCACAAATCACCTTTAGCCGCCATACTACCCCAGACGGCAGGCTTGTCGAAAGTAAGATGGATCGACCCACTGGCTTGGGTGTGGCTTCTCGCAAAACAAATCTTCCGTCAGCAGTCTGTGATGGACGTCATAAATCTCCCGTTGTATAGGCGCAAGCCCAGGTTGACCGCCACTCCGCATTTATTCCCTTCATTATTGCCCTACAGCAGAGCCATTGCGGGTAGCAACGTGCCTAGGGTTATCAACTTATAGCTCTGTCGCATGTTGAAAGAGATGGTTGGGGCTAGAGATGCAGATGGCTCCATGCCACAATGTGGCTCTGACAGAATATATATGTCTCTTGTTACTTCCTCGAACTCTTCAAGCACAGCTTTCCATGGCACGGACAATCACACACAAGCTTGCTCCATCTACAACTCAAGCTGATCTCTTCCCAACCCTTGTGCCTCCATGGAGCTGAGTTCAGCGAACATTGAGAGTCGGGTTGCTCATCTTCACCATGACAGAAGCGGCCAGGTCGCCGCTGTTTTTTCGGTTATGATCGGGCTGGCTACAGTTGCGGTGGCTCTACGTTTGTTTACTAGATGGTCAATGGCGACATCATGGAAGCTCGATGACTATGGAATTATAACGGCGTTGGTCAGCATCCAGATGGGGATCTTGAAGACAGTTGGCATTTGTATTTAGTACTTACATGGAGTCAGGTTCTCGATTACGGCTTGTTTATGACGCAAATCATCGGTATGGAACCGAAGTCTGTCCCTTATTGCCTCGCCGTCGAGCTTCGTTGACTCTGTGTCTTTCTAGGCATTGAGGACGGAGCAGGGAAGCATGCAGCAGACCATAACTCTGAAATAATCACCAAGAATCTCAAGGTAAGTGGCACCCATCGCCTTTGATTCCAGAAAGTCCGAGATCATTTGAGCTAACGTACTTGTTGTAGGTTTTAATGGCGTGCGATTTGATCTACGTCACATGCTTGTTCGCGATCAAGATCTCGATTTTATCTTTCTACTACCGGCTATTCAGCTCTCTCAGTCGGATTTTCGGCAAAGCCGTGTATGTTGTGGCAGTTCTGACATTCGTCGGTTGGGTTACCGCGTTCCTCATCCTTCTGTGCCAATGCAAGCCTTTCGCATACGCCTTCGACAAGTCCATCAACGGCCACTGCGTTGACTTTCATACCATATGCAAAGTTACGTCTGTCATCAACGTCCTCATCAACATCGTTCTCCTCACCTTACCATTACCAGTGGTGTGGCATCTTCGTGTTTCAAGGGGGCGGAAACTTGCCGTATCCGGAATGTTCATGCTCGGTGCCTCGTAAGTTGCCCCATCCTATGGCGGAAGTAAAGCAACCGGTCCCAACTAATGCTCACATTCAGTGTTGTTATTGTCAGCATTATCCGCATCCCAATCCTCTTGGCGTTGTCTCCTACAGACATCACATGTGGGTCAGCCCAACCACCATACTATTACAACCTAACGGATCTATAGGGAGAGAGTATGGCGTCGGGACATGGTCCGTCGTCGAAGTCAGCATCGGCATCTTCAGCGCGTGCCTGCCCGTCATGCAGCCCCTCCTCCAGCGCTTCATTTTCCGCCGCACCGCCGTCGAAGAATCCCACTCGATGCAAATCACCTCCCTCCAAACCCACTCAAATGGAAAGACCACACCAGAACAACACCTTGACATCAACATGAGCGGAAAGCCATGGCAACAGCAGCAGCAGCCTTGCCAAGACACTAGCCGTGCCGTCCAATCCGCCAAACCGCAACGTCTCAACAACCGCGAGAGTGTTATGTCCATGGAGCAGTGGCGAGACCCGGAAAACATGCACCCGGGCGATTTGTTGCATGTCTATAACTCGTCGCATGGGACCGCTGAGGGGTTCAGGAGCGGAGGAGTTGAACCTCCAACAACAACGACTACGAATACGACTACGACAACGACTACGAGGAGGGAGTTCAGGTATGGACTCTGGCCTGTGGATTGATCAATCCCTATCTTTGCGAATTCAGCGAACACGTATGCAGCCTTTTTACGACACTATCAAGCTTTTCCGCGCCAGCCATTAGATCTGCTTGTGTTTAATCTGCGCCTGTCCTTTTCTACTCCTGTCTCTCTTGAGGCCATCTATCAGCGGACTACCTATGTACAAGTATACGAGCATCAATTTACGAAACGAAGCGAAACCGAGGGAGGAGGTGTTTGGTTTTTGGGGCAAAGAAAAGGAACATACTCTGGATTGGAAAAGGGCTGGGCTTTGAAGTGGACTGGTCTGGGTTTCGGCGGATACGATCTAGCATTTTATTTTCAGGATCGAATCGGATGGGATGGGATGGGATAGTGTATGGTCTAAATATCATCAGACATGGGCAAGATCGCTGGGTACCTTATTCAACACACTTCTTCTCTCCGCTTGGAGTACCTTAGATTACTGTTACTCAGTTTCGAAGCTGATTCAGTTACGAGACTCCGTCGTTAGCTCACAGGTATGACTGTAATGAGAGTTTACTTGCGCCGTTTCTCGTACTGACAGCTAATTACCTGAATACCCTGTTTCCAATACGATGGATATACAGAGTGACGGAAAACCATTGAGCTTTCAATAATGTCACTGATTGGTGTCATTCTTCGTAGGGGTGCTTTGTCAGCAGTCCATGGTGTGCTCCTCCTTCCATATGACGAACCAAACACCTCGGCCATTTACCCGGCGGGGAGGAATACCTCGATTCAACACTATGACGCGCCGGCAACCGGTACTCTCATTTGTAATGAACTTTCGATTACAATATCAATTGCATTAGTTTTCATTCCAGAAAGATCTTCAGTCACATCCTTCTTGTATATAATAACCTACCCCACACAACTCTCTCTGTATCTCCCTCCAGATCTCCATTGACTCGAGTACATTCAGACCCACATAGGTAGCAAGCAGAACGAACCCGCAGAGTCTCACATCAACTGCCAGCCTGCCCCTCCAAG
>JAABUU010005881.1_pt1 | contig 13440 bp, 19 predicted proteins | sample 5559301 | NCBI WGS metagenome assembly JAABUU01 (sample SAMN10711884, study PRJNA513360) | rock metagenome | isolation source: Antarctica rocks | place: Antarctica: Victoria Land, Richard Nunatak white | reverse complement strand
ACGACCCTTGGCCTCCTGCGCGCGGCGGGTGCCACCAACATCGCCGCCGCCGGCCGCCACTACGCCGCCCAACCCAGGGCTGCGCTTGCTCTTGTCACCCATCCCCCGAGAACTAAATGACCCTGGAGCCGAGGGGCTGCCCTGTCACCTGCATATCGTGTTTGGCGAGCGGGCGGAGCGGGCGCTACTTGGCCTCGCCGACGCCGCTGACGACGGGCAAGGACTGGATAGCGGTGGAGCTATCCCCGCCGCGGACGCGGCGCCGGCGCCCTCTGTCGAGGGGACGCCGAGGGCGGAGGTTACCGCGCGACGGAATGCGCCCGTGGAGGCGGCCCACTTCAAGCCGCTCGGGCCAGAACAGGGGAACGGGCGTGGGCAGAGCATCGACTTGATCAAGGATGTCCCACTACACGTCTCCGTCGAGCTGGGCCGCGCGTCCATGACCGTTCGTGACATCCTGGGCCTGGGACCCGGCTCGGTCGTGCAGCTCGATCGACTGGCCGGCGAGGCGGTCGACATCCTGGTCAACGACCGCCTCATCGCGCACGGCGAAGTCGTGATCGTCGACGAGAGCTTTGGGGTGCGCATCACCGAGATCGTGCGCAACGCCGGGCGGCGGAGCATACAATGACCATACCTCCGCTCAAGGCGCTGCTCGTCGCCCTTATGTGCCTGGGTATACTGTGCGCGCCGGCGGGGCGCGAGGTCTACGCCGCGGGTCCAGCGGCCACACCGCCCGCGCTGCCAGCGACCGCTCAACAAGTGGCCGGCGTGCCCGCCACGGCGCCCGCGTTGCCAGCCGGGAACGCGGCCTACGCGGCGCCCCCTGCCGGCGCCCACGCGGCGGGCGGGTCCTCGTCCGACACGACGCCACTGCATCTGCCAGCCTATACACCGGTGGGAGCCGGCGCGGACGCCACATTGAGCGGCGCGAGCTTGTTGGGGCTGCTCGCCAAGTTCGTCGCCGTACTGGCGCTGTTGTTCGTCGCTTTACGCATTCTGCGCGCCGTGGCGCCGCGGTTCCAAGGAGCGGGGGCCGGCCTGACACCCGGCGGCATGGTCCTGTACAACGAAACGCTCGGCGATAAGAAACGCGCGTGCCTGCTTGACCTCGGGGAGCGGCTCGTGCTCGTCGGCGTCGGGACAACGGACATGTCCGCCCTCGCCACGATCGATGACCCCACGGAGGTGGCGGCGCTGCGGGCACGCTACGGTCCCCAGCGCCCGCGCACGCCAGCGGACGGCGCGCGGCCCAGCTTCGCGGCGGCCCTCAAAGAGGCTGTGACGCGGCCAGCCGCGGCGCATGCGGCGACGGACAGCGCGCCAGCTATCCCTCGGATGAGCACGGCGTCGGACGTCATGTACGGTTCGGCGGGCCCGAGCGCGAGCACGGACGCGGCGCGCGCCAACGGCCAAGGCGGCGCCGGGACCCCCGATGCCCATGTGAGCGGATGCGCCAACTACGTGAGAAGATTGAGGCGCTATGACCATACCCCCCATCCACATCGGCGTCGGCCACGGCAGCGATGGTGTGTCCAGCGCCGTACAGGTGCTGATCCTGATCACGCTGCTGACGCTGGCGCCCTCGCTCGTCATCATGCTCACCGCGTTCACACGCATCATCGTCGTGCTAGGGTTCGTGCGCTCGGCCATCGGCGTGCCGCAGACGCCGCCGAACCAGGTGCTCACGGGGCTGGCCCTGTTCCTGACCTTCTTCATCATGACGCCGACGCTGACCTCGATCAACAACACAGCGCTGCAGCCGTTGCTCAAGGGCAGTATCACGCAGGCGCAGGCGATGGACCGCGCGCAGGCCCCGGTGCGGCGCTTCATGTTCAAGCAGGTCCACGAGAGCGATCTCTCGCTGATGGTCTACGTCGCGCACGAGCCGCGCCCGCGCACCACGGCCGACGTACCCACGATCGTGCTCGTGCCGGCCTTCATCTTGAGCGAGTTGCGTACGGCATTTCAGATCGGCTTCATGATCTTCCTGCCGTTCCTGGTGATCGACATCGTTGTCTCCAGCGCCTTGATGGCGATGGGCATGATGATGCTGCCGCCCACGACCATCTCGTTGCCCTTCAAGCTGCTGCTCTTCGTCATGGTCGACGGCTGGCATCTCGTGGTGCAGTCGCTCTTGTTCGGCTTCCACTGAGCCGGTGGCGGGGACGCGCACGCACGCACGTCCCGCTCGATCACCGGCATGGAGGCAAGCGGCTACTGTGCGAAAGTTATAATGCGCGCGGGGACACCCGCGACGACAGCGTGGGGGGGCACATCGCGCGTAACTATGGCGCCGGCGCCGACGACGGCGTTGTCGCCAATATGGACGCCTGGCAGAATGACAGCCTTGGCGCCGACCCACACGTTGCGTCCGATCACGACGGGCCGCGTGACGAACCCACGCGAGGCGATAGGATCGTCACCGCGTCCCATGACGTGGTTGTCGTCATGGATCGAGACACCCTCGCCGAACAGGGAATAGGCTCCGACCGTGAGGCTTTCGCGCGCCACGACGTGGCAGCCGCGGTTGAAAAAGACGCCGTCGCCCAGCGTGACCCGCCCCATGAAGTGACCGGTAAAATCGCGCATGAAGCGCACCTCGCGCCCGAAGCGCACCCGCGCCCGTGGCCCAATGATAATGTCCGCTCCCTGACCAAGATGGAAGTAGCCGGTGCGTAGATTGCGGTGACGCAGCCGCAACCGTACCAGGAGATAACGACACAGTAGCACGGCGTTGCATCCCGTCAGGCGTGGTCGAGCGTAGCAGTACAGGCCCTTGACCGGAATGTTCCGCCAATACACAAGGTGCGGTTTACGCGTCAACGCGCCGTCCTCTCGCCGCCATTATCCCCGACGGCGCTACCCACCCTTTCATGTAGGCGCCCCAGCGACACCAGCAGGCGTGGCCGACGTGCACAGCCACAAAAATGGCGCCGCAGACCTGGGCGATGAGCCAGGCCAGGCCCGCTCCCGCGATACCCAGGAGCGGGAGCGCGACCCAGGCCAGCGCCAGCGCGACGACGGCCATGCCCACGTTCAGCCCCGCGGCGCGCCATATCTGACCACGCACGCGAAGCACGCTCACGTAGACGTTCGTGAGCGCGTCGGGTACGGCCGAGAGGACGAGCAGCGCTAGCAGGGTCAGCCCGTGCCGCGCATACTCGCCCCCGAACAGGCCCATGATCATAGGGGCGCCGGGCAGGAGGATTAGTATCGACGGACCCAGCAGCGACGCTATCATCAGGCCCGCGCGACGCGCCTGGCCCGGCAGCGCCTCCGGATGGTACGCCCCTTCGGCGAACAGAGACGCCGCCACGGCAGGCGAGATCATAAAAAAGAACTAGACGGAGTGAGTAGTAAACGCCACAGCTTGCGCCGCACGCTTGCGCTCCTCACGGTACCGTTTCTCCCGTATGCGCCGCAGGTGGGCGCTCGTTGACTCGACAGGCGCGGGTGGCGGCTCCTCTCGCCACAGAAGGTGTGCGTCGAGGAGCGTTTGCACGTCGTCCGACCAGGTTATGTCAAACCGTAGCCACTTGGGGTGTGATGTAGGGCGACGATCAACCAGGCGTGCCGACGCGATCAGCCCTTGCAGTAGCAGCCGTAGCCCCTCGATGTCGCCTTGCTCGTCCAGGGCGTCTACGACGGTAGCAAGCTCGGTGCGCGTCAGTTTCTCATGGAGGGCCTGTAAGTTGGGCAAGTTCTGCACGCGCTGGGCGGTCTCGGTGAGTTGAGCTTCCAGGCCGCGTATACGGGCGCTCATCTCACCCGACACCTCTCGGAAAGCGGCGATCTGTTTAGGGCTTGGGTCGTCGTCCATCTCGCTCATGCGCCGCGTGTGCCGCCGCAGACGTTCGCGCTCGTCATCTAACGCGCGTTGGATAGCCGCCGCGGCTTCGGCCTGGCTGCGGCCGTCCGGCCCGGCGAGACGCTCGGCCGCTTGTGGCGTCCAGGGTGAGCCCCGTAGCCGGCGCACATCGGCGAGGAGTGTGGCGTGGGCGAGGTCCACTTTATAGCCTTTGGCCGTACAGGACGCGCCCTTGTCGCGGCGCAGGCACCGATACTGCGCGGGGCTGTCATCCAGGGCAACGCGGGCCAGCCGGTACAGGGGGCTGCCGCAGCCGGCGCACTGTAGCAGGCCGGCGGCGAGCGCGATAGGCCGACCTGTCGGCGTCGTGAAGCGATTGTAGCTTTGCTTGGTGATGGCGCCGTCCATACGTCCTTGCACGGTCTCCCAAGTGTCGCGGTCTACCAGCGCCGGGTGCGTGTCCTCGACAATAAATACGTCGTCACGGCTGCCCTGCTCGTACTGACCGTGGGGATCATGGTTGAACCGGACCGCGCCTCGGTAGACCGGCAATCGCAGCATAAAGGCAAGACTCGACTTGCCCCACTCAGCGGCCTTCGGCGGTCGGGGGACGCGCGGGTCGCTGTTGAGCCACTGGGCGAGCGACTGTAAGGACGCGCCGCCGGCCGCGTACCGCGTATACACCTCGCGCACGATCCAGGCCGTCGCGTCGTCGGGCACGAGGCGCCCCGGTGGTCGCCGACCTCCGCCGTCCCACGCGGGGTAGACACGCCGGTAGCCAAAGGGGGTCCGGCCCATGTGCGTGCCGGCGCGTGCGGCCGCCTCGCGCGCCGGGCGTACTCTCCGGGCAAGCTGGCGGCTGTACTCTTCGGCCATGCCCGCGCGCATGAAGCGCATCAAGCCGCCTTCGTCCTTGCCCTCCTGCACGCTGATAATCGGCACGCCTAACCGCTCGAACTCGCGTGCGCGCGTCAGCCATTCGCTGCCGTCGCGGCCCCAGCGGTCGAACATGAACACAAGAACAGCGTGAACCGTCCCCTGTCGCACGGCTTCTATGACGCGCTGGTAGCCTTCGCGCGTGACCTTGCTGCCGCGCTCGTGGTCTTCCTCTATGAGGGTGAGCGCGTAGCCCTCTTGCGCGGCGAGGCGTTTGATCGCCGCGCGCTGCACCTCGGGGCTGTAGCCGTCGGCCTGGCGCTTCAGGGACACGCGGATATAGCCGGCGGCTTCGAGGGCGTGCTGTGGCTGGAGGCGCGCGACGTTGCTCATGTGTCACTCCTCTGTCGCCCATAAACAGCGGTGTTGTCGTCGGGCCTGACCCATCCCCTGTCCCTCCACAACACGTCGTAGCGTGGCTCCGGCCACGACTTCCATGGATTGAAGTCGGAGCACTCGACCGGCCAGATGCGCCCCCCACGGCCTGGATGCGACCACCCGAACTCAATGTCTCTATTGCAACCCGCACAATAGACTCTCCACTCCTCGTCGACTATGGCAATCTCGTTGGGGTCGGGCACGTCGTCGCCTTCCCAATCAAGATCACCCGCGCGCTCCGCGCACGCGGAGCAGAATGCGACATACTCCGTACCGCCTCTCGTCGTGTCGAGTTTTTCTTTCATGTCCGCGCGCCAATGGTGGGTCTCGTCCAACTCACCGGACTCCTGCATGCTTGTCTCGACAATATACGTCAGGCTGGCCGCGATACCATCACTGGCCGCGCCACATGTACAAGGGATCGTCTGGACGACCGGCGTGACGTGTGTATAGCTATACTCCACGCCGATGTGCGTGTCCCCGCATGTGGCACAGGTGAAAGTCCATTCCTCGTCAGATCCCGCGTCATCGCGACCGTTCATTGCCCCTCCTCCTGCTCAATCCGCTCAACGCGCTCTATATGAGGCAGAGGATGCGTAAACCTGCCCCTCATTGTCCGTCGAACAGGTCGCCTCTTGGCCCGCGTCCTCCAATGACGCCGCAGGTCGGCGCGCGTGGCGTACATAACCGGCATCTCGAATGCCGCACAATGCATAAGCTCGGCGTCGTAGGCGGGGTCGCCATCGAACACGATACGCACTCCGTCGCAGTAGATGCGGCCGATGTCTGCGGTCTCCACGATCCAACTGTCCCAGACCATGATTGGCTTGCGTCGATGAGGCGGTTGCGTGTGTGGCATGGCCTGTCACTCCTCGTTTGCCGACACGTCGGACGGCCGCTCGTTCACTGCTCACTGCCTGGCCGGTACATACGGCGCTGCTCATCACGAAGGCGCTCGACAATCCAGCCCCGGACCATGACCGTCGGGGGTTGATCTTTATACACGGCCATCGCGCGTATCTCCTCAAGAATGCCCGGCCCAAACTCTACAAGCATGCGCCGCTCAGAGCGCTTGCCCGTCGATGCGCCGTCGTCGCTTGCCATATCCTGATTGCTCCCTTAAATCCATCATCGCCATTTGGTGATCCTCCACCACTACACGCATGGTACTAGATAAGGCCCTAGCACATGCCCTAAGTATACCATAAATATGCCCTTTACATACCACGCACATGCATGGTATATTTCGAGGGTGAGGAGCAAATAGGCTTCCACCAAACAAAAAGCCCGGTGATCGTCTGAACCACGATCACCGGGCGAGAGCACAGCGAGGGATAGTCGCCATGCACACTAAGTCTACCGCAGCCTACACGCCGTCCGTTAAGCTCACGGCCCACCGTGGCTGGTATCGCGTCCAGTCCGGCACGGACCCGAACACCTACTATGAGACAAGCGCCAACCAATGCGATTGTCCCGCGAGGAAGCCCTGTAAGCACCAGCGCTTTGTGCGGACCCTGAACGTGGCCTTCTTCGTCAAGAAGGGGGCCACGACGCCGTCGGCATCGCTCCCGCTGGCTACGTTCGCGAGCGGCTGGGACGATGGCGCCTCAGCGGAGGCCGGAGACATCGGCCCTGTGTGGCGCGCGGCTCCGGCGGCGCCGCAACCGGCTACCACGAGTGGCCGCTGCGTCGTGTGCGGCGATGAGGACCACTACCTGCGCGCTGGCCTGTGCGTTCTCTGCGCGATGGATACCGAGGCGGCGGCATCGTGCGCCAGCATTGACGCCCAACTCGCACAGGCCGAGCGGCTCCTGGCAATCAAGCGTCGGGCGTTTGCGGACACTCATTCCCAAGACGATAGTTACGCGACCCTATTGCATCAGGTGGACACAGCAGAGCGCGCCGTCGCCGCCCTCTCGTACAGCGCCATGCGGGCAGCGTAGACGATGAAAACCACAACAGTCACTATCCGCGCCCTGCACGTCGATGCAGGGCCGGCGATCCCGCTCGCCGTCGAACGCCCGCAGTACACCCCCGTTGGCGACGGCCACTTTGAGCCAGCCAACGACGCCGCCTATCGTGAAGTCGAACGCTGGAACGCCTACGCCGACGTGTGGAACGCGCGCACAGCCACGAGGAGCGCCCCATGATTGCCAGGCAGCAGACACCTCCACCGGCGCCTGCGACGCCCGTTACGCCCGCGTGGGCGCTCTATGTCTACGACGACATCGCCTACATGACTCATAACGGACGCCTTATCGCGTGGGCGTCCGTTGCGACATCGGCCCAGGACGCACACATCACGGACGTCTTTGATCGTCTGACAGCCCGCACAGTCAGCAGGAGCGGATCATGATGACTAGCACACCCCCCACGTCACACATGTCGCGCGCGGAAGTCAACCGGCGCATGGTGGCCGGCGAACTCACACCTGCCGCCGCACGGGACGCGACCATTGATTTGTACCGTACCGACCCGGCCGCCGCGGCGCATCTCGCCGCCCCCGATCAAGAAAGCGGTGAACCGTGGGACGCGACGGCGCCTGCTCTCTCCCCGAAGGTCGAGCGGCCGCCGAGAGCGCCGGGCGGGGGTCGGCGCGCGGCCGTCGTCACATCCGCCGACCCGGACCAGGCTGCTGTTTCCGACGAGCCGGCCCCCGCCCCCACAACCCTCGGCGCGTATCTCGCGATGGCGCGCGAGGAGAAGGGGCTCACCCGGACGCAACTGGGGTCCGCGATCGGGGCGCGCTCCGACATCATCAAGGCGTATGAGGATGGCCGGCGTCGCCCGTCATCCTTCATGGCGCCCCGCCTGGCCGAGGCCCTGGGCGTCGAGCCGGACTTCTTGCGCGCGCTCGTCGAGGAGCAAGGTCCCTCCCGCGCCACGTCACGCAAGGGGACACGCCGCGCGTCCACGTCCACGGGTAAGGCTACGGGTAAGACGAGGGGCAAGGCCACGGCGCCACGGGCAACATCGGCCAGCAAGCGCGCGCGGACCGTGCCCGGCCAGACCGCGCCATCTACGGTGCAGGAGGGGGGCATGACAGAGGTCGTCATGCCAGATACGGCAAAAATACCGTATCTGGGCGAGTCAAGAGAGCATGCGGCGGAAATGGTCGGGGTTAGCCCCAGGTATGTGTCCGAGGCCAAGCGGGTGAAAAAGGAGGCGCCCGAGGCGTTCGAGGGGTTGCGCGCGGTGACGATGCCGCAGGCCCTGCCTCGCCTGGCCTGGCAGGATACGCGCTATCGCATCGTCCAGTTACGCGAGAACACGCCAACCCCCCGCAACGACGACGACGAGGATGGCATGGGGATGCGCCCGTACGTGATCGAGTGTGAGGACGGACGCGACGCGTTAGGGACCATGCGTTGGCAACAGATCGGCGCGGGCGATGAGGGAGCGTGGAGGCGCGCGACGCACCACCTCATGCGCGTGCTGGCCGAGGGGGAACACGGAGCCACAGGCCGTGAGGGATGAGCGCGCCGCACTCAGCATGGGGCAGGGGCGCGCGTGGGCCGCCCTTTGTCGTCAAGCGGACCTATACACTTCCCGAGGAAATGACCATCGCCACTATGAAAGAACGCGATATACCCATGACCGAGACAGACACCATCCAGATTCCGCTAGAGGACAGACTTATGTCACAAGATAACCAGCCACTTCAACTCAAGAACCACACCAAGTACGACGCGCCTATCGACCACCGCGACGATGAGCACTATGACGCCGACCGCCTGTGGAGCACCACCTCATGCGCGGCGCGCGGGGGGCTGCGCAACCTGACCTACACATGGGAAACGAAGATCGTGTTTCTCGATGCCGTGCCCGTCAACCGTGACGTACTGCGCGCCGCGATGGCCGTTTTCGGACGGGATCTCGCCGAGCATCCGATATGGCACGACGAAATCGTGGCTGTCTACGATGGGTTTGACGATCTCCGCATGCCGACGGGCGCCCTGGCGCATCTCCTGCGCGCCTGGGGAAACCATCGGCGCGCGGTGGAGCACGCCACGGATCGTGCCGAGGTCGATGATGCCCTCGAAGCGGCCGAGGATATCCCTGTGCCGCTCGACCACCTTGAAGAGGTGTTTTACGCCTTGGCTGAGAAGTTGGCGCGCCGCAACGACGGTATGGAGCCGCTCGTAGGCGCCTATGCGGATGCGGAAGAGGAAGTGCGGGCGCTGGCAGGCATCACGGCGGCGCTGCGGGCCTACGAGCGCAACGTGCTCATCCCGCGCAGGCAGGAGGAGGAGCAGGGCAAGAAGGAGGCATAAGGGCTACAGGACTATAGGACTACAGGACTACAGGGCTTTTCGACATCGTTGCCGAGGGGCAACGATGTCGAAGGGTGCAGGGCGGCCGACGAGCACTCTTGATGCTACCGGGAGACATGACGACGTAGACGACACCCGACATAGGGGGCACGAAGACATGAGTAACAAGAAGATTGGGCACGATGACACGACGACACAGCAGCAGACCGCTGCCACGAGTTTTGTTGACAGCGACGGTGAGTACGGCTACGTGCACGTTGATGCGGAAACCGTCTGGGGCCTGAGTGACCTGCTTATGCAGCTGGCGGCCGAGATCAATCCCCACGAGGACGGCCGGGACGGCTTCCAGCGTCAGGCGACATTGTTAGCCTATGCGACGGAGTTGAAGAACGATGCCGCCGCGCACCTTGACAGCGACGATGGGGAGCAGTGCCGCGCGCGGTTGGTCGAGATCGAGCAAGAGAAGGCGACGGCTCATGACAATGGATAGCGACCATGTGTTGCGTCTCGTGCGTCAGGACGAACCGCATGGCATGTGCAGTGATGCTATGTCACAGATTCACGTACAGTCCACCCTTGCTGAGGACCTGGCTTTTGTGCGGCAGCAGAAGGTCGCCTTTTCGCTGCTGAGTCAAGGAACATCGGGTTGGGTCCGTGATCTGGTGGAGCGCTGCGTCGGCATCGTCGCCGACTCCGACTCCGACGCCGATGTCCGCGCCGCGTGTCTAGTGCTCACGATGCTCGTGACGCTCAATGCCGATGTTATTGAGGAACATATGGCGCGGGCACTTGCGCTCGGCTTACGCGTCGTCTAGCCACACCTGACTGACTCGGGGGCCGCTCGCGTGATGCGAGCGGCCCTTTTTACGTTTGAGGGCGTGCGACAATCGCCATAGGAGAGGGAAGAGAACGATGCGTGCGCGGTCGGCAGAGAGGCGTGATGAGGACCGTTCAAGCAGAGAATATGTGAGGCAAGGCGCGCTGCCCTGACAGACGCTCTATACTACGATTATGAGTAAACGCACCTTCCTTATCGGTGTCCGCCTCTTCTTCGGGCTCCTCGCGCTGGTCGCGATCGGCCGACAACTCGCGATTCAGATCGCGTCGGGTGCGAGTCTCGTGAACTTCTTTAGCTACTTTACTAACCTCTCGAACATCTTTGCGGCGGTCGTCCTCCTGCTCGGTGCGTTTTCCCTCATCACGCAGCGGGACCCAACGGTCAGCGCGGACATCGTGCGCGGCACGGCGGTTGTCTGCATGGCCCTGGTTGGCCTCGTGTTCAGCGTCTTATTGCGTGACGTGGACCTGGGGCACCTCTTGCCGTGGGTGAACATCGTGCTCCATTACATCATGCCTGTGGTCGTGGTGGCTGAGTGGCTCTACCAGCCCCCACAGACGCGCCTCGTCGTCACGCAGGTCTGGCTCTGGCTGATCGTTCCCGCGCTCTATCTCGCGTACTCACTCATCCGGGGGGCCGTCGTGGGTTTCTATGCCTACCCCTTCTTCAATCCTGCCAAAGCGGGCGGGTACGGTGGGGTGGCGCTGTACTGTATCGCGATCTTGCTCGCGTTCGTGCTGTGCTGCTGGCTCCTCATGACAGGGGGGAACAAGCGGCGACTCACCTCCGGCCCGTCCATGCCGCCGTCGCGCCCGTAGCTCTCGGCTATCTGCCGCGCCCGCTCCGTCCCCATCGTGCGTAGCATCTCCAGGTGCGGGCGGCGGATCTCCACCGGCACACGGTCGTCGCCCCGCGCGGCCACTCCTCCGATGAGCGCGTGCATGTGCACGTTGCCGCTGTCGAAGTGGACGGCCGCCCCACCCCCCGCCACACCTCTCGGCGCCCCGGCTCTCCCTCGTGCTCACCGCGACGGGCCGACCCGATAGCTCAGTTGGCGGGCGAGCGTGACAACGCCCTCATCCGAACGGATGGCGAAACGCTACCCTTTGGGTGGTTGCGCACGGTCCACCGGCGCACCGATACTGAGCAGACCAACAACGGAACTGGCTAGTCAGACACCATCACACGGGAGAGAGCGAGACACCATGACAGTGGCACACCTGCGCGCATGCGCCATGACGCAGTACGTCAGGGGACAGGTCTTCATCATGACGCGTCAGGCACGCGCCTCCCGCGGACAGGGCATGGTCGAATATGCGCTCATTCTGGCGTTCATCGCCATCCTGGTGATCGTCGCTCTCAAGTTCCTGCAACCCTCTATTTCTCGGACGCTCAACAACGTCTCGAACAGTCTGTAAAACCGCCCCTCGCTCGTGTGACCAGCACGTCGCACACGTCGTGCTCACGCCTCGTGGTCCGGCCGTTGCGGCCGATAGGAAGCGGACAACTCACCGACGAAAGGTGTTGATCACCCATGGTCCCTCAGACGCATCCCGACCTCGCCGCCGTGCTCGCCTGGTACGAGGGCGACATCGACGGTAGAGCGCTCCTCGTCAACATCAAGGCCCTGCGCAGGAACCCGGACTGGCGTGTGCAGTCCATCCTCGGTCGCACCCTCTGGGACATCGACCTCGTTCATTGGCCGAGTCGGTCCTCTTATGCATTCCGTCTTGAGCCGGTGGCGGGGAGCAACGATGCGGTCTGGCGCCGATCGGCCTGACGCATAACAGAGACGCCTGCGCAGCTCCACGCGACACGCATAGTGTACGCGACCGATAGCGCGCACGTCGGCGTGGTACAGGTCAGTAGGCAACGCTAACGGCTACCCAGCCTGCGACCAATCATACGTGTTATCGTCCTCGTCATCCGCCACCCGCCCTGCTGCTAGCGGCCACCGCCCTGGTGCGGGCTGCTCGGGCTCGGGGCGTCGTGCCTCATCAGCGAAGCCGGGCGCACACTTGACACTCTCAGCATCGTGTCGTCCCCGGCCTAGTCGTCCCGGGCGCCTTATGATTTGCTATCCTAGTGCCATGGCTACCGCTTCTATCGCCCATATCCCAAAGGAGGTACGATGAGCGAACGCAATCAGGTCTTAGGCAGCGATCAAGAGAGGTTCAAGCGGCTGCTACAGGAACTCGAACAGCCTAACTTACCCGCACATCTCCCCTTCGACGACTACAACCGCATGTGCATGTTCGCTGTAACGGGAACACGATCAGACCGAGTGACGGACGATGACCTACAAGCCGTTCAGGGTCTCAGGGGGAAAATCGTACAGGCGTATGTAGCCTCGTACGCCGGACGGATCGGGACTCCTGAGGGCAAGATAGGAGGCATTCAGGGAGAGGATTACGAGTTAGACACCCTACGCAACGTCGTGCGTAATCTGCTTAACGAACTCCCGGCCTCGTAACCTTAGGCAAGATTGCTGCTACTGGCCACCGCGCGCCTCGATAAGCGCGTCGAAGAACCTGACGCTGCCCTCCCGCCCCAGCGGCTCGGGCAGCGTGTCCACGAAGGCGTCACTCTCGCGCGTCACGACCGCCCCGAACGATTCGTCAGAGTACGGGTCTTCGGCAAAGATATTGATGGAGCGGTCCACCACGTACGTAGCCTGGGCGTCGGTTAGACGGCGATGGCGTTTGAGGATGGACGCCTTCGCCTCGCGGATGATCGCGCTCCCCTCGTCTTCTGGGCCAGCACTCTCACGGACGGCGGCCGTGGCCGCGATCGGGGCGAGCAGGTCGCGCATGAAGTCTTCGGTCATGATGGTTTCCTCCCTGTGCTAATCGTTCGTTGGATAGAGAGCACGCAATTCAGCAATGACATCGGCCCACGTTTGCTCGACGGCAAGGGCGACAGCCTCGGATGCCCGTCGCTCTGCCTCGGCGCGGTTAGGAATCGTCGTCTTGATGGCGGCCAGCGCGGCCACACGGCGATCCCAGGCGCCCGGCTTGCCGGTCTTGGCCTCCTTGTGGTAGGCGTCGGACACCCGGCCGACTGCGGCATCGCGCGCTTCACGCCGGCTCTCGATGTACGTCTGGGCGTCGCGGGTAATGGTCACGGTGAAGGTCGGCCCAGCGGCGGCCCGTGTTTCCTCGTACGTGGCGCGCAGGGGCGCGGGCAGGTACTGGGGACTGTGT
>JAABUU010005879.1_pt1 | contig 13444 bp, 20 predicted proteins | sample 5559301 | NCBI WGS metagenome assembly JAABUU01 (sample SAMN10711884, study PRJNA513360) | rock metagenome | isolation source: Antarctica rocks | place: Antarctica: Victoria Land, Richard Nunatak white | reverse complement strand
CCGTAGTCCTAGCAATTGCTTCATAGCAATGCCTGACCTACATATAATCCCTTGCAATCAGTGTGCAGGCTAAAGACTTTTACAGCCACAGCTGTCTATTCGTTTAGCACTGTCCAACATTGATCTGCCTGTTGGTTGCACAATGCAAAAACAACAATGCATGCACCTGTAGGATTTGGGGCAGGCATCAATAAGGCTAGAAACTTACTATGGTACACTAGTGAATGCATGACGACCAGCATTGGCAATTTTGCTACAATTGCAAGAGGCTTTGTGAGGTCCTTGTTGGCCTAGGAGATGCGTCATCTTGCTACAAGAACAGCTCGCTTAGTTGACGAAGTTCTGGTGGCAGATCTAGTGGGACTGGATGCTGGTGTGACTAAGCTCTCATTTGACATTCTCCTACTGTCATTTGAGATTGGACTGGATGCTTTTGGAGCATGTCTACCACCATGTAGGAATGAGGCTTCAAGCTTATTGCTAAAGGCCTGTGCGTTTGCTTCCTGCATGTCAGTCCATGCCTGGATGGAGTCTGCCAATGCCCTTGCTTTGCCAGGAAATCTGCAAACAGCATCTGCAGCTGCAGTTCATTGCAACCACGGAAGGAACAGCTGCACCACAACCTTGACAGCAAAATAGTCAGATCGTTTGCTTGAAGCTGGCATGCAATCTAGGATGTCATCAGAATCATTTGTGCAATCAGGGCTGCATGTAATCTTTCTTCTTCTTCTTTTTTGTGTAAACATTAGGCCTGCAGACGCTTGTTTGACTTCTAGTGCACAATTGTACGCATGCAAGTTGATGAACAAGAGAGTTTGCTGGTGGTGAGCATGCTGGCCTGGCTCACAAGGGGCTGCCAGTCCGTGTATGCAAGGTCAAAAGGTCACCTTGCTCCTTGACTGGGCTCCAAGCGCAAACGAGGGGGCTTGTCAATACGTGTCAAGTACTGCCGTATGTCGAGCGTATCCCAGTACCGCCGCTGGCACATGTTATGAAGCAGCTGTGCATGGGGACCAGGAGCTGTAGCCATCACTAATGGCACACCTGGGGCAACACAACAAGCTCTCTGCTTGCCTGTGCCTTTTGGCAGTGAAAACATATGTACAGCTGCAGATGCCATTTGTACACCACATTGCTCCTGAACAAAATTCACAGATTGTTCTTGGTCAGACATGCTGATTGCGTCTGATAGACAACAAGCTTTGTGCCGCAACACTGCCATCTGTGAAGAGGGCAGCTTCTGTTGTGCATGTTGTGGCACAAGGACAAGTGTCCCATGAGACACCATAAGCATGTCTGAACAAACCAGGTAGTAGTGTGTGTGAAGAAGGCCTAAACCACAAGTGGAAGCACCAGCGGCCATCTGTCCCTCAGCGGCTGTGTGACAAGCACTTGTTCATTTCCTGATCCATTATCAAGGCCAGCTCTGTGTGCATGTGCATCTGCAGCAGGCTGTTACCTGCTTCCTGCTGTAGATCCTGTATCCCTGAGAAAGCCTGGATCTCAAAGGCTGCTGCACCAAATGGGTCAGCACCAGGGGAGCCATCTGCCGTGACGCTGGAGGAGGTCCTCCACAAACTTTCACCAGGCTGATCTCTTGTGAAGCGCCCAGAGCGAGCCCCACTGTCAGCCGGCTGCAAAGCCAGAGAGCGCAGAAACAGCTTGGCCATTTGATGAACATGTGCTGTGGCTTGTCTGTCTCACACAATGTTCTGAAAGCAGTTTGGTGTTGATCAGGGTTGTTACTGTAACAGAATGGATGAGAGGTGGAGGAGGACTGGGCCATAGCAGCCGTGAGGCATTTCAGAGTTTGCTATAGTAATTGTAGCCTGCTGCAATTGCAGTGACAGGAGCAAGCAACTGCCATCTGCCTCAACAAAAGCAGCATGAATTGTGTCAGCATTCTGGCTGCGCATTGCTGCCTGCAATTGTCTTGTCACAAAGTGTGAAGATGCGTCAAGGCAAGCTCAATGTGGTAAGCTGTGCAGCAGCAAAGGGGTTTGCACATGGCATGAACTTTTGATGCAGGATGTAGCTGGCACCAAACTCAAGCTCACAATCAGCTCAGGTGCAGCAACAGTTGCTGCCTGCATGACACCTGACATGGCAAACTCCTGAAGCTGGACGCTCATTCAGCTACAAAGCGACCCATGTAAAACATGCTGATTGCCTGAATATCTTTGGTGCTCTACTGTCAAACGCCTTGGAGCATTTAGTGCTTAGTCGGAACATTTAGTGCTTGGTGTACGTTGATTTCCCAATTGTTTTCTGGCCAATCCGCTGATGAGTCCTAGAGACAGAAAGTGTACATTGATTGACTGAAAATTAAGCTTGCAAATGGCATGATACCTGACGCAGGATATCTCTTGTAACGGCAGGGGAGGCCTGTTGGCTGCGGGCTCGGCTGTCAACTGACTCCTCCACCAGCTTGTGGCTGGCGTCTAGCAGATCCTCCAAATCTGAGAATGCGCCTTGCTGCACAGCACACGCTCACACAATGTCACAGTACTGCAGCTGCGGGTCGACAAGGCTGGCTTTCCTGCTGTGCTCATGGGCTAGACATGTGAAGTGTTTGATGTCACATTGGTGTGCCAAATGCAGCAATGATTTACTGAACAAGTTTGCTGTAGGCTTTGCAACAGGCAATTTGCCTGGGCAGAGAAGGAGGAATGGTAAAGGGATAAGCTCAAGCACAGCCAACAGTTTGCAGCAGCATCAAACTGTGTACAGCAACAGCCTCATGAAGATGTTGACATCCATCCTTTGTAGAAGTTCATCATGTTGAGTTGGCATACAACATGGTACAAAGGCTTTGTCAGGCTTGCTGGGGTCTTTTTCATGCACAGTCAAGACCGAGAGACTGTTGATGGTTGGCATTACAAGGCAAAGACCTGCCTACCGCTGCCAGGGCGCTGTCAAGGCTGCTTGCACGTGTGCCTGCAACAGCCCTTGACTGTCCATCCTTTGCTGCAAGACTGCTGGAACTACCTCCAACAAGGCTTTGCTCCTTTCTAGACGCTTGAAATTGCTTGTCAAGGTTTTTGACAAAGTCTGCCTGCGTCAGGTTCGCTTGAGTTGAAAGGCAAGCTCTTGTACAGTGCTGCTTTCCGACTATGTACGATGACTGATTTGTAGACTGTGTTTGCGCTGGAAGCACTGCTATGAGGAAAGTACTCAAAGGAAGCATGCTGCAACTTGCAATATGACGCAATACCTACCGGAGATGGGAGGGGTGTCTTCAAGGTGACACCGATGTCAGTAAGTAGCTCCCTACACTCCAGCCATAAGTCAGAACTTGGAGCTAGCAAATGCTTGCAAATTGGCTGCAGCAAGTGGGATACCGTGTTATTTGAGGATTAGACTGGAGCTGCTGAATGATGTACGGAGTTCCGAAAGTCGAAGTCGTCAGCTGGACCCCGGGGCTCTGCGAAGCAAGAGTCTGCATACCGTCAACTGACCCAGCAATGACACGTCTCGGCGGCCATTAGTGCGTGCTGCACAGCAGAGGTCAGCCTGCGGCCTGCATCAAGGCCTGCATCAAGGCCGGCGACTTGAATTTCCTGTGGAATTCCGTAACGCCTGCTCACATGCCCTAAGCACGTGAGCGCCGTGAAGACTTCTATCTTGCTTTGATTGCGCTTGCGGCGTAAAGCAAGACATTGACGCGGACCGGAACATCTGCAGGTTGACACCACATTTATTGGGCTTGCCTGCTCCGTGTTGCCGCATCCTTGAGTTTCGCGTTGGTTCTGATCGAAAACATGTCGGCAGCTACCATTATGAACCAACAAACTCAACAAAGCTATGACGATGAGGAAGTCCCTGACGGCGAGTTACTGACTTGTGCGTCGTTTTGGTATTGTGAGCCGTCCTGTATATCTTCACTTTGATTGAACTTGCAGGCCTGCCTGCATCAAGGCTGTTTGGACAAGGCATCACCTATACCTATGATGACGTCATTTTCCATCCTGGCCACATCAACTTTGGTGCGCATGAGGTGGGCCAGTTTCCACTTTGATTGCATTTGTAAGATTTGCTGTACCAAGATTCAGCACCTCTGGACAAACTGCCAATTGACACACCCAGATTTGCAGGTCAGTCTTACAACACATCTGACAAAAAAGATCAAGCTGACATCCCCAGTTGTCAGCTCGCCCATGGATACTGTGACAGAAGCCAACATGGCAATCATCATGGCCACGGTAATTCTTCTCGACATGTTGCAGCTTCATCATTTGTTTCTGGCAATTTCTCCTTCTCAACTGCCTGCCCTCTCCTGTAACCCGCATACACTAAGCACAGTTGGCAAGGCTGCTACAATCGCATCGTCAACACATGCAATGCAGTGATGTCCTGCATCTTACTTTGACCTCAACTCATTGCGCTCAATGTTTGATCCGCATGCTGGTTATATTTTTGCAGCTGGGGGGCATTGGTTTTGTGCACTACAACATGCCTCTTGAGCAGCAAGTGGAGGCTGTGAAAAGCTTAAAGCAGCAGCCTGCAGGCTTTGAAGCCAACCCAATCATCCTGTCACCCAAACAGGAGCTGAAGCAGATACAGGACGTCCAGGCATGTGCACACGACTCGACTCACCGTCCGCCATGCATATCTGCTGATGCAGTACACAGCTAGCTGCACTGCTGTGTCTTTATTCAGCGTTGCCTTGCATGTCTGCATTGCATGTTTGCATTGCATGTTTGCAGAATATGTTTTGCATGGCATGTTTTCAAAGTCAGCCTCGTGATACCTCTGTACACATGGCTCTTCACAAGACAATTTGTCAGGCACCGTGGACATTTCAAGTCGTCAAGCAAATGCAGAAATCTCTGAGGCATGCATGTAAACCTTATCACAGTTGTGCACAGTGTTACTTGCCTGCTTCCAATAACAGCTTAGAGAGAAGTGTTAGCTGACCGACAGGTGCTGATGTTTTAGTACACTTTCAACAGCTCGCAAAGATATTTCCGCTGGCGGGAGTGAGAGCTGGGGTGTTGCAGGGTAGCAGCGGCTTCCGCAATGCCTGTGTGACCGACTCTGGTGCTGTTGGTGGAAAGCTGCTGGCAATTGCAACTCCAACGGGCCTACACCTTGTTGAAGGCCAGTCAGCTTCAGACTTAGGCAATCTCACCACGGCTTACCAATCTCAAATCAATGATAGGTACACAAGTTACACATTTTGCTCTTCAAGCCATGCAACAACTGCTCTTGTGTACCAGGGGTTGGCTTTGAATGACATAGCAATATGGGATGGCCAGCAGAGGAATGTGCATCTGCTTGGATGCCGCAAACAAAGCAGCACATGTGACAAGCATGCAGTCAATGCGAGATGCATCATTGTAGCCACAAGGATTCTCCTTCACATCAGTATCAACTCTGTTATGCTTCCTGCCAAACCTGATATGCACGAGCTCCTGCATATGGCTCAATGAACATTACAGCTTGTGTGATTCAAAAGCTGTTGGCTTACTGATCCAAATGTAGATCACAAGTAGCGTGGGGAACAGCATGAAGCTTGTCATATTGTTGCATATGCAGGTCTGCACCAACAGCTTCTGAGGCAACTTCACCTGAGGAGGTCCAGCTCATCATGGCCAAGCATCAAATTGAAATTTTACCATTTGTTGATCAGAGAGGGAACCTGGTAGGTGCTGTGTCCGTCATGAATTCATTTTGTTCAGACTGGTGACATGTGTAGGCACTTTGCATGAGAAAACATGTGCTGTGTGTCAAGGGCTCATGACAGAAGCACAGAGTCTCTTGGCCATGCTGGAATTCCTTTACTGGAAGCGTACGCTTGCACTCAAGTAGCTGAGCTGCTGGCACATTCTATGCACAATGTGTTCAATCACCCACAGCGTACATGGGTCACAGTAGCTTCCCCATCAGGTCTTGCATACAGGCATCCCTTTCCTGGCGGTGATCAACAATCTGAACTGCAACATGACTGCATGTGTGACAACACATAAGAGTTGCAGTACGTATGTTGCTTGCAGACAGCAGTGAGGGCGTCAAAATCCTGTTTGTTGTGCACGCAGGTCAAGGTTGCATACAAGCAGATAGTGCCTCCTAGTCTTGACAGCAAAGGCAGGTATCTAGTGGGAGCAGCAGTAGGCACACGGCAAGAAGACAGAACCAGAGTAGATGAGTTACGGAAGCAAGCTGATGTTGACGTTGTCATTCTTGATAGCAGTCAAGGTAATGCGGGTTGCAGCTTCACACTCTTGTTACTCTTGTCTGCATCTGCAGCCACAGCTTTTGATGCATCTGCTTCGAATTCACATCTTCGGTGTTTATGAAGCTGATTTGCCTGGCAGGCGCGTGAGCATGCCTGGCATGTAAGCAACATGGACTAGCTGAGCACTGGCATTGTATCCATTCTCAGAGCATGTCAATTGCGTCACAAGCAACAGCGTTGATTTGCACAGACTTTGAGGACAGACAGACCACAGCTCTGCAGTCTGTGCCTGCGCCAATGGTCTGCGTTCTGCAGATGATGTTGGTTGTCTAGACAAGCCTGCATGACTGTATGACCGCCCTGTGCAGGGGACTCCACCTACCAGATAGAGATGCTGCAGCACCTGAAGCAGGCCCATCCAGATCTGCAAGTCATTGCCGGCAATGTGGTGACAGGCGCTCAGGCCCGCCGCCTTATAGCAGCTGGTGCTGATGCTCTCAGAGTGGGCATGGGCTCTGGCTCTATATGCACCACCCAAGAGGTACGCTGTATACACGTGGGCTTTGTGTCTGTTGCAGTGACTGAGATGTGTGCTGCTCTCAGACATATACCTCACCAGGCTTGACACTGTTATTGCTCAGTTGAACCGCCTTGACAAACGAGTGAGCAGCCTTTGCAGCACATCTCAGCCACACACAAAGCACTGCCTTGCACACCGTACTATCACTCTTTTCTTATCCCATCTTTAACGATATTCTTCCTTTTCAATAACTTCTATATAAATTTTTCTTGCTTTCTCTGTCTCGGTCTAGATTTTTGATACTTGTTGAAGCTCGTATTCACTGATATTCAAAGATGTTGTGTGCTGTCTGTTATGCTTGTGGAATGTGCGTGAACAAGCCTTCAGAGCTACAAAGCTGTGTATGGGTACAGCAACTTGCAGAGGTGGCCACAATGCTGCAAGAAGACAAATGCCTAAATGGTGAAGCAGAATATTGATTTGAGGACTGTGTTGCCGATCAGGTTTGCGCTGTGGGTCGAGGGCAGGCCACAGCTGTGTACCATGTTGGCAGGGTAGCCAGGGCAGCAGGGGTGCCCATCATTGCTGATGGGGGCGTACAGAACTCAGGGCACATTGTCAAGGCCCTTGCCTTGGGTGCATCCACAGTCATGTGTGGCTCCATGTTTGCTGGGACAACAGAGGCCCCAGGTAAGCACATCACATAGTCAGTCACATTGCCAAAATATGCTAGGAATTTAGTGTCATTCAAGCGCGCTGCTGAGCGGCAAGAGACTCCTTGCTGCAAGCATGAGTGCTCCAGTGATGAAACACCAAAGTCCCAGTCTGGCGTAAGCCACATTGCAAACAGCCATGCTGAGATGCTGTTGAAACTAGTAAACGATAACTGTGTCTGCAGGTGAGTACTTCACCAGCAATGGCACAAGGGTAAAAAAGTACAGAGGCATGGGCAGCTTGGAAGCAATGCAGAAGGGCAGTGAGTCCAGATACTATGGTGACACACAAAACATCAAGATAGCGCAAGGCGTCAGCGGAACTGTCAAAGACAAGGGATCCATCAGGTGAGCAACACACAGTCATAAGCATGTGCTATGAGTTGTGTAGCGTACGTAAACCACAAGTGTCATGGTACACAGCTTGAGCATACGCTTTAAAGTGATTATTCAGCTCAGTCAAAGAGTCAAGAACCTACTTAGCTAAGAGTGAGGGTGACATTTGCACACCAACTGGAGCAAGCCAAAAAGTGGATCATGGATCTAGCACAGGCAGCAGAAATATCGCTGCTGCAGAATTCACCACGTTCTTCTTTGCTCTTGCAGGCAAACAGTACCGTTCCTGTTGCAAGCCTCACGACAAGGATTTCAAGATTTGGGGGCAAGAGATCTGGCTTCAGCTCATGAACTGCTTCGAAGTGGCCAGATGCGTCTGGAATGCAGAACAGGCGCTGCTCAAGCTGAGGGTGGTGTACATGACATGCACTCCTTTGACAAGGTCCGCTGGTGATTTTAGTATGGTTAGCGGTACTCTAGTCTCATCACTAGGACACTCAAGCTTGGCGTGTCAAGGGAGCTCATAGAGCTCCTATCTGTTTCAGCAGCTGCTTCAATTTGCCATTGTTTTGCAACTGTGCTGTCTCGGCCCCGCCCCCAATGCACTTGCCTGAAAACAACATCTGATACGACACCTGGCCAGTGTGGCAGCAAGAATAGGTGGGACAGTTCGCCTCCATACCTTGAAGAAAGACTCTAGGTACAGTCCGAGCGCCCGTGAGTTGCCTGAGATAGTCCTGAATAGCAGCGCAGTCAGGCCTGTTTTCCAGCTCCATCACGACGTATTTGCTTTGGCCAAGCTCAGCGTCAAGGACGCGCTTAGCTCGAAGGCAGTGAGGGCAACATGACTTGGAAAATACCATCACCAGGTTGTCCTGTAATGCTTTCGTGACCACGGATTGTGCCATGCCGGAAGCAAGCGGAGTCTGCACGTCGGACTGTTGCGAACTGGCACAGTGCCAGAGCACTCTGTACCTTTGCGTTGACGGAAGAAGAGGACTTCAGCACTTGCAGCTGCCAAGTGAGCAGAGCCAATCTGTGTCCAGCAGTTGATTATCAGGACTGCATTTCATGCTTGCACTTTTGCTGGAACACCTGATCACTATACTGAATCATTCTGAATGTCATACTCTGAGACTGCTACAGACACCACAAGGCAAGTTTCAACATAAGCATTCATTACCATGTACAACATCATACAGTCACCTACAGGCAATCATTGGTGGCAACCTCTGATGCCTTGAGACAAATACGCACTCCTGGTGTGCAGTGCTCAGCTCAATTACGACATTATGGCACGTTCAGCAGATGATTTCAGTCGATCACAAATACTATCTACAACTGTCAGATGCAATTCAGTACGGAATCTACCGTACACCGTATACCGTACCGTATACCTGCAGAGCTGGCTTATCGATTGTTTCATTCGCTGTTGGCTTGTAGGCCCTGGCATGCAATGTGCTGGTACAGGCATTCAACGTGACAAGTTGTAGCAACGAACAAGATTACATAAGTTCCGGTTGGTGAGATTGCACTGCAGTAACTGCAGAAACGCCCAAATCTATAAACTTGTTTGCAAAATTACGTAACTGCTGAGGCAGTCATCGCGCAGTAAGTGCTGTTGTGGCCTTGTTGTTCAGCCTGCATAGGTTGACGTCGTAAGCGTTGCTTTCCTCAGGCATGGCACTGTCAAGCCTGCTGCTATGGTGTTTGGCTTGGGATGCACAACGTTCAGGGTGTGTGGGGGCGTTCTGATGCAAAGTGTACATTCTGCCTTATAACACTTTGGCCTCTGGGATGTGCCATCGTGTTGAGTATGTGTGGTTGAATTGAGCAAAACAGCCATTCATGTCTTTTCCTTGATTTTTTGGCCGTTTTGTGATACTGGGGCGTGTTTTGCCCATATGATCTTGCGCACTGAGGCGCCTTTTTACTTCAACCTATGCGACAGATTTCCATCCCCTTCCATGAAGGTTCAACACTGATTTCTAGGCGCATGATTTGTATACATGCAAATGTTGGCTGGCAGTCGTCACACTCCATCACACTTTCATGCACTGGTCCATTGGGCCCCTCTGATCAGTCTGGTTGGGCTGGCATTCAGATGTAAACCCCTCTCTCTCTCATTGTCAGCATATCAACAGTAATGCCACTTCGTTATAAAAACATGTCTGAGAATCGTGCAGACTCATGACCACAGCAACATTGCCAACTCAACTTGTTGACATTACCCATCCTACCCACCTGACCGTCATTGCTCTGCAGCAAGCTCAAAATTAAGAAAGCTCTTGTCTGCAAAAGTCAATTTAATTCCAGCTGCAAGTATGCCCTGCGGCGCTGGGTATGCAACCCTCCACAACTTGGAGGGCCTATCCCTCAGGGCTACTTCCAGCTCCTCTAGGCCTGACAAACTGTCATCAGTATAAAACGGTATGTAGTCAGTTCTGTCAAAGTGACCCAACCAGCCAAAGTCTAAGTATCGCAATGATGGCAAGTCAGCCAAACCCGCTATCTTGCCTTTCAGATGTGTGTTGAGATAGTGCAACTTAAGAACCTCTATGCTAGTGAGCTGCAGCAGCCTATCAGGAAAATCATAAAATGTTGCATTGGGCATATCCAGTTCCTTGAGTTGCCCTAAAGCAGTCAGCCAAAGCGGCATTTCCTCCTGCATAGCCAACTTGGGCAACTCCAGACAAGTAAGACTGCTGTAGTACTGCCACTCTGAAGGAATTGCTTCTATGTACACTTCCGGAAGAGCAGGATCCTGCTCATGCCTGTAAAGATGTATGAAAAGTCCAGATCCTGCCGTTGAGTCAACAAGCTTCAATGTCTGCAGTCGTTGAAGTGTTGTGGGCCACTGCAGTCCCTCTACTAGCTTGAGCTCCAGAAACGTCAATGCAGTTGCATCAGACAGATTTGTTAAGGCACAAGTCTGCTTGTTCTGAAACAAGATGTTGCAACCCCACACAGTCTCCTTGTGGGCTCACCACCATAGAGCCGCAGAGATGTCAACTGTTTAAGTCCAGACAAGTCAACGTCAATGCTGGGCAGCTGCCGTAATGACAGTACTTGCAGGCTTGTCAGCATAGACACACTTGCTGATACAGAAGTGACACCGTAGGCATGCAACTCTTGAAGGTTGCACAGCCGTGTCAAGGATGCTGGTATCTCTGCAAGACCACTTGTGGTGTCAAGCACATAGGAGGGGTATGATGCTGTGAAATGTAAGTATGTCAAAGTGGTCAAATTGCATATCAGCCCCATGCGCATGCGAGCTTCTGACGATATTGATGTGCCCAGGCCTCCAAGAGATAAGTGTGTGAGTTTTGGGAAATCCAGTCGCAATGTGCTTGTTTCACGTGGTAGAGCTGCAAACATATGGAGCTTGACCAGATTGGCAAAGCCGCTGATACTGGCCCATTCATCATCTGATATTTCTGCACACACTGTCAGGTCCACACACATGAGGTGTACAAGCTTGCATATCTCCAGGTGCATCAGGACTGGCGCGTCTGCAAGTCACAACACAGGCTACTTATTTATAGCAAATGCAAAGATTGAGCTCAGCAAGGCAGGTGGATACATGTGAGCAAGTGCTAACACGCATGAACGCACCAATAAGGTCAAGTATGAGGTCAGGCTTTGCTGCAGCTTGCAAAGGCTTCAGGAGATAGCACATTCGTCTTGCGTCATCTGGTGCATCGTTGAACGGGACGGCATTGTGTAAGCGCAAATACTGTATTCCGGTAGACCGCCGAGCCAGCCATTCAGCCAGATTCAAGCGATGGTCGTCTGAGCCTGGCAGTACTATTCCTGGTTCCTCCGGGAGGACTGTGACTGCAAAGGCAACGCTGTTGGTGACCGTGACGACCTTGCCCCAGAGACTTGGAGCAGGAGCGTCCCGCAACTGAGCGCGCCATTGTCTACAGACTGACTCGCAAGCTATCTTATCATTCAAAGCTAGCTCTTGCATGATGGCAGTAAAAGGTACATCGTCAATTTCTTGCCAACTGCCCAGCGGACTACGGATTGCGGCCATTACGAAAGCAAGCTCGCGGAACTTCTCGTTTTGCTGACCAGTGATCAAGACAACAGTTGCCAACGCTGTAGCTTGTCGAAGGCCGTCAGAAGCACAAAATCAGACGGAAGATCCAGTAGAAACGTATATAATGGGACAGCAGTTGCTAGCCGACGAGGTCCAGGAGCATTGTAATCTCTGTAAAATCTTTCAGGACCGTGGCACATGAGTCTGACTTTTCTCCCCAGTTTTATCTCTTTGAATATCCTCTGCCAGCATGCATGTCAAGTCCCGTACAGTTGACCAAGACTATGTTACGTGACGTAACTTACGTCCCGCAGACGATACAATGCACAGTAAGCGGCCAAGAACAGCCTGACCGCTTCTTCAATGTGCTTTCCGTGCATTAAACCTGCACCTGTGTGACTGCTGGCTTTGTCGAGATGACTCTTTTCGAAGTGGTGCAATACCGGCTGCAAGGTCTCCTCAAGCAGGAGAGAGGGTTCCTCACCACATCAGAGTTTCGTACAATGCTGCACAACGCTGTCACGACCATCAGTCTTGCCCAGCTTGCACACCCCCACCCAGAGCACCTCGCAATAGCAGACCACTTGACTGTGCTCGGCAGCGGCAGCTGGCCACGGTTGACCAGCTTGAACCTCAGCGGTCTTGGCCTAGATTCCAGGAGTGTAGCACAGCTTGCCAAGGGCGCATGGCCCATGCTGGCAGAGCTTAATCTTAGTCGAACCACACTGAACGCAGCAGCCTTGTGGCACATAGCAAAAAGTCCCCTGCCACAGCTGGAGAGACTGGATCTTAGCTTCAACTGGCTTGATGACGAGGCAGTCCTGCAGCTGGTTGCAGCAGACTGGCCTAAGCTGCAGTGTTTGAATCTGCGCTTCAACACTTTGCGTGCAGACGGAACACACGCTCTGGCATTGAGCAGATGGCCTTTGCTGAAACATCTGAATCTCAGGAGCAATCTGATAAACCATGAAGCCACCTGGAAGCTTGCCCATGCCAACTGGCCTGCGTTGGAAGAGCTGGACCTCAGTGCTAATCCCGCGGTAGACATTCCAGGTCTTGTTCAGGGGCACTGGCTACAGCTTCAGAGCTTGACAGTGGACAGCAGCGTGTTGAGCCAAGACGCTGTTGCACTGCTGATGAGGAAGTGGTTCAGATTGCAAATCAAAATCAAAGGCAAAAAGCTGAGCACTGCCGCTGCAGCTCTCATCTGACACTGCTTGGACGCTTGTCAACCCTGAGCGCGTCATTGGCATGAGCAATGTATGCTTTGGCTGGATGTCACAAACAGGATGATCAGCCCTCCCTCCGCAGACTGACTTGTCAGCTGGTCTAGATATGCATATTTTCTGTGTGACTGGAATCTTGATAGAAACAGTGTGATGGCCCTGTTGAAGTCTGTTGAGCAGTTGTTCATTGCTATCATTGATGCTCATCAATTGTTGCTGCCAGTGCCTGTTGTGCCTTTCGACTGGCTGGTGAAGCTCATGTCCATGTTTGTTGTATGCTTTGAGAAAACAGCACTGATGTTGACTTTGAAGCTACACAGGCCCATGGATACTAGTGACTATCAGCAAACTTGCTGACGTGTCAATGGTAGGACCAAGTTTGCAGTGGTTCAAAGTTTGGTTCCGTTGCCTGCGCTTTGCCTGTGC
>JAABUU010005876.1_pt1 | contig 13446 bp, 15 predicted proteins | sample 5559301 | NCBI WGS metagenome assembly JAABUU01 (sample SAMN10711884, study PRJNA513360) | rock metagenome | isolation source: Antarctica rocks | place: Antarctica: Victoria Land, Richard Nunatak white | reverse complement strand
GGGGCCACCAGCTGTGGTTGACCCCAGTTGATTCGACCAAGCCGTCGGGAGAGCAACGATGCCTGAAAGGCAGGTCCCAAAGAGATTGTATCATTGCAATCGCGCCACCCCTTTGATAAGACCTGGTCGCGGTCAGCGCACCACCCCTCATGACGCGCAGGCGCCCTGCATTTCAGCTGGTATCACCGCCACAGGGCGGCAAGTTGCAGCGCATGTTGTCACTGGCTGGTTATGTAGCACCGCGTGGCGGTGTACCGCGAGGCCCTGGCCGCAGGGGGTGGCCGGGTGCTGCAGGACCTTGGGGGAGACTCTCGGACCAGTGTTTCACGCACGCCTACCGCGCCACCGTGGCGCCGGCGGGCGCGGCCGCTGATGCCCCGGTGGCGCCGCGCAGGTCGCGCAGGGCCTGGGCCTCCTGATCGGCACCGTCGTCGCGGTGCCCAAGACCGCGCAGACCATCGCCAGCATCGTCGTGCTCACCTTCGTGCTGACCGGCGGGTACTTTGTGCGTGGTGCGGCCCCGCCTGCTGCGCCTGGCTGCACTGATGCGCCATGCGTTCTCGCATGAGAGCACAAGTGCTCGGCGGGCCAATGCCAGATGACTGCCCAGGGCGCTGTGTGTGGTGCGTTGTCATCGTGCGTTGCCCTGGCCTGCATGAGCTCTGCGGTGTTTGATGCGTTGTCCTACTGCCCTGGCCTGCATGAGCTTCGCGGCGTGAAACTGTCAGCAAGCTCTGCAGCATGGGGGTGGGCTCAAGGTATGAGGCTGTTTGGTGACCGCTCTGGCAAGAGCGCACGTCAGCAGCATTGTGGCAGTTGTTGACGAGAGCTGGCCGCTGGTTGCGCAGGCATCCCCACATGGATTGCGTGGATCAAGTGCGAGCCCTGCTGGGGCTGTGTGGTGGTCGCTCCTGCATCTTAAGCAACTGGCAGTGCACGGTGCCACAGAACCTGACACTCAACTGCCGCGTCCGAGTGGTGCGCTGCATGCTGCTGCAACTCAGCATCAATTCAAGTTCCGACACCATTGCTAGGGCCCGCGCACATGTGTCTGCGGGCCGCCCGGCCGCGCGCGGCGCCCGCACGCATGCGGCTGACCCGAACCCAAATCTACCGTACCCTAGCCTATGCCGACCGACCGGCGCGCCGCGCAGGTACATCTCTTTCGTGTACTACGGCTTCAGCATGATCGTGCACGCGGAGTACCAGGGGCGCGAGATCGCGAGCTGCGTGGACCCCGGCCTGCTGTCCAACCCGGGCGCGTCGAGCGTGCAGGCGCGCCCCCGCGCCCCGCCCCCTCGTCAGGCGGCCTGTCCCGGCCCGCCGCAGGCCCCCGCAGCGCCTTCCCATCGGCCTGCCTGTCACAGGACGAGGCTGCTGGGAGGTTTGCTGCCTGCGAGTTTGCCCAACCGGTTAGGCAGGGCGGAAGCGGGCTCTCGGTGCCGCTGATGCGTGGCCGCCGGCCCGGGTCCGGCGCGCGCGCACTGCCCGTCGTGTGCACTGCCGGCCAAAAAAACCTGATCTGTCACTTGCACTAAACCTGATTTAGCCCCATCCAGACCGTGGGCGCGCGTGCGGCAGGTCGACGTGCATGACCCCGTCGGCAACCCGATCTGCCACCCGGTCGCCAGCCTGCAGAGCTCGCTCGGCCTGCAGCAGGACCCCAACAGCACCTACATGCAGGCCGTCAACGGTGCGCCGCTGGCCGCCTGCTTGCAGCACCTTTCGCTTGGGGCGCTGTGGTGGGTGGTCGCACATGGGCTTTGTAGAGGTGCCGAGTCGCACTATGAGGGGAGGCGGCGGAGGTGCTGGCCTGCATAAAGAAGCACTGATTGCACGGGATGTGTGATTGCGTGGTCGGGCCGGCGCGCGCATGAGAGTAGCAGTCTCGGACATCGCATGAGCTACCAGCATGCTCAGCCGGCGTCGCGCCGGCGGCTGTGACTTGTTTATATTCAACGCTTGACTGCTGTGGATGCGCGCGCGCGTGGCGCAGGCGCCGCGCTGGTGGGCTGGCTGCTGCTCTACCGGACGCTCGTGTATTTCGCGCTGCGCTGGAAGACCGCTAAGAACTGATGTTCTGACTTCATGGACGGCGCAACGCCGTTGGAATTGCCGAAAGACTGCATTCTTTGCCGCCTGCGCTTGGCGGCCGCCCGCCGCTAGCCTCCCCGGGGCGTGTGTCCAGTGTGTTCTGTGCAGGAGGCCGCTGCGCTGCACGGCAGCCGTCACCTTGACCCCTTTCGTCCACCCGGACAGTGTTTTCTCGGAGGCCTGCTTGCTGTGAGTTGTCTGCACATGCCTGTGCTTGAGGAATGAACCTAAGCAACCCTGCAGAGCGGCTCGAGCTTTGCATGCTGCAGCAATACACACATAGCGAGGCCCGCAGTGCGCGCATGTACGGGTAGCATTGTACATATGCAGGCTATGAACCAGCGATGTAGGGAGACCTGACCCTAGGACGTGCAGATGTACAAGATGCGGGCTTTGATCCCCACCAAGTGGTAGCCGCGGCTACCTGCTGCATGGGTTCTGCACTTGCCAAACCCCCGACCAGCTGCGCGCGCAGCATACATAGCAACATAGTGGACGCTGCCTGCGTGCATGCTAGAATTGTGTACGACGTACATGCAAGCTTGCTAGTTGCCGCCGCCGATGTGCAGGCCTGATGAAGCTTTCGCTAGCTGATCGCTAGGCCTGCATGCAGGCCTGACCATGCTCGCTAGCCGAGCGCGCCTGCATGCAGGCCCTGTAATACATTTTACAACATACCTGGGACTATTTTTCACAGCAGTCTCCAAGCATTGTCACAGCAGTCTTTGACCTAGTTGTTCATGGCGGTGCCCAAACAGTGTTCATAACGGAAGCTTCAGACACACTGTAGCTGTTCATAACAAAGCCTTCAGACACACTAGAGCGACCTGACGCAGCCAAGCTGATCAAACAGTGCATGCCACGCAAGCGCGGTTCACAGGCACAGGGCCGGGGCCCGGCGACCTGCCCTACTGGCCCATCCAGCCCAGGCGCGCGGCGGTCTCGTAGTCGTCCGGCTGCTCGCACGACGCGCCCGGGCGCTCAAAGTTCCAGGAGCAGTACCAGGGGTCGCTGTCCGAGCGGCTCACCGTCGCAAGCTGGACCGCGGGCGAGATGTTGCGCCACCTGCGCCGCGCCGGTGCTTGGTTTAAAACGGGCGCGCGGCGCGCACCACAGGACGCGCAGGCGGAGACAGGAGCAGACGCGTTTTCAGTGCAGCACGCATGCGTGCCTGTGGCAGCACGAGCATGTGGCTCTATGCAGGCAGGTGCGGCCCCGTCCCGAGACACTCCGCGACACTGTACGTGCAGCAGGAAGGTACGCAGCCCCCGGGCTTGGCGCTCCAGCTTGTTAAAGCCGCACAGCGATGCCCCAGCGGCAGCCATGCATGTGACCCAGCAGCACATGCGGCGGGCTGGGCGCCCACCGGCTGCAGCTGGTGCACTGCACCCAGATCTCCTCCGCGGGCGCCGCCCCCGCCGCCGCCGCCGCCGCCGCCGCCGCCGCCGACGCAGCCGGGGCCGCCGCTGCGCGCGCAGAGCACGCTCAGCACGGGGGCGCGCCTGGCGAGGCCGCGCTGCAGGGTCGCAGAACCAGCCGGGCATGTCCAGCCGCAGACACCCTGAGCTGTGCAAGCGCGGGCGCTCTGCCTCTGCGCCGTGTCACGGCCACGCGCGCCTGCCCTTCCAGCGGCCAGGCGGGCTGCGCCAGCCGCTGCCGCAGGCACCGGCAGGCAGCGCGTTGGGCGGCGGCGCACCCGCGCCCAGCGCGCCCGCGCGGTCCTCGTGCCGCACGGCGGCCTCCAGCGAGGCGAGCTCCGCCGCGTGGCCGGCCAGCTCGGCGTCCACGGCCGCCAGCAGCAGCTCCGCCATGCCGATGATGTCTGCGCGGCTGGGCGCCCCGCACTCGGCGCGGCAGCAGCACCAGCAGGCAACGGGCAGAGCACTGTCATGAGCACAGCACTTTCCGCCACAGCAGGGCTGGCAAAGCTGGAGCTGACGACCACTGCGGAGGTGCGCGCGGCGCCTGCATGGGCCGGCTGCGCCGCTCGCGTGGCACAGCCTGACACCCTGGCGCGCTGGGCAGGTCCGGCAAAAGGCCCGTCGCGCGTCCCGCACCGCGCCGCATCCGCGCAGCGCGCTGGCGGGGTGCGGGGGACGCGCGAGGCGCCGGGCGATCCCCGCACCAGGGTAGGGTTAGGACCCCGCACCCGGCCCGCCGTACTTTCCGCAGCCGGGCGCGTTGTAGGCGGCCGCATTGGCGACGATGCGCGCCACGTCCGCGCGCAGCTCGGCGCCGGCGCCGTACCGGGCGCCCTTGATCTTGCGCTCGATCTGGGCCAGGCACATCTCGTCGCCCTCGCGCACGAAGCGGTGGTAGTCCGGCGCGGCGGTCGTCGTGACCGCGTGCTGCGCGCGCGCGCACCCGCTCACAGCTCGGCGTGGGCCCGCGTCACGACAGGGTACCCCGTTTGGTCTGCCGGTACTTGGCCGGTCGCCTTTGGTGCAAAGCGGTACTGGTGCAGCGGCTGCAGAGCGCGTGCTGCGCACGCCGCATGAGCACCCAACATGTGGCATGCTGCGAGGCTGATGCAGCTGTGTCGGCCTTGCGCAGCCGTGCGTCCGCCTCCGGCGCCGTGCTGTCAAACCCTCATCATAGCCATGCGGCTCTGGCGGACACGCTGCCTCTCTGCGCATGTGCGCCAACACACCGCCCTCGATCACACGCCGCCGCTGGCGCTCCCCTCAGGCATGCCGCCCCCCGCCGAGCCACACCCACGCCGGCGCGCACGCAGGCGCGGGCCGGTGCGCGCGCGGCGCCCACCTTGAACGGCGCGAGCTGCGGCGACGCCAGCCGCCGCCGGACGCCGCCCAGCACGCGCGCCAGCACTGCGCGCGCCAGCTGCTTGCGCGCCGCCCCCGCCTTCTTGGCCGGCGGCCGCGCCGGCGCGGCGCGCGGCGGCGCGGGCGCCGCGGCCGCGGGCGCGCCGCCCGCCTGCCACGGCTGCGGCTGCGGCCGCGGCGGCGGCGCGGCGGCGGCGCGCTGCGCGGGCGGCAGGTGCACGTGCAGGCGCGGCGCGGCCGGCTGCGGCGCGCCGCGCGCGGCGCCCGCGAGGTCGGCGTGGCGCGGTGCGGGCCCCGCGCCGGACGGCAGCTCGGACAGCCGCCGCTTCTTGCTCGCCTTCTTGCCGTCGGGGCCCTGCGCACGCGGCGTTGACCAGCCGAGCCTCAGTGGGCAGGCATGCGGTGCGGCGGGCGTGTGATCCTCACAGCCCGGCAGCTCCTGCTGTGTCGGGGCCAACCCGTTCGCCCTGGACTGGTCATCGCTCGGGCGGCAAATGCATGTCGGCGCCGGGGGTGTGCGCTCAAGGCTGGAAGCACCATCACGTCGGCAAACACACTTTGCTTGTGCAAGGAATGTCTGCGACAGCCACCCTGCTGAGCCGCCCTCCTTGCCCTAGAAACACTTCTCGCTCAGATATCGGCGAATGCCACAGTGCGGCAGACCAGCGGACACCGCGCCGCGCGTGGCCGCGGGACAGCGCGGTGCGCACCAGGCGGGGATGCTTGCGGTCCGCCGCCGGCGGCGCCTCCGCCGGCGCCGCGGGCCCCTGCGCGAGGCCGGGCGCGCCGGGGTCGGTCAGCTTCAGCACCTTGGCGCCCAGCTTCAGCTTGAGCGACGGGCGCGGCGCGGCCAGCGCCGGCGCGGGCGCCGCCGCCGCCGCCGCGGCGCGCCGCTCGGCGGCCCGCCGCTCGGCGGCCCGCCGCTCCGCGTCAGCCGCCGCCGCGGCCGCCGCAGCGGCGCGCTGCTGCTCGGCCTCCGCCGCAGCGGCGGCGGCGGCGGCGGCAGCATTGGCGGCGGCGGCAGCGGCCGCCGCCTTGGCGGCCTTGGCGGCTGCAGCCTTGGCGGCACGCTCGGCGCGCTTCTTGGCGGCCGCGCGCTCCACCTGCGCCGCCTTGCGCGCCTGCGCGGCGCTGCATCCGTCACGGGGCATACCCTTACTATAAGTCCTGATACGCTGCTTAAGCGGCCGCGCGATCCGCCCGCGCCGCCCTGCGCACCTGCGCGGCGCCCCGGCCGACACGTGGGCCGCGCCGGGCGCTGTGCACCGCCTCGCGCCCGGCCTGCATGTCTGCACCCCTGCTGCCGCGCCATCCAGGTGCTTGCAAGCACCCTCCTGGCCTGGCCACTGGGACATCAGCTCCTGCGCAGACTGTCGGCGCGTGTCAAGATCCGTGCCGCGCCGCAGGCGAGCGCGCTGCGGCGAGGCCGCCGCGCCTATCGGGCGAGCCGCGCGCGCCTGGCGCCTGCGCCGCGCGGCCGCCTCGGCCGCGGTCAGCTCGGCCTCGTCCTCGGTCTCGCCGCCGCTGCTGAGCGGTACGACGTCCTCGTCGCCGTCGTCAGCGCCGGCGTCGTCCTCCGGGCTCCAGCCGCCAGCGCCCCGGCGCGCGCTGCCGCGGCGGCGCTCGCGGCCCGACGAGGCCGCGCCGCGCAGCGCGGGCGCGGGCACCTCCACATCCGCGGCGTCCTCGGGGCCCACCTGGCGCGGCGCTGCCCCGCTGTATGACGCAGGGTGCGGGCGGCGCCGGGCGGGCCGCCAGGCGGCCGCGTCCAACGGGGACTCCGCCGCCAACGCGGTCGCGCCCGGGCGCGGCTGCGCTGGTGTAATGCGCTTGACCCATCAACAGCCGCGGGCGGCCCACCCGCTTCAATCAGCGCAGTCCGTAACCGGGCATAGAACAGCTCACCCATGACAACTGGGTATCAGGGAGCGTGCCTGCGCCCCAGGCTGCCCCAGCGCCTGCGCCAGGCGCGCAGGCACGGCAGCGCGGGGGCCCGGGCGCGGCGGCCGGGCCGGCGGCGCGCCTCGAGCTCGTCGTCCTCCTCCTCCGCGCCCTCCGGCGGCTCCCAGTCCGGCTCGGCCGACGCGGCCGGCTCCGGCTCGGGCTCGTCCGGCGACTCCGGCTCGGGCGTGGGCGTCGGCGCGGCCGGCCGGGGCGCGCGCGGCGCCTTGGGCGCGCCGGCCTTGGCGCCCCTGGGCGGCGTGGCCGCGGCGGCGGCCGGCGGCGGCCGCTCGTCCTCCTCCTGCTGGGCGGCGCGGACGCGCGCGTCGGGCGGACAGGGGAGGTACGGCAGGAGGGTCCGGCGCCAGGCTGCGGCTGCGGCGGGGGGGAGTGCTTTGCGTCCGGACGGGGCGGGCGGTCCCAGCCGCATGCGCGACCACCCCAATCGGTTGCATGGCGGGCAGCCCATGCATGCTGGCGCACAAAAGCCAAAAAAAAGAAGGTCTGTTGCCTGGGGCGCCCACCTCGGCGTCCCTCACGCCGTACAGCGGGCACGCCTTGTTCTTCGAGTTGTGCCCGACCTGCGCGCCGCCGCGCCCGCCCGGTCAGCGGCCTGGCGGGCGGCGCAGGGCGGCGCGGCGCTCAGCGTCACACGGCGCTCTTCACGCACCCGCAGGCCCTCACGGCCGAGGCAGCTCTGCCCTGAAGCAGCACAGCTCGCACGGGCGCCTGGGGGCAGCAGCCCGGCGCGCCGCCGCCCGGCACCCCCACTGGGTCACCTGATGACACAGTGCACCTCGGCGGCCGCGGCCCCGCTTTCTGCTGCTCCTCGCTGCAAGCACGCACGGGCGGCCTCGCGCCCGCACCTGGTTGCACTTGCGGCAGCGGATCGCGGCCTTGGCCTTGCGCGCGCCGGCGGCCGCGTCGCCGGCGCCGCCGCCGTCGCCGCGCCGCCGCCCGCGGATGGTGCGCCGGCCAAAGCCCCACTGCCCGGGCGCGCCCTCGCGGCCGTCGCGCGCGTAGAACGAGTTGAGCGCCCATACCTGCGGTTAGGGTAGGGTTTGATTGAATAATGCAGGTCTTTGTTGTCGACGCTGTGTTGAGGGGACCGGGGCGGCGGGCAGGCGGGCTTGCTCAGCGGCGCAACAGGCGCCGGTCATGCCGGCAGCCAGTCAGCACGCCTGCGCACGCGCAACAGGCGCCTGTGGGGAGCCGGCCGCCCGAGCGCACGCCACGAGCTCTACGAAGTACATGCGCGGCGGCACCGCACATGCGCAGAGGTGGTCGCGCGGCAGGACGCCGCGCCGCCTCACTGCAGTCATGCGCTGAGCCGCACCGCGCGCCGCATGCATGGCCCCCTGCTCCTCATGGGGCGGACAGGCCACGCGCGCACGCAGAGCGCCGCAGGCCCGCGGCCGCGCGCCTTGTCCGGGTGCGTGTAGATGAGCTCGCGCGTGGTGACCGCGCCGTCGGGCGCCGTGTGCGTGATGGTGCGCCGCAGCCGCCGCGCGCCCGGCTCGGCCTCCAGCGCCGAAGCGGCGGCCGCAGCGGCCTCTGCGCCCAGAAAGCCGCCCGCGCGCAGCTCAGCCAGGCCCGCCGCATCCTCGGCCTCCTCCGTGATGGCCGCCAGGCCGGCCGGCATTGGCCTGCGCTTGCCCTGCGCTGGCGCGGCGCCGTCAGGCGCGCCCGCGGCCGCCCGGCCTCGCCAGGCCTGCCACCGTCGACAGGAGCAAATATCCCCTCGCGCTCGGCAAGCAACCCGCACGCATCTGCACCGCACCGGTCGCTGCGCATGCACGTTCCCCTCAGCGCGACAGCGGCAGGCTGGCCAGCACCCGCCCGCACTCGCACATCCTTCGATCGAGACACAATTCTGTTTTGACTGCCTCCCGAATCACGAGTCCAGCTCTTGGTAACCGTGATAATGATAATGATCGAATACATCACACAACATCATGGAGGGTCGGATGGCGCGGCGCGGCAGGGCGCCCACGCCGCGCGCCGGGCGTGGGGACGCCCGGGCGGCGGCAGCGCGCCGGCTTCTTGGCGGGCGTCGGCGCCTCCTCCGCGCCCAATGCGCGGTCCAGCTCGCGCTCGCTGCCCGCGTCGGAGTCGCTGCCGCCGGCGAAGTCGCCGCCGCCGCCGCGCAGCACCTCGGCCTGCGCCGCCCCGCACCCGCGCCCTCAGCGCGCGCGCCTCGCAGCCCGCCGCCTGCTTCCCGGCCGTCCTCCTTCCTGCGCGGTTGCCTCTGGCCCTAATAACGCCGCCGCTGCGCCGCCGCCTCACAGCAGCGCCCGCCGCCGCGCTTGCGGCTGCCGCGCGAACGCTGCCCGGAAGCAGCACCGCATAGTACCCGCACAGGCCCCTGGCGGCAGGCGGGAACTGAGGCGCGCGCGCCTGGCGCGTGAAGATGGCCTGCGCGCGCTGCAGGCCCTGCTGCAGCAGCTCGAGCGCGGAGAGGCGCTGCGCGCGCGCGAAGCGCTTGCCGAAGCGCGCGCCGGCCTCGCCGCCGTCGGCCTGCGCCGCGCTGCTCAGCTCGCGCACCAGCCCGATGCGCTGCCAGCGCGTCAGTCCTGCGCGCGCGCGCCGCGCGTGAGCGCCGCGCGCCCGTGGCCCAAGGCCGTGGCACCGCTCAGTGCCCTGACCGCCCGATGCCAAACCTTAACCCTTATCCAACCCCAACCCTATCAAGGGCCGCGCGCCGTCGATCTCGGCCTCGCCGACGCCGAGCGAGAGCAGGATCTGCTTGGAGGCGGCCATGTTGAGGCGGCGCAGGTCGGCGTTGGTGCCCGTGATGCCGCCCGCGCCCGCCTTGCCGGCCGGGCCCGCGCCGTCCGCCGCGCCGGCCGCCTGGCCGCGCGCGCTCCGCGTCACACGGGCGCCGCGGAAGGCCGGCGCAGGACGGGCCCGCGCGCCGCCGCACATTTCTCACTTGGAGCCGCGGGCCACATGCTTCTGGCTGTGCATGGCTTGAACACACAGAGGTGGTGGATGCGCGCGCAAGGACAAGGAGAGCCGGCCGCGTGCTAGGGTAGGGTAGGGTTGGGCGCGCCTTGCGCGCGTCGCGCAGCAGCGAGAAGCCGATGCCGCGGCCGGTGGGGTCGCCGGCGCCGGTCAGCGCCAGGCGGCCGCGGCCCTCGCGCAGCGCGGCGATGAAGTTGTCGGTCAGCGCCCAGGGCGTGGCGCCCACCGCCAGTGCGGCCGCCGCCGCTGCGCGCCGCACGCCCTGCGCGCCGGCCCCGCCTCATCCCGCGCGCAGCCCGACCGCGGGGCCGCGGGGCGCGCGGCGGCCGCCCGGCAGCCGCGTGCGGGCGCCCAGTGTGCGGCGCACACAGGGGCACGCCGCCCACATGCGTTCGACGTGTACACATGTGGGCACGCCGCATGTGTGTTCCCATGTGCGGCGCACACATGCGCCGCGCACATTGCGCGGGCCGCGCGCGTGCGGCGGCAAGCGCGGGCCCGCAGCCGAGACACAGGCCGGCACTAAAGGCGCAGCGGGGCGACGGCGGCGGCCGGCGCCGCACCGGCGCGGGCAGCAGCTGCTCGGCGGCCGCGCGCAGGCGCTCCGGCGGCAGCGCGGCTAGGCGCTCGTGCGCGGCGACGCCCGACGCGGCCAGGCGCAGCAGGCCCGCGCGCATCGCCTCGTGGCCGCACCACTGGTCCGGCGTGACCAGCCGCCGCAGCTCGCCCTCCACCGGCAGCCGCCCGCCCGGGCGCAACCCTATGAGAACCTCGGCGCCCTCGCCGCCGCGCGCGCCCACCTCCACATCCGGCAGCCGCTCCTTCAGGCGCCCGCGCACGGCGCCCTCGGAGAGCCCCGGGAACTGCTCGGCCAGCTCGGCCAGGCGCAGCGCGGGCGGCCCGCCGCGGCCCTTGGCCGCGCGCGCCTCGCGCCGGCGCAGCTCGCGCGCCACGAACGCGGCCATGCGCCGGTCGCTGAGCTCCCTGGCGCAGCGCTCCCGCGTCAGCCCGGGCGGCCCTGCGACCCCGACGCCCCGCGGGCCGCGCTGGCTGGGGCAATGAGCGGGCTGCGTGCCCGGCGCAGCCGGGGCGCGCGGCGCCGGCCAGGCCACCCTGCCGCTGCCGCGGCGTCTGCGCTGGCAGGGAGCATGCCGGCTTGCACAGCCCCGCACGCGGCCGCACAATTCCCCCCTAGAACAACCACTGGCAGAAAGGCGTTTGCAGAGGGCGACGCATCTGCAACCCCTGCTTGAGGACGTCTCACATTCCCGCGTTGACGCCGGCGTGCAAGGCCTCAATACACGCGGTGTCCCTGCGCCACAGCGCCGCGCCGGCGCAGGGGGGGCAGCGGCGCGCACCGCGCGTCGCGCGAGCCGGGTAACGGCACGCGCACGTGCGGCTCCTGCTGCCCGACCGCCAGCGCGCCGGTCAGCTCGCGCAGCGCCAGGCCGCCCTCCGGCGAGCGCACGGCGAGGAAGTCGCGCCCGCCGGGCGCGTGCGGCGCGGCCGGAGCGCAGAACAGGTTGGCGTCCACCGCCAGCCGCGCCTCGCCGCCGCCCAGCGCGCCCAGCGCGAACGGCGGCTCGTCCTCCGGCTGCAGCGCGTCCACCTGGCGGCCGCGCGCGCCGGCGCAGGTCGTGCTCCCAGGCTCTGATTTGAGCTCCCCGGCCCCGGCAGGTCGGGCTTCCTGGCCTTGCGGGTCAGGCTCCCCGGCTATGGCGGGTTGGGCTCCCAGGCTCCAGCGGCGGCGGATGCATGAGAGAGCGTCCACGCGCCGCCGCGCCCCGCTAACCAGCGCACGACGGCCGCCACCCGCCCGCCCCGCAGGCGCGCCGCAGCGCTCGGCGGAGCGGCGCGGGCCACCAGAGCGCAGCAACAGCCCGGGCTGCACGGTGAGCCGGGCGGGCGCAGGCGTGCGGGCGAGGCGTGCGGGCGCGGCCCTTTGCGTAAACCCTACCCCTACCCTATGGGGGCACCGCGGCGCGCGCCTGGCCGACGCGCCAGCGCGGCGCGGCCTGCGCCAGGCGCTGGTGCCCCGCGTCCAGCGCGCCGCGCTTGCGGTAATACGTGGTCAGCCGCGCGCCCATGCCCGGCCGCGCCAGCAGCAGCGGCGCCTCCTCCAGGTACTCCAGCAGCAGCACGTGCCCCTCCGCGGCCGTCAGGTCCTTCTTCTTCTGCGCGCCGCCGGCCGCCGGCCCGCGCGCTCAGCCGCCCCGGCCGCGCAGGGCCGCTCCCAGGGACAAGGACAGGGACAGGTATCGGCGGCCTCCGCTCGGTGCTGCGTGGCTCGTCGCGCGCGCGCGCCAGACGCAGGCGCCCCACCGCAGGCGCCCCGCTGCAGGGACCCGCGTGCAGCGGGCGCGGCGCGCGGGCGCGCCGTGAAGGCGCCGGGCGGGCGCAGCGAGATGGATGCCGAGGCCGCGTCTGGCACGGCGCACGCGGACCGCGAGGGCAGCGGCCGCAGCCGCGGCAGCGCCGCCGCCAGCTCCGCCGCGGCGTCCGCCGGCACGCCCGCCTCGGCGAGCGGGGCGGCGTCCGGCAGCAGCCGCGGCGCCGCGCCGCGCAGCCACACCAGCGCGCGCTCGCCTGCGCGCACCCCCGACCGGTGAGCCGCTCGCGAGCGCGAGCCGGGCAGCCCGGGGCTTGCGTGCCGCCAGAGCTGCGCGAGCGGCGCGCCCGGCCCGCGCACAACGGGCGCCGCATAGCGCGCGTGCGCGACCACAAGCCCGCCCTGCGCCCGGAGGGGCAGGCGCGCGCGCGCGCCAAGGGTCGGCGGCGGCGGCGTCTGCGCCCGGCCTGCGCGCTGGGCGGGCCGGGCGGGAGGCGCGCGGCGCGCACCCGCGGCCGCCTTGAACTTGCCGGTGCAGGCCAGGCGCCAGAGGTCGGCCGCGGAGACGGCCGCCAGCTGCACGTCGCGGAAGCTCTGCGCGAGCGCCTCGTGGCCGGCGCCCACCAGCGCGGCCAGGCGCACCTGCACGCCGCCGGCGCCGCCCGCCGCTGCGCCGCCTGCGCCGCGCGCGCGGTCGGGGCCGCGTCAGCACGCACGCGTGCTGCGGTCCGGCCAGTCCGGCTCTCTCCTGTGGACAATGTGTCTGTGTCCCGATTTCCTTTGACTGGGCCCCGGCAGCTCAGCGCGTGCGTGCGACAGGATGCGGGGCGAGCGGATAAGGTGCACTGACCACGCGAAAGCCCAAGCGGTGGTGTCCCAAGCGGCGCAGGCGACAGCCGCAGCGCGCGCGCGCCCCGCGGGGCCGCCGCACCGCGGCCCAGCTTGACGCGCGGCGGCTGCGGCGCGGGCACGAACGCGGCGAGCGGGCGGTGCAGCAGGTCCGCGCGCCCCAGCGCCTTGACCGGCAGCGTGGCCAGCGAGGCGGCCGGCGTGGCGTGCCGCGCGAGCGCCGCCGGGCCGCCGCGGTCGCCGCGGCGCTGCGCGCGCGCTGCGTACGCCGCGTCGCCGCTCACGTTGAAGCGCGCAAGCGCGGCCGCGGCGGCGCCGGCGCCCGCCGGCGGCGGCGCGACCGGCGGCGGCCGCGCCGGCGCGGGCAGCACGGTGGCGGGCGCGTGGCCGAATGCGGCCGCGTCGGCGCCCGGCAGCGCCTCGAACGTCATGCGCGCGTCGCCCATGTCCAGCAGCAGCGGCGGGCGCGGCGGCGCGGGGGGCGGG
>JAABUU010005873.1_pt1 | contig 13458 bp, 12 predicted proteins | sample 5559301 | NCBI WGS metagenome assembly JAABUU01 (sample SAMN10711884, study PRJNA513360) | rock metagenome | isolation source: Antarctica rocks | place: Antarctica: Victoria Land, Richard Nunatak white | reverse complement strand
TCAGGTGTCGCCGGCCACAGCCTGCGGCGCGGCTTTGCGACCGCGGCTGCCCGGGCGAAGAAGCCCGATCGGATGATTAAACGGCACGGACGCTGGAAGAGTACGGCGATGCTCGACCGCTACATCGAAGACGGCACACGCTGGGACGATAACGCATCAGCAGGACTCGGCCTATAACGCGCGCGTGATTAATCGCTTCGCATGTAAGCAATCTCAAAGGCCTCATGGAAGGTACGTATTTTCATATGCCCCGAGTGAAGGCCGGAACGACGGCAAACGGAAAAGCGATCACCGCAAAGTCGCACAGGAAGTCCGCAGCGAACGCAGAGCTGGGATTTCCGGCTGAGACCGCCGTCGCGAAGTTGCCGAAGAAGAAGACGAATGGCGGCGACCTCGGATTCGAAGCGACCCTCTGGTCAACGGCGGATCAGCTGCGCGGCTCGATGGACGCCTCGGAGTACAAGCACCCCGTCCTGGGGCTGATCTTCCTGAAGTACATCTCAGACGCGTTCGAGGAAAAGCACGCGCAGCTCGTAGCGGAGCCGGATTCCGATCCCGAGGATCGCGACGAATACATCGCTGAGAATATTTTCTGGGTTCCTCCAGACGCACGCTGGTCGCAGATCGCCGCGAAAGCAAAGTCTCCGCAGATTGGCGAGATCGTCGATAAGGCGATGATCGCGATCGAGCATGACAACCCGCGCCTGCGCGGCGTGCTGCCGAAGGAGTATGCAAAGCCATCCCTTGGCTCGACGCGACTCGGCGCGATCGTCGATCTCGTGAACGGCATCGGCCTTGGGAACGCCGAAGCGCGCAAGCACGACGTCATCGGCCGCGTTTACGAATATTTTCTCGGACGGTTTGCCAACGCCGAAGGCAAAGCTGGCGGCGAGTTCTATACGCCGCGTTCCGTTGTCCGGCTCATGGTCGAAATGATCGAGCCGTACAAGGGGCGCGTATTTGACCCGTGCTGCGGTTCGGGTGGGATGTTCGTGCAGTCCGAAGCATTCGTGCTCGCGCACGGCGGAAAGATCGGCGACGTCTCGATCTACGGCCAGGAATCGAACCACACAACCTGGCGACTTGCGATGATGAACCTCGCGATTCGCGGCATCGACGCCGACATCACCTGGAACGAAGGCGGCTCGTTCCTCCAGGACGCGCAGCCCGATCTCAAGGCCGACTTCATCCTCGCGAACCCGCCGTTCAACGACAGCGAGTGGGGCGGCGACGGTTTGCGTGACGACAAACGCTGGAAGTTCGGTATCCCGCCGGCCGGAAACTCAAACTACGCCTGGATCGAGCACTTCATCTATCATCTTGCGCCGACGGGCATTGCGGCGTTCGTGATGGCGAATGGTTCGATGTCCTCGAATCAGAGCGGTGAGGGTGAGATTCGGAAGGCGCTCATCGAAGCGCAGAACGGCGGCCTCGTTGACTGCATGATTGCACTGCCGGGCCAGCTATTCTACACGACGCAGATCCCCGTTTGCGTGTGGATTCTCGCGCGCGATCGGCGCAATCATAGCCTCCGCGATCGTAGTGGCGAGATTCTTTTCATCGATGCCCGCAAGCTGGGAGAGATGACGGACCGGACGCATAAGGCCCTACGCAACGAGGACATTGCTAAAATCGCCGGTGCGTACCACACATGGCGCACGAAGGATAGTGGCTGGGCCGATGTCGCCGGCTTCTGCAAAGCGGCGACACTCGATGAGGTCCGCAAGCATGGGCACGTTCTCGCTCCGGGGCGCTACGTCGGCACGGAGGAGCTCGAAGACGACGGTGAGCTGTTCGCGGACAAGATGGACCGGCTTACATCGCTTCTGCGCGAGCAACAGTCCGAATCGACACGACTTGATTCGACGATTAGCGACGCTCTGCGTAAGGTTGGCTATGGCGCTGAATAAATGGCACGTCATGCCGCTCGAGGATTGCATGGATGCCATTATCGACTATCGTGGGAAGACGCCTCGAAAGACCGATAATGGCATTCCTTTGGTCACCGCAAAAATCGTTAAGGACGGAAGACTTCAAGTCCCGTCGGAGTTCATCTCCGAAGACGACTATGATACCTGGATGACTCGAGGAATTCCGCAAGCCGGAGACGTGGTAGTTACAACAGAGGCGCCGCTCGGCGAGGTGGCTCAGCTTAACGGTGACAAAATTGCCCTAGCGCAACGTATCATTGTATTGCGTGGAAAGGCGGGCTTGCTGGACAACACGTTCTTGAAGTTTCTCATCCAAGCGCCTCAAGTCCAATCCCAACTGTCTGCTCGTGCTTCTGGCACGACCGTTAGCGGCATAAAGCAGAGCGAACTGCGCCGTATCTCGCTAGAGTTGCCTAGTATACGCGAACAGCGTGTCATAGCGTCTATACTCGGCGCGCTTGATGACAAGATCGAACTCAACCGCAAGATGAGCGCGACGCTTGAGGCCATGGCGCGGGCGCTGTTCAAATCGTGGTTCGTCGACTTCGACCCCGTGCGCGCAAAGGCCGAAGGCCGCGACCCCGGTTTACCCGCAGAAATCGCCGCGTTGTTCCCGGATTTGTTGGAAGAAACGGCGCGTGGCTCCGTTCCCGGAGGTTGGAATCTCGTCTCTCTAACCGATATGGTCGAGATTAACCCAGCTACGTCTCTTGCAGGCATCTTGGAAGCACCGTACCTCGATATGTCCAATGTGCCAACGAGAGGGCATGCTGTTGGTACCGTCGTCGCGCGCACCGTTTCATCTGGATCGCGATTCAAACTGGGTGACACCCTACTGGCTCGCATTACTCCCTGTTTGGAAAACGGAAAGACTGCGTTCGTCGACTTTTTGCCGGAAGGCATCGCGGGATGGGGCTCTACTGAGTTCATCGTTATGCGCCCCCGTCATCCAATGCCAGTAGAATATGGTTACCTTCTTGCCAGAAGCGACGCGTTTCGCGCCTATGCGATCGGGAAGATGACTGGCACGAGCGGGCGTCAGAGGGTCCCCACAGATTCTCTAGCGGCATATCCCGTCGCGCAACCATCTGCGGCAATATGCGTGGCTTTTGCGTCGGTAGTTCAGCCCGTGTTTAGGCGCATGTCCACCGCATCTGCAGAGTGTCGTACACTAGCCGCGCTCCGCGACATATTACTGCCGAAACTCATCTCGGGCGAACTCCGCGTCGGAAATGCTGAACGCATGCTGGCGGCGCTGGCGTAATGTCTAGCTATCTCGATGAGGATGCCGTTGAGCAATATGCGATTGAGGTGCTTAAGGGGCTTGGCTACGCATATCTGCACGGCCCCGAGATCGCGCCGGGCGGTGCGCACGAAGAGCGAACCTCATTCAAAGATGCCGTCCTGGTCGGGCGTCTCCGCTCCGCCTTAACGCGACTGAATCCCGATCTTCCGGCTTCCGCTATCGGCGATGCGCTACGGAAAGTCACCGTTCACGACACGACCGATCTCGTGCTCAACAACCAGCGCTTCCATAAGTTTCTGATCGAGGGCGTCGACGTCGAGTATAGCGACGGCGGCGGCACCGTTCGTTACGCGAAGGCACGGATCATCGATTTTGCCGATCCCGACGCGAACGACTGGCTCGCCGTCAACCAGTTCACCATCAAGGAAGACGCGGGGGAGCGCCGGCCTGACCTCATGGTATTCATAAATGGCCTTCCCATTGGGCTTTTCGAATTCAAGAATCCGACCGACGAGAAGGCCACGGTCCTCAGCGCGTACCGTCAAGCGCAGACCTATAAACGCGACCTTCCGGCGCTCCTGGCCTACAACGAAGTCCTCGTGGTCGCAGACGGTACGCAAGCGCGGATGGGGTCGCTCACGGCGGACTGGGAACGTTTCAGCACTTGGAAGCGCGAAGACGGCGCCAAGGTCCCAATCGAAATCGAGCCGCTCGTGAACGAGGTGTTCGAGAAACGGCGGCTTCTCGACATCATCCGATATTTTGTGCTCTTCGAAGCGACGACGCCCGCGAATAAGATCCTCGCCGCGTATCACCAATACTACGGCGTGAACAAAGCCGTCGAACGGACCATTGCCGCGACGGCCGAGGGCGGGGACCGCCGAATCGGCGTCTTCTGGCACACGCAGGGTAGTGGCAAGAGCCTCTCGATGGCATTTTACGCTGCAAAGATTGCGCAGCAGCCGGAGCTCGCGAATCCGACCCTCATCGTTCTCACCGATCGCAACGATCTCGACGATCAGCTCTTCGGCCAGTTCATGCGCTGCACTGAGTTTTTGCGGCAGACGCCGGAACAGGTTGAGAGTCGGGACGCTCTGCGCGACGCGCTTGCCGTCGCCTCCGGCCACATCGTCTTCGCGACCATTCAAAAGTTCTTGCCCGAAACGAGCAACGGCCGCTACCCCGCGGTGACCGATCGCCGGAACGTGATTGTCATCGCCGACGAGGCGCACCGCAGCCAGTACGGCTTCGCCGGCAAGTTAGACGAGCGCACCGGAGAGATGGCATACGGGTTCGCGCGCCATCTCCATGACGCGCTGCCTAACGCCTCATTTATTGGCTTTACCGGAACGCCGGTCGAGACCGCGGACCACAATACCCGTGCCGTCTTCGGCAACTACATCGACGTCTACGACGTGCGACGTGCCGTCGAGGACGGCGCGACGGTCCCAATTTACTACGAGGCGCGAATCGTCAAGGTCAACCTTGATCCAGCTAAAGTTTCGTACCTCGACGAAGAGTTTGAGGAGATTACCGAAGGCCAGGAAGACAACGAGAAACGACGCAGTGCGAGCCGATGGTCGCAGATCGAGGCGCTGGTCGGAGCGGATTCCCGCGTCGATGAGGTAGCGCGTGACATCGTTGCTCACTTCGAGCAGCGGCAGACGGGTTTCGACTTCGACGGCAAGGCGATGATTGTGTGCATGAGTCGCCGTATTTGCGCGCGGCTCTATGCGGCTATCGTCGCGCTTCGTCCCGCTTGGCACGATGACGCCGACGAGCGCGGCCTCATCAAGGTCGTCATGACGGGAAGTGCAGCAGATGATCTGCTCATGCAGCCGCATATCCGCAACAAGCCGCGCCGCCGCGGCATCGAGAAACGATTCAAGGACGCCGCCAACCCGCTCAAACTTGTCCTCGTGCGCGATATGTGGCTGACCGGTTTCGACGTGCCGTCGCTCCATACGATGTATGTCGACAAGCCGATGAAAGGCCATAGCCTCGTTCAGGCAATCGCCCGCGTCAACCGTGTTTTCAAGACCAAGGCCGGCGGACTTGTCGTCGACTATTTCGGCATTGCCAACGATCTCAAGCGCGCGCTTGCAACCTACATCGACTCCGGTGGTAGCGGAGATCCCGTGCTTCCCGAGCAGGATGCGGTTGCCGTGCTCCAACGCGACTACGAAGTCGTGCGAGCGATGTTCCACAAGTTCCCGTATCAAGGCTATCTCGAAGGCGACACGGCCCAGAAGATGCTGGGGCTGAACAAGGGCGCTGATCATATCCTCGGCCTCGAGGACGGGAAGGCTCGGTATCTGCGGTCGTGCGCGAGTCTCGCAAAAGCGTTCTCGCTTGCATCGACGTCGGATTATGCGCGTGGTATCGGCGACGAGGTCGCGTTCTTCAAGGGCGTGCGGGCAACAATCATCAAGGTCTCGCCATCGGGCGGTCAGAGTCTTGAAGAGATCGATCTCGCGCTTGCGCAACTCGTTTCCGACGCGATCGGTTCGCGTGGCATCGTGGACGTGCTCGAGCAGGCCGGGGTGAAGCGTCCCGACATCTCGGTGTTCTCCGACGATTTTCTCGCTGAGATCGCCGGAATGCAGCAGCGCAACCTTGCGCGCGAGATGCTCGAGCGGCTGTTGCGCGACGAAATCAAAGTTCGGTCTCGCCAGAACGCGGTCCAAGCACGTAAGTTTTCCGAGATGCTGTCGGAGGCGATCACAAAATACGATAGCCGTTCGCTCACGACGATGCAGCTCATCGAGCACCTCATCGAGTTCGCAAAAGAGCTGCGCGACGACCCGGAGCGCGCCGAGTCAATGGGTCTTTCCGAGGACGAGCTAGCCTTCTACGACGCGCTCGCACAAAGCGAGAGCGCGGTGCAGGTTCTCGGCGACGTGCAACTACGCGCGATCGCCAGGGAGCTTGTTAAGAGCGTGCGAGAGAGTGCGACTATCGATTGGAGTTTACGCGCGAGCGTTCGCGCTGGCATCAAGCTGCGGATCAAAAAGATCTTACGAAAGCATGGATATCCGCCCGATGCGAGCGACTCGGCGACAGAGCAAGTGCTCGAGCAGGCAGAACTGTTATGCCAAGCCGCTGCGTGAAGTTGTTTTGCCAGCATACGAGAAACCCGCCGGTCTAGAACGGCGGGTTTCTTACAATTCGGGGATCACTCGTGCGCTCAAGGACGCTCAACGTGCCTGACATTCTGTTGCGTTTGTCTCGGCGTCTTCCGCACTTTAAGATGCTGATTTACAAGTTTCCCGGACCGCACGGAGCCGAAAAAACGATATCGGTAGTCCGCGTTGCTCTAGGGACCCAACCGCCCACTGGTGCGTGCGCTCGACGGCAAGCCCCTCCCGACGTTGCCACTGCGCAAGAATGTCGACGCCACACCGTCCGTCGGCCCAGACCTCAGTGAGCCGGGGGACTTCGGCCTCTGGATCGGCGAGGCCACCGGGATGCTCTCGTCACTCGGGCACACCGCCGGATTGCAGCGCGGCTCGAACGTCACCCTCAACCTCCGCGACGCGGCCAAGAACATCGCGATTTTCGGCGAGACCGGCACCGGCAAGACCACCCGCGTCATCAACCATTTGCTCGTCCAAGCGCTCGACTTCGATTGCGGCGGACTCATTTTCGATGTGCGCGGCGACTTCCACACCACCGCAGCCCACGCTGCGCAGCTCACCGGCAAGACGATCCAACGCGTCGGCGTCGGTCAACTCGGGCTTAACTTGCTCGACGGCCTCACGCCCAACACCGCGGCCGGGTTCCTTGAAGCGGCTTTCAAACTACTCGGTCAGGGCGAGGGTGACTCGGCTTTTTGGCTCTCGCTCGCCGTCGCACGCTCGCAAGCCGCACTTGCCGTTCTCTTCCACGTCCCAGGCGCATACTCGCTGAAGGGGCTTTACGATTACGTCTTCGACGAGCGCTGCCGCAAGGCCGCGATCGCGACCGCGGGCGAGGCGCTCCTCGAACTCCAAGTTCGCGCCGCCGACGGCGACCGTGACGCGAGTCTCGATGCGCGACGACTCAAGAGCGCGATCGATTACGAAGCGACCATAGCCGCGCAGTATACCGATAAGGAACGAAGCGGCGTCAACCGCACGATCGAGACCGCCCTCGCGCGATTCGCAGACCCAGAGCTCGAAGACGCGTTCTGCACCGACGCCGGTGACCAAGCGAATCTCGCCGACGTCCTCAACGGCAGCGTGTTCGTGGTTAACGTACCGCGCGACCGCTTCAAGGCCGCCGCCAACGTCGTCTACCTCTTCGTCAAAGAGCGCTTCTTCCAAGCCGTCAACGCACGCGTGCAAATCCCAGCGGGGCCCCGCAAAAGCCGGCCGCTCCTCTTTCTCTGCGACGAGTACCAACAGATCTGCAGCGCGGGCGACGCGCAGTTCTTCGACACATCGCGCGCACTCGGGGTCATCGGCATCGTCGCCTCGCAGTCGATCGAAGCCTACATCGCCACGATCGGCAACGAACACGCGGCAACGGCCCTGCTCGGCAACTTTACCAACATCATCGCGTTTCGCTCGACCGAACGCACGATGGACTATGTTGCCGGCAAACTCGGCGACGTCGACGTCTGGAAAGAAACGTACAACACCGGTCGCTCCAAACAGCCGACGATCTTCTTCCCGCGCGCGGCCTCGGTCTCCGAGGGACACTCGGCGTCGACGCAGCGCCAACGCCTTCTCACCGCACAAACGTTTCGTGGCCTCAGCGCCGACCAAGCCGTTGCACTGCTCACCGTCGATGGCGCCGCCTTCGATGACGTGCTGTCCGTCCCTCAGGTCACGGACGACGACCTCGATCGCTACGGGAGCTTTTCGTGACCTCATCGACCACACAACCAGAACGTCCGCCCGCAACGGTCCTCATGAGCGGTGGCATAGACTCGACGGCATGCGCTCATTTTCTCCTCGCTCAAGGGCTCAAGGTGCGCGGTATTTTTTTCGATTACGGTCAGGCGGCGGCTCACAGCGAACTAATTGCCGCGACAGACGTTGCTTCATCGCTTTGCATCCCGCTCGCAACGTACACCGTTTCCGGAGCCGATCGCTATTCTGGCGGTGAACTGCTTGGACGAAATGCTTTCCTCATTTTCACCGCTCTTTTTCTCGGACGTTGCCATTCCGGTCTCCTCGCTCTCGGGATCCATCACGGTACGCCATATTACGATTGCTCGAGCGTCTTCATCGAAGCCGCAGAACAACTGATCGCCGAGCACACCGCCGGCCGGACCTCACTGGCGACTCCCTTTCGGGCGTGGAGGAAACAAGACATCGTAGCGTATGCCGTTTCAGCTCACGTGCCGCTGCATCTCACATACAGTTGCGAGCTGGGCGTCGACCCGACGTGCGGCGAGTGCCTGTCATGCCGTGATCGAGCGTCACTGCGTGTTAGCTAAGCGACGATCGCTGAAACTGAACGGCGCCGAGCTACAACGCACGCCACTACTTGTTCCGTCATTTTCAAGTAAAGGCTTTACGGAGGTCGCAAAGATTATCGAGACGACGAAAGAGGTTATCGAAGGCCCAACGCTTGTGAGCGCATACGATTTACATCATGGCTTCGTGGCGGGACCGTTTGATTTTGCCTCGCTGCTCTTCCTTGACAGTGGCGGCTACGAATCATCAAAGGACTGGGAACTTTCGGAAATTGCGGAGCGAGAGCATCACCCTCGTCCGTGGACGCAAGCACTTCACGATGACGTGTTGACAAAATGGAGTTCCACAGTGCCGACGGTTTTCATTAGCTACGATCATCCCAAAGAGCGTCTGCGGACGGCCGAGCAGATCGCACGCGCAAGAGCTGCGAAAGCCAAGAGATCAGACGTGATGCATGAGATTCTACTCAACCAGAGACCGAAACGGCGAGATTCTTAGATGTTCAAGCGATACTGCCGTACATCCACGATCTGGCGCCTTTTGACGCGATCGGCGTTACCGAAAAAGAGATCGGCAACTCGATTCTTGAGCGAATGGAAAACATTGCCAGATTGCGTATGGCCCTTACGGCGGCGGGGCTGGACATGCCAATTCATGTGTTCGGTAGCCTCGATACGATTACGTCACCGATGTACTTTCTCGCTGGAGCTGACATTTTCGATGGATTAACCTGGCTCCGCTTTGCCTTCTATAAGGGCTACACAATGTACAAGCACAATTTCGGTGCGATCGATCTCGGAACACACGTAAAGACGCACCTTATCGATGGCCGCTCATGGTTCCACAACTACGGCTATCTCATGAATATGCAACTCGAAATGCGCCGCTACCTGAATGAAGGCGACATTACGTCGTTTACCGACCATTCCGACTTGTTCCGCCAGGGATTGCAAACGACGTTGGAAGCGGTGAGTTCATAAATGGGCGGCGGCGGAGGCGGCGGCTCCTTTAGTTCGACGAAGCCCGAAGACCTCGCACGCCTCGTGCGCAAGGCCGAGGATGAAACGACTGTCGCAGCGTTTGAAGGCAAGTTGTCGGATTTGCTTGGTAACTTGCTCGGGACAGCCAACGCGCGAGATCACGTTCTCGTGCAAGAGCGGCTTGATGAGATTAAGACGTCTCTGGAGGCCGAAATCGAAGGCACAATTGACCTGCTCTTCGGCGGATCCGTGGCCAAGCATACATATGTCGACGGGCTAAGTGACGTGGATTGCCTTCTGTTCCTTGACGACACGGAGCTTAAGGATCATACACCGCGCGGCGCGCTGGCGCGTTTAGAAAGCATGATCACAAAGGCGCTTCCGCCGGGCGCTCGAGCATCTGCGGGACATATGGCCGTTACTATCGACTACACGGACGGCATGCAGCTACAGCTACTACCCGCCATAACAATGCAGAACGGGCAGCTAAAAGTCCGCTCGTCGCTACGCGACGATTGGTCGCACATTAATCCTACGACGTTTCAAAATGCGTTGACGCGTCGCAACGAACAATGCGGCGGTAAGCTCGTCCCGACGATAAAGCTCGCGAAAGCTATCAACGCCGAGTTCCCAAAGGCGCAGCGCCTGAGCGGATATCACCTCGAAAGTTTGGCTATCGCTGCATTTCGCGACTACAAGGGCAAGAAAACCGTCGCAGCCATGCTGCCAGCATTCTTCGAAAAAGCCAAGAGCCTCGTCCTTTCACCGATTCGAGACAGTACGGGCCAGTCTGTTCACGTTGACGGGTACCTTGGGAAGGCAGACAGTCCAGAGCGTGTCGCGGCTCAGCACCTTCTCTGGAGGGTGGAAAAACGGATACGCAATGCATCTGCCTCTAACTCGATCGCCCAATGGCGTGCAATGTTCGGCATTGATGAATGAGCCGTCAGCGACTGACTTCGCACCAGAGATCGAACGGATTCGTCGCGTCGCTGATACGCTATGTACCGGGCATGCCAACCTACGAGACCGCTATGCGCGCTACGCGCTGCTTCTCGACCTTTCGGTAATGGCGCTCGCTACGTGGCTTGCCGCGCTGGCTTTCGTGCAACCCCGAATAAATGCGCGGTTGACCCCGCCGGGTTTTGAGCCGGACATTTGGGGTGGATTGTTGGCGATAGCTGTACTCTTCTTATCGATCGTGCAACTCCGAGTAGACTGGAAGGGGCGCTCAGATGCCCATAAGCGGACCCTCGACGTCTATGCCGAGGTCAAACGCGAAGCCGGCTATCTTCTCGCAAGCGGTTCCCCATTAGCTCTCGACGCTTGCCGCCGTGTTCTCGCCCGGTATGATATGGCGTCGAGCGTGGGCGTCGCCATTCCGGAACGCGAATTCCTGCCCCAGAAACAAAAGCACAAGTTGAAGGTCGCGCTCAGCAAACATCTCGACACGCATCCTGCAGCATCACTTCTCATTACTCGAATAACGTTCTGGCTGAGGGATAATTTCCGCGCGAAAGACCGACATGTCTAAACTGCACGCCGCGTTGGAATTTTTTGAGGAAGCCAAGGCATACAGCACGATCAGCGCCCTCCAAGATGAAGTGGAATGGCAACGCTCGCGCGACTGGCACGCGTTCTGCGAAGCGGATTTATTACGCGAAGGCGCATGGGTGATCTTGTGTACGGGATTTCGCGAGACCATAGTCCGGAAGAGCTTTGGCTATATTTCACTCGCCTTTTGTGATTGGGAGTCGGCGGCTTCGATCGTCGCGGCAGCCAGTCTATGTCGAGCGACCGCGTTGGCCGCAATTAACAACGAACGAAAGATAGATGCCATCATCGCGCTGGCCGATCAAGTCAACACACTCGGGTTTTGCGACCTTAAATACCGCATTATCGATGACCCAGTACGCGAGTTGCAGAAGCTCCCATACATCGGCCCGATCACAGCGATGCATCTCGCCAAGAATTTGGGTTTCAACTGTGCGAAACAGGATCGGCATCTGGCACGGTTGTCAGCTGCGCTCGGTTACACAGATGCCACTGAGCTGTGTGCCGCGATCGCATTTGCCAATGGTGAGAAGCTAAGCGTTGTAGATCTGATACTTTGGCGGTATATTGCCGATAATGTCCCTGATTTTCCGTACTCGCCGTGTCGGTAAACGGTTATCGGAGCGTGAATGACCTTCGCCATGGAGTTTAGCTCTTTAGACACCTCGGTGAAGCGCGTGACTACGCGCTGCGATGTCGCACGTCTAGCCTAACCGGTGCGGTGATTGAGCGCCCACTTCGCATCCGCGATCGCGCACGCGCGATCCCGACAGATGTCACAGTCGACGGCATCGCGATCGCACATAGTGCGATGCGCATCTCGCGCGGCGCGTCGAAGCGTGAGCATGTACGCGTTGCAGACGAAGTCTGCCGGAAACGCTTCGTCATGAAGAGCGCGGCCTCGGCGCGTTGCCGAGGCCGCGCTCTTCATGCTTCATGCCGCCGCAGCCGACTCGGCCGGTACGCCGTCCGTGAGCGGTTCTTCTTCCGCATAGTCATCGGCGTCGGCCGGCGAGCCGCGCAAGCCAAATTCTTCACCGCACTCCAGACACGTGCCGCGGCTCGGCTCGGCTTCATATGGCTCGATCTCGGTGTGCAGGCACACCTCTCCGTCTTCATCGGCCGTCGGCGCGGCGTTCTGCGCGCCCAGCGGATCGTCAACGATCTCGTAACCGGCGAGCAACGTGTCGTCCTGACCCTTCGACCCGACGCCGCTGCCGTTCCAACCGACGTAGTCGGCTTGCTGCACGGGCGCGAACAGCTCGAGCGCGCGCTCCGTCGCGAGATGGGCGCTGACGGCCCCGATCATGGTGCCGATCTGGTCGACGAATTTCGCGACCTTCGGCTCGCCGCCGGTCGCATTCGCACGCTGCTGCCGCGCCGCGATCGCAGCGAGTCGCGCTTGGGTGCGCTGCAAGTCCGCGAGGACGCTGTTGTCGATGCGGTCGGCGCGGCCGTACTCCGCCTCGAAGGCGCGAATGCGCTCGTCACGTTGCGTGCGCGCTTCCTGGTACAGTTCGAGCGCGCGCGTCTTCATTCGAGCGTTTGCGTCGGCGCGTGTGATTTGCAGCGCCGCCGGCGCGGTCGCGATCGTCGCAAGCGCTGTGCTACCGTTCGTCTTGGCTTTACGAGACATGGTGAAAAACTCCATCAGGCAGTGATGGTAAAGCCCATCATCAGGCGCAGTTGCACTGCGCGACGCCGACATCGCCGGCGTTTCGGGCTACGTCGCCGAAGCGAAGATCTCGGCGACGATCGCGTGCATCGCTGGATCGCACGCCAGTAAACGCTCGCGCGTCGCGCGCGGCCACGGCGAGTGCGGGTCGTTGAGCACGTCGGCGTACGCGCGCACGCACTCGGCGAAGTATTCGTCAAGGCCCGACGCGGCGTACGGCGTCACGAAGCCGCGCGCCGCAACAAACGCGGCGCGAATGTGCCGATCATAGCCGCTGCGGTACACGCCGTCGCCGAGCGCGCAATCGATCGCGTGCGCGACCTCGTGGCCAATCGTCATTGGAGTGAGCGCACGCAGGTACACCGTGCGCTCCTCTACGACGAAGAGACCCGCGGGCGAGACCGGCCACGCGTCGACGTCAACGCCGAGACGCCGCAACGCTAGCGATACGTCGCGGTAGCGCTCGCCGTCTTGCAGCGGCCGCACACGGCAGCCGGCCGCAACGAGCCGCTCGAGCAGCGGCGTTGGGTATGCGTGGAGATGTGGCGCGATCGTCGCGCGGTGGAAATCGCTCGCATCGACGAGCAGCGCGGAAACGACGTCGCTCGGGCGCGACGAAACAGAGCTTCGCATCGAAGCCTCCAAAAGAGAAGCGGGGGGCCCCAAA
>JAABUU010005872.1_pt1 | contig 13461 bp, 14 predicted proteins | sample 5559301 | NCBI WGS metagenome assembly JAABUU01 (sample SAMN10711884, study PRJNA513360) | rock metagenome | isolation source: Antarctica rocks | place: Antarctica: Victoria Land, Richard Nunatak white | reverse complement strand
TTCCGCGGTGAGCGAACGCTACCGGCTGCGTATCGCCCGGCCGGCGGCTAGAGCCCTCGCCGAACTGCTCCCGGAGAAGGTGGCAGCTGCGGCCTACGAGTTCATCACCGGCCCGCTGCTGAACGACCCCCATCGGGTGGGGAAACCCCTTGACCCGCCGATGGCCCCCGCGTGGACCGCGCGCCGCGGCACGTACCGCATCCTCTACCTGATCGACGACACTCACCTGATCGTGGAGGTCACCGCCGTGCGGCACCGTTCTGATGCCTACCGGGCGTGACTCGCCTGGCTCGTCACCGCAGCACGATCGGCTACTGCAACGATGATTCTTGAGGTTGTTGAGGCTGCGGCTTGCGGTTCGGGGAAGCGTCGGGTGGAACGGTTCAGCGGCCAGGAATGGGTGCTGCGGCACCTCACCGCGGATCTGCTGCAACGCAGCGACCACCGCTCGGTCAAGGCCCTGGAGGCCGACATCCGCACCTGGACCAAGAACTGGAACGCCAACTCCAGACCGTTCATGTGGATCAAAACCGCCGATCAGATCCTCGAATCACTCGCGCGACTTCTAAAACGAATTAACAGCGATGGACCCTAGAGGTACGGTTAGGACAGAGCCAGCCGGAGCCAGCCCGGATGATTCATGGCGTCGCTGAACCGCTTGGTAGCGCGATCCTGATAGCGCTCGGTAGTCGTCGTCCCAGCAGCTCAGGCGGTGGGCCTACAGCGGTCAGACCTGAGCCAGTGCTCTGACGTAGCGCGCCGTGATCCTTCAGCACCTGGCCCGGTCGCCGCTATGGACCCTGCGGAGGTGCGGCCGCGACGGGTCGGAGGGGCACCGCGGGCTGGCGTAGCCCGACGGCAGTACGGGCCGTGAGGACCAGCCCGCATGCCGCGGCCAGCGCCAGGACGGGTCCGGGTGGCAGGACCTCGGCCAGGGCGCCCCCGCCGAGGATGCCAAGTCCCTGCAGCACCATCAGCCCCGAGGACTGGACGGCCAGTACCCGGCCCCGCTCAGCCGGGTTCATCTCGGCCAGCACCAGGGCGTCGAGCCCCTGCGCATAGCAGGCACCCAGCCCTACCAGCACCAACAGGGCGACGGCCACCGGCAGGGACGGGCTCACCGCGAATCCCAGCAGCGGCACGAGCATGGCCAGGGCCAACGGCACGACGAGACGCCGCCGTAGGGGCACCGTCAACCGGGCCGCCAGCAGTTCCCCGAGCACCGTGCCGCCGGCCAATGCGCACAGCAGCAGGCTGGCGCCTGCCGCTCCCGACCCCGCCCGCGCGGAGTAGGTCACCGCGAGGCCGTCCGCGGCCGCGGCGAAGGTCCATGGCAACCACCCGAGCAGCAGCAGCCGGCGCAACCTCGGGCGTCCGCTCAACAATTGGATGGCCAGGCGGCTCTCAGCCGCCGGGGAGGGGCCTTGGCCCCGGGCGTGCGGAGTCCGAGCAGGACGCGCAGGCGTCCCCGCGCGCAGGACGGCCGCCGAGAGCAGAAATGACACCGCATCCACCAGGAGCAGCTCCCGCGGTCCCATCACGATGAGCAGCACTCCGCCGAGGGCGAAGCCCCCCACGAGCGCGGTCTGGGCGAGGATCCGCAGCGCGGACCGGGCGAGCAGCCAGAGGCCGCCGGGCAGCGCACCGGCCAGGTCAGCACTGCGCGCCGAGTTGAAGATCGGCGGGACCGTCCCGAGCAGGACGACCAGGCCCAGAAGCGCCCAGACCGGCAGCCCGGGCAGGAGCATCAGGGCGACGATGGCCGCGCTGAGCAGGTCGCAGGCGACGAGCAGCCGGCGTACGGGGTAGCGATCGGCCAGGCCGGACAGCACCGTGCCGCCCAGCACGTTCGGCAGGAAGCCCAGAGCGAGCGCGGCCGCGGACAGCAGGCTCGAGCCGGTCCGGGCGTACACCAGAACCGACAGCGCGACCTCCGCGACCACCGACCCGGTCATCGACAGGCCATGCGCGAGCAGGACCGCCCGCATCTGCCGGACCGACAGCAGGTCGCGGTAGCGGACGGAGGACGAAGCGGCGGTCACGTCCGGCAGCCTCGCCCCGGCGTACCGTCGGTGGAAGGCATTCGGCCGGGGCCGAAGCAAGCAGGACCGGAGTGCGCATGACGACGACACTGCGCTTCACGGCGCTGGACCCCCTGCACTGCCGCTTCGCGGTGTCTCCGCTCTGGGAGGCGTTGGCTGCCGTGCGCGCCCTGCGGGAGGACCGCGGCCGGCATGCGCCCTGGTTGGCAGGGCTCGACGTACCGGCGCTGCGGGAGACCTTTTCGCTGCTGCTCCTGCTGCAGCCCCAACACGGTTACGTGCCGGACTTCCTCACCCCACCACCTCGCACGGCGAGCACCACGGTCGACGCGGAGCTCGAGCGGGTGAAGGCGACCCCGACACCGGTGGTCCAGCGTGAGCTGGGCGTCAGCCTGGCCCAGCAGGACGGTCCTGAGATCCAGGAGCTGCTCGCCGACCCGGCTGCCGCCCGCGACCGGCTCGCCGGGTTGCAGGAGCTTGCCTGGCAGCTGCTGGTCGAGCCGTACTGGGTCCGGCTGTCCCGGCTGCTACAAGACGATGTCGCCCACCACGCCGCGCAACTGGCCCGCGAGGGACTCGCTCGCGTGCTCGTCAGCCTGCACCGCGACATCAGCTGGCGCGGAGATGAACTCGTGTTGGAGCGACTCCCCGACGAGCAGCGCGAGCTCGGGGGCGAGGGCCTGGTCCTGGTGCCGAGCGCCTTCTCCTGGCCGCAGGCCTGCGTGCTGACCGACCCGGCGTACAGCCCGATGCTGGTCTATCCCTGCCGAGGTGTGGCGGCGCTCTGGGCGCAGAGTGCGCCCGCGCCAGACGCACTCGCCCGCCTGCTCGGGCGCGGCCGAGCAGCAGTGCTCTCCGCACTGGTCGACCCGGCCAGCACGACGCAGCTGTCTACTGCGCTGCAGCTGAGCCCGAGCACCGTCTCGGAGCACCTCACGGCGCTGCGCGAAGCCGGGCTGCTACATCATCGGCGCAGCGGCCATCACGTCCGCTACTCCCGCACTCCGCTGGGTGACGCGCTCGCAGAATCCGCCGGCTGTGGGGCATAGGAGTCAGCTGGCGTCGGGTGCGGCACAGCGACGAGCGTCAGTCCGCTCATGCCGGTGAAGTCGCTCGGGTTGCACGTGTACAAGGGCAGGTCGTTCGCCACGGCCACCGAGGCGATGAGCGCGTCGAGGGCACGCGGCCGTACCTCACGCCCGGCACGTCGCAAGGCAGACGACACACGCCCGAATGCCCGTGCGGCGGATGCATCGAACGGCAGCGGGTCGAAAGCCGCCTCCGTCTCCTGCAGCCGCGCTTGACGGGCCGCACGCTCGAGGGGGTCGTCCGTCACCAGCGGACCGACCGACAGCTCCGCGAGCGTTACAGCTGTGATCAACGGCTCGGCCGGCAGATCCTCGGCACCAGAAGCACAATCATGTTGGTGTCCAGGACACAATATGGGTGGGCTGTCACAGCTCCTGGTCGAGAAAGGCGTCGACGTCCTCCCCCAGCCGCGCGGCGGGTCCACCTCAGGCAACTGGCGGAAGCGACCGATGAGCACCTCGGCGCTGAGCCGACCACGTGCCGTGGGCTCCAGGCAGGCAACCGGTTTGCCGTCTCGTGTAATGGTCACGCACTCGCCGGCTGCTACCCGATCGAGGACTCGACCGCCCTGATTGCGCAGGTCAACGCCGTCGCCTCACTCACACCAGCACCGTGGGCCGGGACGACGCACTCAGTGCGAGGACAGTCGCGGCCGTGCGGGGAGCACCCCCGCGTGGGCGGGGACGACCGGGTAACCGTTCTCCAAGCACTAGCCATACACGGGAGCACCCCCGCGTGGGCGGGGACGACCTTCTACCTGGCGACCTGGTATTTCAAGGTACGGGAGCACCCCCGCGTGGGCGGGGACGACGGCCAAGTCCACTACGGGGTCAAAGTAGTTGTCGGAGCACCCCCGCGTGGGCGGGGACGACCCTTCGTCGATCGAGTCCCGCAACACGAAGTCGGGAGCACCCCCGCGTGGGCGGGGACGACCGCCTCGCGATGCTGCTGAGCAACCGGTATCTGGGAGCACCCCCGCGTGGGCGGGGACGACGCGAGGCCCTGCGCCCAGCCGGCATTCGCGTGGGGAGCACCCCCGCGGGGGCGGGGACGACCAGGTCACGAACCCTGCCTACGCAGCGCGGAGCACCCCCGCGGGGGCGGGGACGACCAGGTCACGAACCCTGCCTACGCAGCGCACAGCGGAGCACCCCCGCGTGGGCGGGGACGACGACGCCCGGGACGTGCTGGTAGCGGAGCTGAACGGAGCACCCCCGCGTGGGCGGGGACGACGTCGCGTGGATCGTCTGCGCGAACGGCACGACGGGAGCACCCCCGCGCGGGCGGGGACGACGCGGTCGCTGTCCGGGTCGGGTCCGGGCTCGGGGGAGCACCCCCGCGCGGGCGGGGACGACACTTTCTGATGTGGGACTTTAGCGCCGCGGTCGACTCATAAGCATCAGTCCGTCGAGGTCGACGGGGACCATGCGGTCGCGCCCGGCGGTTCTGACGGCCCACCCTTGCTCGTTGTTGCACGGTTCGACCATCACGACCTGACCGTCGTTGACGCGCTCGGCGAGCACTCGCCACAGTCGCTCTCGAACTCGCGCGCTTGGGTTGCCGACGAAGACACCGGCGGCCACTTCGGACAACCATCGTGTGACGTGTCCCCGTAGTCCAGGTGCCACGCCGATGAGCACGATGATGGTCACCAGTTTTGTGGTGTTACCGGGAGCTCAGGGCCGGTGATGCCGAGAAGCGCAGGGGCCTGATGGCTGTAGTCCCGGCCGCTCAGCACGGCTCCGGCTCGCTCGTCCCGCAGATGCCCGTCGTCTCCTCGTCGGGTCCCGCGCCGTCGAAGAGTAGGTCCCGCACGTACTCCACGACTCGTCTCATGAGCCCGCCGTCGGCCACCTTGTCCCGGAAGGCCAGCCGTAACGTCACGTCCTGGATCTCGCCGGCTGCGGCGAGCCTGAAAGCTGTTGGGATTGTGTACTCCGCCTTGTACAGGTCCGCGATGTCCAGGACGAATGACGTGGCACCTCCGGAGTGCACGAAGCCCAGTGCTGGGCTGGCGCCCAGTCCCACGATCGCCGCGTGACACACCCCGTACAAGCAAGCGTGGCCGGCCGACAGCAGTCGGTTCACGTCGTCGCCGGCAGCGAAGGCATCGCCTGGCTGGTAGATCCGTCCCTTCCACGGCACTGCGAACTGCTGGGCAGCCTCACGGTAGAGGCGTTTGACGCGGGCACCTTCGCGGCCACGCAGCTGCTGCATCGTCGCCGCGCTCACGTCTTCACCGGGCAAGCGCATGCCGTACATGCGGCGCCACGGCTAGGCGTTCCGGGGCGCGGGTGACCAGGTAGGCCTGGCGTTCGATGAAGCGGGCTCCGCGGCTGGTACCGATACCGCTGGCGTACATCGGTACTCCTCGCTCGCCCACCCAGCAGATCGCGGTGCCGGAGTCGGCGAGCAGGCGAACGGCACCGGAGGTGATGCGCGTCCCGGGTCCGAGCAGCAGCGAGGCGACCATGGCGGCCGGGACGCGGATGACCCGCTCCTGGTTGACGACGACGGCGTTGTCGTCGTGGTCGACGTGGCTGCGCTCGACGTAGACGGTCGAGATCCGGTCTTGGACGCGGTGGAGGTCCTGCGGCTCAGCCAGCCACTACATCTGAATCACCGACCGGTGCCAACGTCAGCAGGCCGCAGCCGTACGCGCGAGCGCGCCCGCACCCGTTGAGCAGCGCGGCGCAGGCCAGCTCGGGGTCGGCGACCCGTACCAGCCCTTCGGCGGTCGCGGTCTGCAGCACCACCCGGCGGTGAGAGTCAGGACCGTGGCCCTTTCGGAACTCCACTGCGGCGCGGCCGGCCAGCCTCAGCTGCCCCAGGCCTTCGACCTCCACCACGGTGAAGCCCCACCGAGGGAGCCGCTGGGCGAACCAGTCCAGCTGCTGGGCCGCGGTGCGCTCCGGGACGAGCTGCCCACGGGGGCGCTGCTGCGCGAGCCGTTCCCGCTGACGTGCCGTGGTCGCGGCCGGCGCCTTGGTACTGCTGACAGTGTTCGCACGGAGCCGGAAAGCGAACTCACGCCCGGTAACAACCCGTGCCAGCAGCGGCGTGTAGTCGCGCACGAGAGCTTGTGGGTCGGCGCTGCCGGGCCAACCGGCCTGCTCCACGACGTGGTCCCATGACGGGCGGGAGTGGGTGAGTACGAGCAGCGCCGCGCGGTGCGCTTCGGGCTCCAGGCGCCACAGCGTCCGCTCCTGGACCGGCTGCTGGGACAAGGACCCGAGCACCGCGGCGTGTACTGCGTGCGGGTCGGTGAGCAGCCGCTGCGCGCCGCGGCGCAGCGGGTTGAGCCAGATACGGGACAGGTAGGGCAAGACTCACCATCCCAGCAGGGCGAACGGGTCGTGCGCTGCGGTGGCTGTGGGCGGTAGCCCTGTCTGGACCTCCAGCCAGTGCTGCTGCACGCGGCGGCTCGCGTAGCGACGGCCGTAGGGGTCGAACGACAGCGGCAGGTCCTCACGCACCTCCTCGCCGTCCGGCTCGTCCAGCACGGCCGGCAGCTGGATGCGGTCTGACACCTCACCGGACCGCCGAGCGCGCTCGCGGGTGGCCGCCGATGCCTGCCAGGGCACGTTTCTGAGCACCGTCAGGGGGTCGCCCTGCCACAACGGTCCCGCCTGCGCGGGGGCGAGCAGCAGCGGCTGGGTGGGGGCGCAGGAGCGGCGGCCCAACGCCAAGGGGAAGGCGGGGCTGCGCACGGCGTCGGCCAGCGCTGTGAGGAGCTCGCCGGGACCGCTCACTGCCGCCAGGAACACGGCCTCCTCCAGGTAGAACCGGGTGGTGACGTGCGTGGGTTTGGCGGGTGCGGTCGGCTTCTGCTGGCCTTTGGCTCCGACGGCCGCGGACAGCAGCGGGCCGCCGTCGAGCCGGCTGACCGTGTGGTAATCGCGGCGCAGCTGACCGGGCTGGTCGATGCGGACGCCGAGGTCCAGCCGGGCAAGGTCGGCGATGGGTTCGCTCCGGCGGCGCCCGGACGCGGCGGCCAGCATGCCGACGATGCCGCTCTTGGTGGGCTCGTTGCCGGTGTCGCGCCGGTTGTGCCGGCTGCGGGTCCCCCAGGACTGCAGGGGCCCGGCCAGCCGCAGAACCAGGCATGCCTGCCCGTCGCCCTCGTGATTGGCGGCGTAGGCGGCCTCCCGCACCGGGTTCACGCTGGAGTGGCCGCAGGCACGTCGGCGCTGACCGCCTCCAGCACGCGGGTCACGGCGTCCTGCAACCCGACGAGCTCTCCCAGCGCGGCCAGGTCTGCCTCCTGCTCGTCCCCGGCGCGCGGCTCGTAGGTCGAGACCAACAGCCGGGGCGGCGCGCACCACAACCGTGTGCAGCGGGCGAGTTCCTGGTTGAGCCGGGCCACTGACCGCCGGGCGATGCCGGGACCGGTCACCGGTTCCTCAAAGGCCGACACCAGGTTGACCGGCTGGTCCTGACGCACCACGAAGGTCACCAGGTCCGGTGTGGTGCGGTGGGCGAACGAGCTCTGGTGCCCGGTCGGCATTGATGTGACGAAGCCGAGCAGGAACGCTTTTAGGGCGGCGCGGACGGTCGCCTCGTCACCGTCGAGGTTGTCCCGGAGCTGATGGACACCTACCGTTGCGTAGCGGTAGAGCGTGGCGGAGGTGAACTCGACCGTGCCGATCATGGCGGCGCCGGTCTCACCGGCCTCGTTCTCATCATCGACGGCGGTGAAGTAGTCGAACTCGGTGTCGATGGCATGCGTGGACAGGGCGTGCGCTACCTGCGTCGCCGCATCCACGTTGAGCGTGGCCAGGTCGGCGACCATCCGGCCGAACAGCGCGACGTCGACTGAGTGCCCCGACCGCAGGGCCGCCTGAACTGACGCCTCGTCGAGCTGCTGGCTGTGGCTCATGCCCTGTTCGACGGTTCTGGCGAGCTCGTCGAGCTGTTGCTGGCCCAGGAACAGCAGGTACTGGGTGTCCTTGGGGCGTTTGCCGTCGACTTTGAGCTTCATCGCGGTCAAGGCCGCCAGCGACCAGCGTTCCGCCGTCTCGGCATCGTGACCGTTCGCGGCGAACCGCCGTTCCAGCAGCTCGCGCAGCGCCTTTGTCCGGGTGCCCAGTGACAGCTCGACTCCGGTGTCGGCCTGAGCGAAGGACTTTCTCGTCGCCCGCTTCCAGGCCTGCGAGGACACGCGGGCCCGGCGGGCGCCGCCGTACACGGCCTGCTTGGGTGCTCCCGCGTCGTCCCGGTTGAGGTTGGAAGGCGGCACGGTCTGCAGCACGTGCACGTCTACGTAGAGCCTGGTCATCGCACTCCGATCGGGGCTGTCGTCGAGCCGGTGGAGTCTTGCCTGTCGTACGGCGCGTAGTAGTCGCCGCCCCAGCGTCGCCGGACGCGTGCGGCCCCGTCGGGTGTCTGCCAAAGCACCAGGTCCCGCATCAGCCGGTCGTAGTCCAGGGCGTGGCCGCCGGAGGCGCTGGAGAACTGCTGGACCAGCCCCCGCAGGTGTTGGCCGAGGGTCTCCACCGTGCTGGACTGGGCGGCGGCGACGAGCCGACGGTCGACGGCTTCCGGGCTGAACTTGCCCGCCTGCCTCAGTGCGCGCGCGGCCGCGCCGAGGCTGGGTCCTGTTCGGTGCATCAGTGCCTGCTGCGACTGCTGGTGCAGCCCGAACAGGCTGAGTGCGATGTGCTCGGCGCGGAGCTGCCTGCTCACCTCGCCCCGCCCGGTGAGCTCGGTGTAGAACGGCCAGACACCCGGCACTGACCCCGGTTCGCGTCCCAGCCCGCGACGTAGGGCCGCCAGGTCCTCACCGGGAGGCAGCGCTCGGCTTGGTCCCCACGAACCGCGGGCCCAGTAACGCGGCGACGACCGCTGCCTGGACGGTTGCGCGGCGGGCTGGTCAGCCATCGGCTCGCTCCTGCTGATCGGCCCGGGCGGCGGGGCCCAGGATGTCGTTCAGAGCCTTGCCGAACGCCGCCTCAGCAACGCTCAGGCGCACCGTCCACTCCCGGCCACCCTGGTGGAACGTCCGCCCGGCGAAGGCGCGCACAGGCGCCGCGGCCAGGGCCTGGGCGGCTGCGGTCAGGGATCGCTGTCGGGCGGTGGCCCGCCAGGCCTGCCCGGCCGCCTCGACCTGCTCCGGGTCGCGTTGCAGGCCCGACAGCAGGCGGCGGACCACCGGCGTGAGGTCTTGGACGAGCGTGTCACCGAGCCGCTGGCTGCGGTCCCACGGCGTGCGCTCGCCGCCGGCCGCCTCCCGCAGGTGGTCATCCAGGTGGTTCGCCGCCTTCTGCAGCTCACCCGCCTGCAGCGCCACAGTGACCAGCAGCTCCCGCACCGGGTTGTCCTCAGGCAACGCTGAGATCGGTAGCGGGATGAGGTCGACGAACACGTCCTGGACGACGGCGAACTGGTTGCCGTAGAACACCTGAACGGCCAGCACCTGCAGGCGCAGGTCAGGGCTGATGACCTGCAGGTCCCCCAACTCAGCGAGCTGGCGCAGGAGCAGGCTGCTGGTCTGCGCGGCGCCGCTGGCCTCGCGGGTGGCCAGCAGCGACTGCAGGCCCCGCCAGACCGCGATTCCAGAGCGATGTCGTAGGGGTCGTTGGGGGCTTTGGCCCGCCTTGGGTTTGTCCTCCCGCCGCCAGGCGGTGTGCGGCTCGTACTCCGGCAGGCCACGAAGGCGGTCCCCGGCGGTCAGTACGACACGGGAGACGACGACCTCCTGGCCGTCGTGCACCTCCGCCAGCAGCCGGACCCGCCGGGACTGCCAGGTCAGCAGGTCCAGCAACCCCGACGCCTCCCGCTCAACCCAGCAGGCGTCGGGGGGCGGCCGCCGCCGCCAGTGCGGCTCACCCAGGGTCAGGTCCGTCGACGCCCCCGAGCAGGGCGTGTTGAGACTGATCGTCTCCTGAAAGCAGGCACCCACCGGCACGATCACCCCGAGCTGGCCGACCGGCCCGGTCGGGTTGCCGGTCGTCTTGCCGGCCAGGACTCTTGGGTCACCGACCGCCCCGGACTTGATCGCCGCTGTGTCCACCGCCTGCGCGACCAGCAGAGCCAGAGCCGCGTCCGGCGGGGAAAGGGTGGGCGGCTGCGCCTCGGTGCGGGCAGCGAACAGCGGCACGTTGTTCCCGGCGGGTTGGTCGGGCTGCAGCAGCGACACCGGCTTGGTCTCGTTCTTTGCAGTGTGCAAACCCGCCACCTGCGCGAACGGGGCGGTGGGGCTGAACAGGTCGAAACGCGACCGGTGCTCGTCCAGGTAGTCCAGCAGCCGCGTGGTGGAATCACCGGGCCGCTCCAAGCGCCGTTGCCAGGCCAGCGCGTCCTTGGGTAGTCCCAGCGCGTCCAGCCAGACCGGCAGCAGCACCTGGCGCAGCACCGCTACCGCGCCGAGCGCATCGGCCAGGTCCAGCCCGTCGACGGCGTCGGGCTGCTCGGCTAGGTCTCGCAGCGCCAGGCGCTCCGGCCGACCGGCGACCAGGACCGGCACCCACGGCCGGTCAACCAGGTTGAAGCAGGCCACGATCGTCATCACGAGGTCCGCTCGTGCAGCAGACCGAGCTCGGTGTCGTAGGACAGTCGCCACAGTCCAAGCGTCGCTGCGCCGCTGGCGTCGAGCTCCAGCGCCCGCGCGCTGCGCAGGTAGACGTCGTGCGCCCAGCCCGGTAGCGGGCCCAGCTCCTGCCGCGCCGCCGCGTTGAGCTGCCTGGTCGCTGGTGAGGCCGGCAGCCGTACGGCGCTGGCCGCGACCTCACGGTGCAGCGTCGGGTCGGTGATGACGGCCTGCCCGGTCGCGCCCAACCAGCGGCCGTCCAGTGTCCGGTAGCCGTGCCCGTCCCGCACCACCAGCGTGACCTCCACAGAGTTCTCACCGTCGCGGACCACGGCCGCGACCTCGTCGTCGTCGACCTCGGCAACATCCATCTCGTGCAGGCCGGCGAGCGTCGGCAGCGCCTGGCCGCGCACACCAGCTAGCAGGAAACGCCGGGCGTCCGCCTGCCGCCGCTCGCTCTGCTCGTCCTGTTCGGCCCGTACGGCGACCAGCCGGTCCCGCCAGCCCGCGGGGACCTGTTCGTCTCGGGCGTAGCCGGCGGCCACCAGGTCCGGCACGTTCACGGGCAGGTCCCAGCCGCGGTCGAGCCCGGCCTGCACCAGAGCCGCCGCCCGCAGCAGCAGGTGCTCGCCGTACACCGCCCGGGACCCGCCGGGCAGCAACGGGACCGCGTCGCCCTGCCACTGCAGACCCGTGACGACGACCTGCGGGTCGCGTAGCTTCACCGGCCGCGCCCCTTCGGGTCGCTGGTGGCGGTGCAGCCGCCCGGCCCGCTGCAGCAGCAGATCGATCGGGGCCAGGTCGGTGACCAGCAGGTCCGCGTCGATGTCGAATGACTGCTCCGCCACCTGCGTAGCTACCACGACCCGGCGCGCCGGCCGGGCCTGCTCCCCCGGCCCGAGCTCACGCAGCAGCGTCTCGGCCCGGTCGGTGCGCGCCCCCGCGGTCAGCCGCGCGTGCAGCAGCACGACGTCGTCGGCGAACAGCGGCCGCAGCGCCCGGTAGGTCTGCTGGGCCCGGGTCACGGTGTTGCGCACCACCAGGCAGGTCCCACCACCGCCGAGCCGCTCACCGAGCAGCTCAACCAGGCCCGCGTCGTCCTGCTCGCAGACCTGCTCGAGCACCGAGAGCGAGAACGGCCGGCTGGCCCGGGCGCCCGGGCACGACGTCCACCCGGTCTGGACGTTGCCGCCCTCGCGGCGTACCGCCAGCACACTCGGGTAGCCCGGGCTGTCGCCGAGCGGGACGGTGGCGTCCGGCGAGCCGGTCGCGCCTTGGGCGTACGCATCCACCAGCGAGTGGCGGGCCTGCGGCGGCAGCGTCGCGGACAGCAGCACGACCGGCACGTCGGCGGCGGCCGCCCAGCGCAACGCCTCCTGCAGGAACTGCGCCATGTAGACGTCGTAGGCATGCACCTCATCGAGCACCACGACGCCCCCGGCCAGCCCGGCATGGCGCAGCATGACGTGCTTGGTGCGGGTCGCCGCGTACAGGACCTGATCCACCGTGCCAACCGCGACGGGCTGCAGCAACCCCCGCTTGCGCCCCAAAAACCAGTCCGCCGGCGGCTTCGCCTCACGCTGCCTCGGGCTGGCGTACGGGTCGGCGAGGCCGTAGTCGTCGACGCCGGCGTAGGACGTCTGCTGCTGCAACGCCGCCCACTCGCTGTTCAGCGCCCGCTTGCCGTGCAGCAGACCCGGCACCGGCGGGTCCTCAAACGTCGACAGCCAGCTGCGCACGCGGGTGAACATCGGGTCGCTGGTGGCCTGCGTCGGCAGCCCGACGTAGACACCGTCCTGGCCCGAGCGCCCGGCCAGCAGCTCCACGGCCAGCAGCGCCGCTTCGGTCTTGCCCTCACCAGTAGGCGCCTCAACCAGAAGCAACCCCGCACCGTGCCGGGCTGTCTGGGCGACCAGCGACTGCACCGGTCGGCTGTCCCGGCCGAACCGCCGCCGCATCAGGGCGGCGGTGTCCTGCTTCGGCGCCGGTCGCAGCCCCCGCCGCAAACCCAACGCCGCAACAGCGATCCGGGCGCGCTCCCGCGCCGCCGTGATCGATACCCCGGTGGGGTCGTCCACCCCCGGGAAGTGCCGCTCGTCGCTGGCGATCCAGTCCGCCATCACCAGATGGCCGACCGCCACGAGTTGTCGGCTGCGGGTTGGGCTGGCTTGCGGTGGCCGCAGGTCATCGTTCAGCTCGTCTGCGACCCGGATGGCCAAGGCGTGCTGCGCGGCGACCCAGCCTTCACCGCCGCGCATCCACCGCGGCTTCGGTTGCAGTCTCCCCCGGCTCGGGACCCGCCCGTGATGACCGGCGAGCAGCGGCCAGAACCACTCGATGTGCTCAACGGGCCAACGGTCCTGTAGGACCTCACGAACGACCAGCGCGGACGCCAACTCATGACGCCACTTCTCCGCCCGCGTCTCGACCCGAGTGGGCAGCCCAGCTGTCTCCACCCGCTGAGCGAGCGCCGGCACCTTGCCTTGAAAGCCAGGTGTGGCCTTACCCAAGTCATGCCAACCACCGAGCAACGCGGAAAGCTGACGCCCGCGACCTCGCGTGATGTCATCCAAGGGCCGGCGAACGGCATCGCTGAGATAGACGTCCCACAAGACCTCAGCCACCGCGGCCGTGTCCAGCAGATGCTGCAGCAGGAGATTGGGCTGGCCACCCGCGTCAGACTTACCCTGGATCCACCGTTGCGATAGGGCGGTTTGGCATGTCGTAGACCGCGGATGCCCTGCTGTGTATGGAGAATGTGGCTTGCGAAGGACACGTTCTACCGACTCAGAAGGAGCATCC
>JAABUU010005871.1_pt1 | contig 13462 bp, 16 predicted proteins | sample 5559301 | NCBI WGS metagenome assembly JAABUU01 (sample SAMN10711884, study PRJNA513360) | rock metagenome | isolation source: Antarctica rocks | place: Antarctica: Victoria Land, Richard Nunatak white | reverse complement strand
TGGGCCGATATACAGCTTTCACTGCGACGCATGCTTGCAAAGCTTACCGCACACCGCTTGTTGGCACATTGCCGCGCGCTTCATGCCTTCACCAGCGCTGAATCTATCTGTCTGCATGCGCCGTGGTTGAGATGGCGCTCTGAGCTAAGTCTTTCCCGGACAATAGACATGGCATCGAGATCAGTTACAAGATCAGCGCTGGACACACCCAGCTCTGCAGAGGGCATTGATCACGTCAGTGATCGTTTGTCACGGCTTGCGGCAGGACCGTTTTCGCCTGTGAGTATAAGTAATTTTGCCACAGCTCTGCTGGTGCAAGCACAATGCGAGCAACTGAAAATGCAATTATGACCGAATCCGTACCATGACGAGTATTGTCAAATATATCATCACATAGGTAGCTCCCAAGGCAGCAGCAGTGTTGGTGCCCTTGTTTGAGGATACTGATGGGGTTGTGCGTGTATTGCTGACTCAGCGATCAGCCAATCTGTCATCGCATAAAGGTAGCCTCAGTCAGATGCACAAAGCTAAAAGTCATTGAAACGATTGAACAGCGGCATAACGTTAATCATGCAAATACTTTGGCAGGTCATACTGCTTGTACAGTCACTTGATGCATGACTGAATGCTGCTACAGGAGAGGTCTGTTTGCCAGGTGGCAAACGGGATCCAGAGGATCCAGAGGATGTTCAATGTGCTTTGAGAGAAGCTCAGGAGGAACTGGGACTTGAGCCCTCTTCAGTGCAGGTCATAGCACAGCTTCCACCCTTTATATCCAAGCACAAGCTATCGGTGAGACAGCTACAGGAGCGTGCAGAAATACACTGCTCAAATGTGTCTGCTTCTTAACATTATCTATGCATGTTATTGGCGTTCAATTTGGTTATCTGGCATATCATCTGCTGCCTTGACTGGCATTGGAAGAGCAGTAGTGATGGACCAATAGCAACATAGTAGTTCTTGCCTATGTGCAGGTGACTCCTGTCATAGGTAAAATCAAGACCATGAAAGCATTGACACCCAATCCCACTGAGGTCAATGCTGTGTTTGACATGCCGTTAGCTGCATTCCTTGAAGATGTTCCCAGCCACACGTACAAAGATGCTGAATGGCAGGGACTCAAGTATCGGCTGCATTACTTTGAGTACAATAACTTCCTAGTGTGGGGGTTGACTGCTGCCATCCTCATACAGGTTGCTCAGGACGCTTTTGGCAGGTCCACAGACTTCCTGGAATTGACCCCAGGAAGCAGACCATATCACCAATTGTTTTTCAATGGTGAACGCCTTTTGTGGAGAGATACTCAGCCTTTGTGATATTACCAATGGAACTGTGCTGCTATCATTGACAGCTATGGCACATGACCAGTCCTGTCATGTCTCTTGTCACCTTGTGGTGTCTTGGCTTAACTTGACGTGTGTTGGGTTAATTGTCAACATTGATGTGAGTCTGCAACATGGGTCGCAATTGCTTGTATATGCTTCAGCAATCTGGCTTTGAGGACGTATGCAGTGCCTGGCGTCTCTCCTTGAAGAACTGCTTCATGGTGTTGCCACACTCATGTGCCAAGACCCCTCTTCTGACCTGTGCATGCAGTACCCCTGAGCAATTGCAAGACATGATTGCATGCACACACTGTTCAGGTCCTGCACTGATCACTGACCTGCATGTTGTCATGAAAAGGATGTGGTCTGCTGGGCACTGTTGCTGTACTGTCGTCAATATCTTGTCGTGGCAAAAGTGAAACCCAGCTTCCATCAGCTCCTGTCCAAAAATGACATACCACGTCAGTGCGAAACATGATGTGGCTAAGCTGTCAAAGTTGATACCCACATGACAACTACCATGTCAGTGCGAAACTTGATGTGGCTAAGCTGTCAAAGTTGATAGCCAGATGACAACTTTGATCCTTCACACAAGGTACTGCTGTGTCTGCTGAGGTGTCACCTAACAAGGTGTTTCGAGCTCCATAAACTAGTGTGCCCATTCGGCTTTGTAAAAGTGCCCCAGCACACATTGGACAGGGCTCAAGAGTCACATACAAGGTGCTCTCAAGCAAACGCCAGCCACCAAGCTTCAAAGCTGCCTGCTGGATGCAGAGCATCTCCGCATGGGCTGTGGGGTTGCCACTTGTTTCTGTTTGATTGAAAGCTTGGGTGATGACTTTGCCACCACAGACAAGTACTGCACCAACTGGCACTTCCTGATGCTGAGCTGCTAGCTGTGCCTGATGCAGGGCTGCTGCCATAAATTCAGTGTCCTGCTGACAGTCAATTGCTCATATGCAAGTGCAGCTGAGGACTTGTGGGCGTATCGCATCTGTGTACAGCTCACCTGTCGCTCCTGCTGCTCAGCAACAGCTGTTGCATAGATTGGCCTGCTTCGAAAGTGTGCAGAGGTTTGCTGTATCCTACTGGCAACAGCGGGCTTTCGCCCAAATAGGCTTGCGCAGCAACCCTTGTTTGAATAGACTGTAACAACGCAGCCTCGGCTGCGGGCTCTGACCTGGATGGTAGGCAGCCGTTGATGTTGCAGTGCACACAGAATTCTGTGTGAGTTCGTCAGCATTGTGCATAGCGGTCCGACTGGTCAGAGAGCGTGGGATTTCTGTCTTGAATCAGGAGGCAGACGATTAAAGTTTTCGGACGGGAGGGACAATGCAGCCTGATATGATTCATATCATATGAACTTTGCTTTTTGGCATGCAGCGGCGAATTATATGGCGCTCCCTCGGTTCTTATTCAGTTCGTCGCTGCTGGCTAAATGCATTGGTCCATGCAAGGTGCTTTTCGGAGCACACCAGCATGTTGCGTTGGTGTTCCAAAGACCAGAGATATCAACCACAAAACAAGCTGGTCAGCATCCACATAAGACGTCCTGGTGAAGATACATCCCAGATCAAGATATCTGGGTCCAGCCTACCAATTGAGCACTATATGTAGCAGCAGTGTCGCCAAAACATCTTTGATCAACATAAGTATTACAACACAGTGAACTGCAAGTCACGCATCACAAAACAGCAAGCAGAACTAATTGTGAAATGAATCAGAAGCGCAGCACGTCAAAAAGCAATTGCTGAAGTAGAAGTCAACATACTGTACGACTTGGGATCCTCAAAACTGCCAAGATTCAGCTGTTGATCCACTGACTCTAGCAGATCTGTGCATCCACTGTTCCTCTTTCCATGCTCAGCATGTCTAGTCATCTCTAGTCAGGTACACCCTGTTGCCCAACAAGTACTTGGCAACAAGAGGCTTCTTCTTGGAAGCTGCCAGCTTTTCTGGGTCCTTCATCCGTCTCAGCGCAATCTTGCGTGGCATAGGCGGGGCCGGTTCTCTTTTGGCCAGATACTCTAATCGATTTTTGCTGACGTCTGTGTAAGGTAGCTTGCTGAGGTCCAGGCCTGCTTCACGAGCCATGGCATTTAAGCCCTTCTTCTCTATGGTCTTGAGTGCCTGCGGACAGTTGGAATCCCTGCTGATCAGACCAAGCTGACAAGCAAAGAGTTCTTGCTCCTGTATGTGGTATGTCGCTGCAGATACAAGAGGAACTGACATTGCCTGCGGTCTGCTCACCTTCGTACACACCCTGAGCTTAACCCATCGAGAGCCTTCAGGCCAGTACACCTTCTTCTCTTGCAAATTGATGTGCTGCAGCTTCTTGTTCCGCTTGTGTGAGAAAGTCACAACATAACCATTGTTTGCCTTCTTGCCAGTCAGCTGACATGTCCGCCCCGAAGCTGCACGGCAAGTTAACGTCAACAGTTGCATTGCATTTCTGTAGCATACGAATGTGCTGCACAGGCTACGACTTTACCTTGAACAGAAAGGGTCTGTGGTCTTCTGGTGTGTGAGCTTATGGAACACCGCTGAAAAGCTTGAAGCAAGCCTCTGTTGCAAGACGTGTGCAGCTTGCAGCTTGGCTGGAGTGCGAGCGCCATGATAGAAGCCAGTCTCGGAGCTCTCGGTGGTGCGACTGAAAGCGAGTGATCGGGATACAGGGTTTGCCTTTTTAACCTAACTCTCCTATCAAAGTGGAAAGGGAATAGGCCGAATTCTGCACAGCGGAAGGAAGGTAATACTCTGGTCGGCTATGCCTCCGTGATCGAAACTCCAATCAACACACCTTCGCGGCCAGCTGAAGCTCTTGATTCTGTATTAACTGCACAGTTTGTGGCGCAGCATCAGTCTTTCCGAAAGAACCGGTTAAGCTCAGTGATCGCAGTCTGCTTGACTGCTTACGATGGATAGTCATCTTGACAACAAAAGCCTGGTTGAAGAGTACAGAGCAAGAACGCATAGAGCTGAGGTTGCAGTCGGCAACATAGTTGCCGGGTGCCCGGGGAACTTGAAGGTCATGGAGCTCGCCAGTATTCTAGGAAAGACTATCGTGCCCCACGGTTCTGACTTTAGCGCAACTTTTGGTGTCGGACGGTTGACCGAGTTTTTGGAAGGCAATGACAGCTTCTCTTTGGAAGGTCACTGTCCGAAAAACGTCAAGGTTATCAGATTTACGCCCAAGGGTAGGAGTCTGGATCTTACTCCCGTGCAGTGGCCTCCAAAGCTTCGCAGGGATCCTGTGCCGCCTCAGCATCTCATTCCAGCACACCATCCGGCCCTCAAGCCGGGCCAAGTGAGATACACGCTTGCCTTTGTGTTCATGGCACGCTTGCTAGGCATGCTTCTGTTGCTTGTGGTCAGTCAAATCTCATTTGTATTGCGCTCAATAGCAGGGTCTTCCCCCTGGAGTTCCTGATCCACGATTTGTGAGGACAGGAGAAAGAGGACAGACCTCAGGACCTGATCCAGCCGGCAGATCTGATGCAGACATTCACCTAGACTTGCAGCTTGAGTGTGAGCTGACAGACTTCATAGGCAGGAGCCCAGATCAAAGAGTGGCTCTTGACAAGGACATTGAACCTCATGTTGCTCAAATCGGCCTCATGCCACCCAACATGGGCATGCGACAGTGGCTGTCGCAAAGGCCAGCTGTCTTTGAACTGGACGGGCAGAGTGTTGCTCTGACCAGACAAAGCATAGAGTACGATCGCCACCTAGAGACACAATTTGTTGCCTTCCTTCAGCGCCTTGGCAGACCTGCTCACTTGGGCAAGGACATTGGATCATACTGCAAGAAGCATAACATTGAGATGCGGGTGAGGATGTAGAGTCCATGCTCAATCTCATGCTGTTAATTGTAACTTGGGTATTCTCCTTTCAGCTGTCTGCTTCAAGCGCAGCATCCACTCATGAATTGCAGCTGCATGCCGTGCATATGTGAGGATACATCTGGTGCAGGTGTCAGGCAGGCTAGCATGACATGGGGTGCTTCCTTTTCCAGCTGTCTGCTATAGAATGCAGCTTGCCAATCAAGTGCAGCATCCACTTTTCAATTGCAGCTGCATGCTATACTCATGTGAGGACATATCTGATGCAGGTGCCAGGGAGGCTGGCAAGCTGGTTCAAGTCCAAGCACAAGGTCTTCAAAGTTGACAAGGAGCACATCACATTGAAGCCAAACTTCCTACGCAAACATAACTCATCAGCTGAATTTGGCCCACCTGGGTTCCCAGCTCAGGACAAGGCAGCTCCTCATCCAAATCCTTGGCATCAAGGGGCTAAAAGGAACAGTGAAGATCAAAGGATACTGTACTTGGAAGAGAAAATCCTGAACTGGCTGGCTATGAAAGACAAGGTCACAACCACAGAGATGGCAGAGTTTGCCTATGCTACACATGAAGACCTGGTTCCAGGTACACACAACGGATGTGTTATATTGTCGTGACCTGTTGTCTTGACTCAATCTGCATGTGTGCCCACTTTGTGATCATTGTGGCATGCTGTCTTTGCAGCAATATGCCTGTGCCCTGTTCTGCATGAGGATAGCACCGTTGTGTTGCATGAAGAAGGCTTGCCTGTCCTCCCTGGCAAACTGGAACACCTTGCAGGCTGCTGATCTCTGCACCATTGAGCAGTTTCCACCTTGTACAGTACACGCATGCAAAACCCACACTGACTGTGTGATGCTTAAGCATTTGTTGCCAAAGATTACGTGGTGTGCAATGCAGAGACTTGGGATGCCAACGTCTTTTGCCAAGAGCGCAATCAGCTCTTCAAGCTGAGTGGGTACCTGCATGATCAGGTGGAGCTGACCGATACAGGCAGATCACTGACTGAGACCACATCACGTGCATCACACTCTCCCAGAGCACGGCCTGCTGCAGCAAGGGCTGCTGCACCACGCAACCATCAACAGGCAGCTCGCCCTGAACCACAGGCCAATCACGTCAACCACAGAGCACCACCAGCCAATCCCAGGCGAGACAATGTGCAGGTACATCTTTCACATTTGCTGTTCAATAGTGCTTGTTTGGTAGTCCTTTCTGTTGTATCAAGAGCACAATGCAGGTCAACAATATGTAGTCTATTCATACCCATACAACAATTATGTTTCTGCGTCTCTGTCATCGCAGTCTTCACAGGCGTACCTAAGACAATGCACAGTGTTTTGATCGTCATCCTTTGCTTGTAGGAGTCTACAGAACTGCAACAGGAGAATGCTAAGCTCAAGGAGCGCTGCAATGTACTAGAGGGAGAAGTGCGTGCTCTGCGCCAGGACATGACTGCCTTGCAGCGTCATCTTCACATGCCTGTCACCCTCTCTGCTCTCAGCTTTGATGAATCCACCCCCCTACCCACCAACAACAAGCGAACCAAGACTCAGGTATGGTTAGCCAATCACCCTGTGGGGCTGGTGCTGATGTTCCTGCATACACAGTGGTTGTTTATGGACTGGGTTTGGTCCTGAACAGGTCCTGAACAGCAAGTCAGTAGCAGCAGCATTACAGTGATCCTTGTCACGGCACTGTGTATGTAAGTACTGGGCGTACTTATATCCACAGTGCCCATGAGTATGTGTGTATAAGTACGCCCAGCACCTACAAACCTGAGAGTGTACCCAGCCAGGCTGTTCAGGACCTGCGTGGCTACATTTCGAATGTGCTTTGACTGCTAGCAAGGTCTTAAATGTGTCTGCACTGAACCTGCAGGCTTGGTGCATCACAGCATAGCACAGCACAGCACAGCACAGTTATTGGAGGGGATTGGCCCTGATCATACTCTGAGCATTCAATTGCTCAGATAGTGCATGCTTGGCATGACAGAGATGCTGAACATATGCTTCCTGAGCTTTGCTGCAGATATGCGTTCTTGGCGGACACAACGGTAGTGCCTGGCTTGAAGGAGTGACCACACACAGGCCTCACTCCCAGCACTGGGGGCGCCTCCCTATTTTAGATAGTGCAAGGTCCTTTGCTGCAGCAGACACCTGGAGGGACAGTGTCTTTGTCCTCGGTGGAGGAGATGGTAGTCAGTGGTTCAATACCATGCTGAGGTGCACCTTGCAATCGCTGACAGTCTGCTGCTGTTGCTACAGCTTGCGGTACATGTTGAACTGAAGCTTCACACTGTTATTGTCATGCTGTTGTTCTTGTGCATGCTGAGACAACCTAGGCATTGCATGTGTCTTGCCAACATAAATGTACATTGCCACAAAAGCGAAACTTTGAAAGGCAATGACATTTTCAAATGCAGGACCTTTCTTTTGTTGCAATGCAGGTGTGACACAGCGCAACATAGCCCATCATGGGTGCCAGTAGCCCCCATGAAGATTGAGCGAGGCAGCCTTGCTGTTGCCACAGTCGGCGACTACATCTATGCCATTGGTGGCGGCAAGCCTAACGTGCAGTATGACTCTGTTGAGAGGTATATTTCCTTGCTCACAAGTCAGGAGCTGCTGTTGCAGTCAATCTGACTAACAAAGCCGGCGCAGACTGAACACGTACAGAACACATTCGTGAATATACAAGCATGACCTGTCTTGTCTGCAGGTATGACCCTTTGCAGGACAGGTGGACAGGTCAGCCTAAACTGAACAAGCCTCGCTTTGCTCTGTCAGCAGCTTCTGCCCACGGAGCCCTGTATGCTGTTGGTGGCTTCAACGGGGAATTCTATATGAGCAGCGTAGAGGTGTATGACCCCAGAGTTGGCAGGTACTGTCACCACATCCCTCTTTGTCTCACTCCTCTTTGTCTCACCCCTCCTTGTCTCACCCCTCTTTGTCTCACCCCTCTTTGTCTCACCCCTCTTTGTCTCTCCCGTTTTTGGTGTACCCCTCCTTGTCTTCCCCCTCTTTGTCTCACCCCTCCTTGCCTCACGCATCTTAGTCTGCTTCCAATTTCCCTTTGCAAATCTGGTACACCCAGCTTTGTGATTGCTGCTGACTTGACTTGACTTCGCTAAGCATGCTGCTTGAGCCTTCCTGGATCACAAGCTGCTCGTCTCGCATTGGACCCACCAGCAAGGGCTGCTAAAATGGTTGCCCCACCCTGCGTTTCATCACCTGTGATGTGACAGATGCTGCCAGCACTACACCCCCTGTGCCTCACAGTGCTGACATTGCCTGCACTGTGACAGATGGCAGGAGCAGGAGTATGAGATGCTGTACCCTCGAGGAAGCCTGGCAGTGACTGCTTTGGGAGACTCCCTGTATGCTATCGGAGGGTTCGACTCCAAGGAGGCTCTCAACGTGGTGGAGGTCATGGACACCAGAACCTTGAAATGGCGAAGCCTGCAACCCTTGAGCGCCGAGAGGGCATATGGAGAGGCCACTGTGGTTGATGACCAGGTAATTTGCATTTTGCCACATGATGCACACCGCAGCCTTCAACAGCCGCAGCCGCTGTTTTGGACAGAAAAGAGCATGGTGGCATTTGGTGGTCTTGCACATTGCAATTTGTCTACTTGCTGCTGACAAGTGCATGTTTGGACAACCTGGAATTGCTGCATGTTCAAAGAAAAAAGTGTGGAAGAGGAAGCACCTGATAACAAACACCTTAGTCCACCTTCACTGGAACAGCTTGGACCACGCTTAAGTGTTACCAACCATATTTGCATTTCAAGTTACATAGAAGCACAAAGCTTGAAGTCTGACCACCAGATGCATGAAGCCACTTCAACACAGCAAAATCACATCATTAGTGCCTTTTTGGATATTCAGCTTTTGGGGCATGTTTTGATCTAAGAGCAGATGAGTTGATGCTATTGTGTACTGCATGCAGGTGTATGTAGTGGGTGGACTGCAAACCAATATGACAACATATGCCCCCTTCATTGAGACATATGATTCATTGCTTGATCAGTGGGAAGTTCCCGCTCTGCCTGCTGACATTGAGCCCAGAGCCTTTGCTGCTGTCTGCAGTCTGTGACGTGCAGACAGCAATATGCTTGCAGCGTTGTGCTTTTGCCACATCTTGTATGTTCAATTGTGTGATGTGTATGTTATTGTCCCCGCTGTAGCTCAGGTGATTTGCATTCGCGACTTTTGCTCTAGGATAGCAGAATTCAAGACCAAGCTGGCAATAAAAACATGATAGGCTCAGACAGGAATCATGCTGCAACAGCAGAACTCAAACATCTTTCAATGAATTGATGACCACCATTTCTAGATTCATCTCCAAAACTCTGTAGTCAGTAGCAATGTGTAAGCATTTGCACAGCGTTCACACTTTTGAAACATGTCTAAAAATTATGTCTGCATTTGGGCATGCTGCAGTCCACTACCTGACCTTTTGCCACTTGTACAATGCTGCAATACTGCCCCTTTGCGCTTGTGTGCGGCAGCATATAGCAGGGTTGCTCAAATAAATGCTGCAGACCTGCAGTGTTGTGACAAAGAAATGTTTGAGGGTTATAGCTTTTCCTGCAATTGCTGTTTGCCATTTGCAGTGCTTCTGACACTTTTGAGGCGTCTTTGCCTCCTGCCTGAGCCAGATTAGGGCGTCCTCCACCACCTCCCCCACAGATCTTAGCAATACTGCCCACAAACTTGCCAGCCTGTAGTCCCTGACTAACAAGTACGGGACTGAAGGCAGCAACCATGCTGACCTTCTGGGAGTCTGGCGAAGCTATCAAGAAAACTGCTGCAGGATCACCAAGGCTTGCTTGAATCTGAGATGCAGCTTCCTGCATACAGCATGCATGTCTGGTCACACGTCTGCTTACTGACAATCGGACTTAGTGCAGGCTTGCAACTGCAACAGCAGATCAGCACCATGAGTTTTCTACGAAACTGCCTGTGAATGGTACGCTCCCAGTGTGCCTACATCTGATTGACACCAGCTCTGTGCATGAATGCCATGACAGCGCAGGTTAGAATGAAGTCTTGTCCATGTTGCCCAGATACTGGAATTGTTGCTATATCTCATCTCATGGTCCTACTAGTAGGGAACAACTTGGATCAGGCTAGTGTTAGGTTGACAGACAAGCACATGAAGCTACCTGCAGAGACTTAGCATCCATGCCATCTACTTGAGCAGCCAGCAGGCGGGCTCCACTGGGCAGAGTCTCTGCTTTTGTGATCAGCAGCGGCAGCTGTGCCTGTGCAACCTCACTTCTCAAGTCACTGATCTGTTTCTGTGCTGCCTGCAACTCCTTCATCAAGCCTGCAAGCAAGTTGCATTCCTCTATGCACTTACACACCAATGGTGCTGTCTTCAGAGATCTGACTTACGTCTTAGCACTATGCAAGCCTAATGTGTGTGTGCGCAATGCATCAGCAGCATCAGTACTCATGATTGCATATACAGGTTGACTGTGATGAATGCACTGCAACAGCCAACAAGGCAGAGATCAGAGTCACATCTTAACACTTTGCCTGCCTGATGCATGCATAATGCATCAGCAGCATTTGTACACATCTTGACTGTCATGCACGCACTGCAATATCTAACCAGGCAGGTCAATCCCAAACCATTTCCATTTCCATTTCCATGGAACCCGAGTGTTGTGCAGTATATGAGGACAGCATGAAATGCGCTGTCAGGTCAAATGAAGCCCTGCAGGTCAACCTTGGTCACCCAAAATGCCTAAATTTCTGTATCAAACGCTGAGATGTGTGATGCAAGCAGCAACTTTGCTGTATCTCAATCACCCAGCCTGCATATGCAAAGAACACACCTGTGACCCTGGCAGGCAGCTCCTCATTTTTAGCCTTGAGCTGCTGACCAATTGCTCTGACAACCCTATCCAGGGTGTTCATGTGGTCCACAGCAGCAGGGCCGGCCACAGCCTCTACTCTGCGCACTCCAGAGGCAATGCCGCCCTCCGACAGAATCTTGAAGACCCCTATCTGCCCTGTCCTGGTCACATGGGTCCCTCCGCATAGCTCCATCGAAATGCCTGGGATGTCAATTACCCTCACCTCATCCCCATACTGCTCTCCAGCCATGAAGACAGCACCTGCGTGAATGCACAGCGTTAAAGGATCTGCTTGAACACACAGAGCTGAGGAGTGTGCATGTATGCATAGTGTTGACAAATCTGCATGAATGCACAGTCTTCAGGAGTTTGCATGAATGCACAGTCTTGAGGTGTTGGTTCATGCCTTCAAAGTGAGGTACTGACTGCTGTGATAGCAAGACCTGATGTGTGTATGCAGCTTGGTGGCACCAGCGGCTTGGAAGCAAGCTTTCTGAAAGGCACATGGCAAACCCTTGATTGGCATGGATTGCTCGACTGATCTGAAGTGCAGCTTGAGAGCTTCATAGCTTGGTTCTTGCTGAATCAGGCCGTCTCTGAGCGACATGCAAGCAGAGATGCATTGCAGACACACAAAGATGTAGGAAGAGGCAGATGAAGCAGCAGGCACAGACAGTTACATAGCTGCTGTCTTACCTTTCTCCTTGGCTTCCTGTAAGGGAACAACATGCGTAGCAAGGCTGTGGTCTTGCTGGATCCAGCTGTTCACCAGCTCCTCCACCTCATGAACCTCCTCACCACTCATACCTCGCGGCAAGTTGAAATCAAAACGCAGCCTCTGAGTCTGCAGACAAGCAGTCTTCCATTGGGAAGTGCAGACACTTTGTTTGCTGCCTCACACCGCTCCAATCGAATTTGGCAAGCGATGTGGCAAGTGATGTGGCAAGTGATGTGCCAAAGCTGATTATTTCAATGACAGAAAGAGAGATTCCTATGCATAACACCAGGACTGCATAGCCCTTGATGAAGTCGGTGGCCCGTCATGAGAGTGTGCACGGTCAGGAGAAGCATGCCATGAGTAGAGGCACGCTGCACAACAAGTTACTCCACACTTTTGTAAACCAGCATTGCCCTCTTGCATTGAACAGATGCTGTCGACACGGCAATCTACTACTCCTCTGCACAGCAGGGGAGGCACACAAACGGGCTCTTGCTGACAGAAATTCGACATACAGACTGCCTGTGGAGCCGTGTCACAGTGGCAACATGCTGGCGAGGTCATGGGAGTGAGCTGCCATCTGAACCGTATGAAGCGCAGTTAGACTGATCAGGTTTAGATAGACAGGTGCAGGAGCAAACAGGCATGGCTGGCATAGTCACCGTGACAAGGGAGCCCTGCTGAGTGATGTGATCCCCAAGTACAGTCTTGAGCGCCGCCTGTAGCAGGTGGGTGGCTGTATGATTACACCGCGCACGCCGTCTCAGCCCCTCATCCACGCTTGCACTCATCTGCACCAGCAAGCCTTTGAAGATGTTCTATGCAAGCGGATGAAGATGAGCAACATTTCCTTTTTGACTGCCCTTTTTACAGCATCATTAGAGGTCAGCACTTCTCGTTATTTGGCCCAAACTACCAACAACGGGACCCCAGGCTCTTTTTCGAACATAACTCCCACTAGCTTGGTTTTGTCGCACACCACATACACCTGTGCTTTCAAGCCAGGATGTCTGATGAGTCACAACTGGCTCCACACCCCAGACTGTAAGGTATTCAATGAAGCAAGCGACTCCTTTTTGTTTGGCGATGCAACGCTTGACCATACATGAAGTTGTGCAGACACTAGCTGCTGTGAACAGCTTACGTGCTGGTGAACATTTCAACATACCTGCCAGGTTGATGTAGCCGTCGCCTACAATGTACACGCATTTGCGAATGATGCATGCCTGAACAGCTAGGTGTTGCCACAATGGTACTTGCAGATGCGCATGTCAGTGTAACTGCAAATACTGCAACAGCAGACAAGAAGAGCACTAAGGCCGGAACTCACAATACGCGCTCACTCAGTGCTCATGGCTATGACTAACAAGCGTGTGCAGCATGCAGTCCTGCGTGTCGGATGAGTCACACCTGGCTCCACACTCCAGACTCTAAGGTGCATCATAATTATAAATGAAACGTAATCAACATGACGTGTATGAGACATACCTGTTGACCCACAGTCACTTCACCAGCAGTGACGCGCGCTCTGTGAGCAAAGAAGTCACCAGCCATCTTTTGCACATCGCTCACAAGTGCCTCACAAGCTGGGCTAGTTCTATTGGCGGATGAGCTGCTCTCAGCGGTGGCCACCGCTCTCAAGAAACCCTGGTCCCCAACCTGGCCCCCGCTTTCTGCATAGAAGGGGGTCTGGTCCAGGATGATGTCT
>JAABUU010005868.1_pt1 | contig 13468 bp, 20 predicted proteins | sample 5559301 | NCBI WGS metagenome assembly JAABUU01 (sample SAMN10711884, study PRJNA513360) | rock metagenome | isolation source: Antarctica rocks | place: Antarctica: Victoria Land, Richard Nunatak white | reverse complement strand
TTGACTCTCCTTCTGGCCTAGCAGCTCAGTAGACTTAAGGATCTGAGTCTGCAGGCTGTCTAGTAGAATGAGCACATTCTCAGGGGTCTCTGCGCCTGAGAGGCCCTACACAGCATCAATCCATGTCAGTGCCCATCATGCTATCAACATAGAATACTGGCGACTTGGCGTGATGGCAGTCATGCTACCTGCAAGACTTTGTCCCAGACTTCTTGCCGAGACTGTAGTTCAGCCACTTGCAATGAAAGCTGCTCAGCTTGTGTCACCTGCTTCTCTGCTGCCTCAGCCTGCAGATGAGCTGCATGCAGCTGTTCCTGCAGAACCTCTGTATTCCTGTGGCACATTGGACTTTCAGGCACTCAGACATCTCTTCAATCAGTCAGCAAGACTTTAATGTTCAGCACGACCAGGCTGCCATGTTGTGACACTGCAGCTTGGCATTGAACTGAAGCAGAAGGTATACATCCCCAATCTAGATCGTGGTTTCATAAAGGCTGAAATCGGCCTTGAGGTTAAACAGACAGTAAATGGTACCTGACATGATATTTAAGCCGCCTGGCCTCTGCAACGTCAGCACATTGAGCTGCAAGCTCATCACGCAGACTTTGCAGCAGAATGGAGTCATCACTGGGTGCAGCAGAAGCTGTGTCTCCTTGCAACTGCAAAGCTGCCACTTTCTCTTCTGCTTGCAGCCGCTGCTGGTTATGCAACTCAACCTCTTTGGAAACCTCTCTCAGCTGCTGCTGCAATAACTCCAGCTGCTGACTCATAGCCTCAATATGGTTTTGCTGCCTCCTACTCTGGGTTGTGCTTTGCTGTTCAGCTTCCTGTGCATTGTGCTGCGCCAGCTGGAGATCATTCTGAAGCTGTTGAAGCTGCCGTCTATGACTTGCAGCAGCGTCTGCAGCTTGTGACTTTGTGATATTTGCTTCAGACGTTGACAGCTGCGCCTGCTCCTCAGCTTGAGTCTGCATCAACACTCATGTTGCTAGTCTGTCAAGTCTCTGACATGCAGAGTCTAGTGCAGATGGCAGCCGCCACAGGCGCACCTTTGCATCCTCTGTATGTCTCAGGTCCCTCCGCAAGGACAATATCTTCTGTTCAGCCTGCGACAACTGCTTCTCTGTATCAAGCCTTTCCTTACTGCGCTGACTGTTTAGAAAGTCTCTTTCTCCTTGGATAGTGGCAAGGCGCTGAGCATCTGTCTGAGTGGTGCTCTTGGCTTGTTCAAGCTGCTGGCTCAAATTGGCTATCTCTGCTTGTGAAAGCTTCAGCTCGGCTTCGAGTTCCTGTATCTTTGAGCCTTTGTTTGCCAGGTACTGCAGTGCATCAGCTGGCTGAGTGATGCCTGCTCGGCCTGTATATGCTGTACTAGGTCGTCCTGCTGTGACTGTACCCAGAGGAGGCCGTGCTGACAGGCCTGTGCTGTGTCGTCTGTGCCCAGCATTGGCGACGGCAGGTTGTCGTTTCGCATCCGCTGTACCCAAAGCCTGTTGCAGCAATCATATGGTCTGAACATGCAGATCGAAGGCCACATATGTAGCGTCCTTCTGCCCGTTGTGTGGACCCCCTGGTGTTTTACCTGTTTTTCCTGATCTTCACCGCCGTCCAACCTGCGCTTCTTGGCCGTTTGTTCTGCAGCTATTGCTAGATCTTGTCTTAGATCTCGTGGCTTAGCAGCAGACGGTTGATCCACACGATCCACGGGAAGCGACATCTTGCCAGTTTCGTCTTGCACTCACTGCGGACAGAGGCAATTGGGCTGACTTTCTCAGCTAATGTTGTGTCCTTTGACTGATACCACATGCATTTGTATAGCAGTCTGTATCTCAGAGTACAATTGTGAGAAATTGTGGTCTGGTCAACATAACCAACATAACTGGAACAATGCAGGCTGATCCTCCTGCATGCATGTCAGTCACCCAGCACCAGTCAAGCAGAGAAGACTGAATGATGTATGTGACGCAGGAGAGACAATGGTCTTCCTTTTGATGAAGACCTGCTATACCTCCGGATAGAGAGCGGAGATCCCACTGTCCTTGGCAGCAAATGGGAGAACAGTTTGTACATAGCTGCTGGCCCAGACCCCTTCATCCTTATAGAAAAGGCAGTGGCTGCAGCAGCGCAACTCTCAGGTGGTGCTCAGCAGAGACAGGACAAGCAGCAGCCTGACTCGCTCGACTGGTTTGGGTGGTGTACATGGGACGCCTACTACAGCAAAGTGTCTGCCAGAGGTATATACTGTTCATGCCTATGCAGCAATGACTGTGCCATCTTGAACGCTGAAAACATACTGTGTCAGCAAAGCAATATTGCATACTCATGCAACCAGAGCAAGGCATTGCTTCCTAGGACTACCTGCAAAAATTGAATCATTGCACATTCCTCAAATCCAGCAAACAGCGTGCCTTGGTTTTGTGCAGTAGCCAAATGCTCCTTGGCCTGAACTCCAAATCTTGACTGAATTTTGTTGCATTCAGCATGACAGCAAGGTGAGCATGGTCTGCATACAGGGCTACATGAGGGCTTGAAGACCCTATCAGATGGTGGGACGCCACCAAAGCTGCTGATCATTGATGATGGTTGGCAATGCACAGATGTGGATTTGCCCCTGCGCAAGCCCATGACAAGCCGCATGCTGATGATAGAGGAAATGCGTGAAAGCATGGAGGGCACTCAGGATGAGTTTATTGACGCCGAGCTTGAGTGGCTGGCCAGAGGAGCCAAAGATTTGCCCCCCTCTAGCTCTGCTGGTAAAGTGCTCAGCCATGTGTTGGCGACTGATTGATTGCAGCATGCTGGTTCTGCAGTGTGATCAAATGCCATCTGATCTGCCACTCAACAGCTGTGAACACACTCGCAATCTTGCGTTCTGCTACAACTGAATTGTCTCAGCGGTCAATGCTTCTGAAACGAGGAGTGACAACAAATGAAAACAATGAGTGAAACATGTTTGACTCTGCAATCTATGCACGGAGTTCTTGGTCATGCATTCATGTATAGGATGCAAGGATTGATCCATTTTTGGGGGCTGTGTTTGAAGCAGAGGGGCATCTGGATTGCAGGATCTGCTTTGCAAAATCTGTCTGCTGATGAGGAGGTGCTAGAGAAGGAGTACGAGGGCATTCCCCGCCTCAAGTCTACCCTCAAGATCAAGAGCAAGCCCAAGACCAAGCACCAGAAAGGCACCTACCGCCGAGGCCGCAGACCTGAGAAATCAGGCCCTGTCTCAAACAACCCCAGCATTCTTGGCGCTAGTGCAAGCACCACAGGCTTCCAGTCTGAGGCCTTTGACCTGGATTTGACAGATCAGCAAAGCTGGGATGAGCAGCAGATGTCGAGCATGAGCGGAGATTTTTTGGAAGGATCTGTTTTGGCGCCTTCTCAAGCACAGCAAGACCAATACGAGTCACGGTCCGCTGAAGCTTCCAGCTCAGCTGCTTTGTCAAGGAGAACTCAGCCCGGCAATGGCGTGAGCAATGCTGGTTCAACCGACAGTGAAAGGTCTGCACAGAGGGGAAGTGAGGAGGGGCGAGGTCAGGGTGAGTGGGAGGGATCTGATGCAAGCAGCAGCAGGCAGAGCGCCAGTAACACATTGGCAACAAGGGATGCAGGGGAGCAGGCAGCTGCTCGCGTGCAGGAGCCTATATCTGAAGAACAGCAGGGCTACTCCCTCATGTGGTAGGCCCACACTTGACTAATGCTGACCAATTGGAGTTTGAACACATTGAAACTTCACACTCAGCCATCTGAACATCTGCCACCTTTGGAGTTATGTAACTCATGTTGTTAACCCCTGACTGCAATATTTGTCAAACACCAGTCTGGCAGCCAGATGAAGGACGAAGTTTGCTGCCTAGTATCAAACAATGTTAAGATGGTTGTCATCTTGTGTCAATTCTGCAGCAGAATTACTTTTGTCCTGCGGTGTGTCGGCTACTCATGTGTAGCAGCCAGGCTACTGTTTGATAAAGCTGAGAAGTTGTGCAGGTTGGTGTCTGCTGTGACACAGCGAGTGGCAGGAGGCATCATAGGCCTGCTTGAGGCAGTGCTGCTCAAGTTCTACCAGTATGTGGTGGACCCAGCAGAGCCTGGCACCTGGCCCATTCGCTTCTTCACCTGGGCCGCCACTGGCCCCATCAAGTAGGCCCATGTCTACATACTGTTCAGCTTCCATTTGCATCGCTGTCTGCTATGCACGCTGATGTCTACGAGCTTGCTTTCCTTTGCATGAACGTCTCTCAATGAAGCTGGCACATCAGCTTTGAACTGGCTGACGCACAATTGAGGATGAGAGATGCCTACTGCATGGCTGCAACAAAGACACATGCCACCATTTGTTGAGAGTGTGCTTTTCAGCCATCTCACTGTCCATGTATACAGCAAGAATCTGCCTCAGTCCTTGCCTGCTGTAATGGCATCTCCTGTACGGCTAACATGTAACTGCTGTTTGCTGAAGTCTGCAACAAAGCAATGGTTAGCATAGCACGTTCTGGTCAATTGCAACCGTGTGTGGGCCTGATGTCACAGACTGTGAGCATCTCAGCATTGTTGGACTGCTGCAGGTCAAACCTGTTAGAGTTCTACGCGTCATCGGGAGACTTCACACGTAGGCTCACATCTGTCAAGGCCAATGGCAAGTTCTCATCCCCAAGTGCTGGTGCTCAGGATTACTGGACGGTGAGACGTCAATACTCAGGCGCGCTAGTCATCGGGTAGCATGGATCACACAGCCTTGGCTGCTGCAACCTTGTCCTTTGCGCATATGTAAGCTGCATGAGACAGCAGTTTCCTGCAGACAAGTGCTTGCTAGTATTGCAGGCATGCATTCAGCCAGCACATGCACAAAGCTGCTCTCATGTGCCTGCGCCCACCTGAAAGATGCAGCATTGCATTCACATAGCAGTGCCTGTTACTTCAAGCCAGTTGCGTTTGACAAGTGTTCTGTGTCGTTGTTTGCAGGAGGAGCCAGAGAGGCTTGGGGATGTGGTGGCATCTTTACGTCAGCTGTGGGGCTTGAAGCACATCTACTGCTGGCACGGCCTTGCAGCCTACTGGAGCGGCGTTGCCACAGGTCAGCCGCCCTCGCATTAATGTTGTCTGCTGGCAACTGCATCCCATGACAATCAATGCTGGGCTGCTACCTCAAACATGCTACTTGTGGACAGGAATGCAACAGAGTAGCCCCATAAGTGGCCGCATAAGGACACAACTCGACTGGGGAGGCCATTGTCTGCTCTTTCTACCCTTTTGGCTGTCTCATTGCCAAGACTGATGTGCTGCTGATCCACTTGGCAAAGCACATTGTTCCATGTCACTTTGAAGGCCCATCATTGACTGCTGACGCTCTGACAAAGCATGTGAGCTGGTGTGCATGCAGGCAAGGATGAGGCTGGTGTAGCTAAGTATGATGCACGCATCATGCATGCCATTCCCACCCCAGGGCTGGCTGAAGTGGAGCCCAGCATGAACTGGAACCCCTCTGTAGTAGCTGGCATAGGAGTCGTTGCTAATCCTGCTACACTGTACAATGACATGCACTCCTACCTGGCTGCCTCAGGTGTGACAGAACGCTGCTTGTTTCGGCTGTGCTGCTAGTTGGTGCAGCCCTTGATCTTGTTTTGCCAGGTTGTTCAGCGTTGACGGCATGCGTGTTACAAAAGGGTAAGCATTGGCTATGTGTAAGCGACTATGGGCATGTACACAGACCTCTGTGCGTTGAGTGCCAAAGAGTTCAGTCCTGTCATATCTGCCTGGCGCACCTACTTGGCTGTGTTGATGTCTAGCAAGAGGCATAGTGATGTGTGTATGGCAAAATCCGTTTTTGAGCTCTTTCACAGCTGCTGCTGAAGTTCAGCGACACCATTGTGCTTTGCAGCCAGTGCTTGGGAGTGTAGTCACACACAGCTTGTAATGTATGCATGGCCTTCAAGCAGTCATGGCTGCTGCAGGTATCACTGGCGTCAAGGTGGACTGTCAAGCTGGTGTAGGGCTGATTGGCAGTGCCATGGGTGGAGGGCCAGCTGTAGCCCAGCAGTACCATCTGGCCCTGGAGGAGTCCATCAGGCAGCACTTTCCTACCAATGACTGCATCAACTGCATGTGTCACTCCACTGAAAACTTCTACAGGCAAGTCATCAACTGCTTCATTGAAACAGCCTTGCTGCCATTTGCTTGGCAGACTTTGGCAGTCCCACAACCGTACAAATGTAAGCAGTCAGCCAGTACTGTTACCTGTTTTCAACAGCTGTCAGTTTCCACGTACAATGCCTGGCAGGTGGTTTGGCGCAGCAGTGCCTTGCATGTTGAGTCTTTCCAATTCCACACATGTGACCTTGAATGGCATCCATAAATCATCCGATCATGGGCTGATTGTCACAGGTTCAGTGACACAGCGGTAGCACGTGTGTCAGATGACTTCTACCCCCGGGACCCGGCCTCCAGCAGCCCCCACCTGGCAGCCTGCTCCTACAACTCCCTCCTCATGGGTGTCCTCATCCAGCCTGACTGGGATATGTTCCACAGGTAAATTCCAGCAGCATACTAGCACATGCAGACGCACGTCCAGATCTGCCCTGCTGCTGTTCAGAATGCCGATTGCTGGGCTACAATATTGCAGTGACGCATCCAGGATGTTGTGCATTGCCCTGTGCATATGTGTGAGGCTTTGAGGGGCAAAGAATAGCTCACTGGTGCAATTTTGAGAATTGGGCTTGTGTCAGGGCCAGCGCAGTGTGCAGTCCAATACAGACATCTGCGACAGTCTTGCCTCGGTACCTTTGCTCTCCTGACTCTGTCACGCCAAAACCCTGCTGCAATTCGCAAAAGCAAGCAAGCCATAACTGGGTGGAAATGTGCATATGGTATAAATACTGACCTGACTATAATGAAAGCCGTAACTGCACAGAAAGTTCCCAATTATGCTTCTGAACATGCGTGTGTACATGCTGGCAATATGGGCTATATATTTTAAGATACATGGCCTCTCAATTACTGTGCCACTGCAGCAAGCATCCAGCAGCCGCAGTCCATGCAGCAGCAAGGGCAGTGAGTGGGGCTGCCGTGTATGTGTCTGACAGCCCTGGCAAGCATGACTTTGACATCCTCAAGCAGCTGGTCCTGCCTGATGGCTCAGTGTTGAGGGCGCTGCTGCCGGGCCGGCCCACCCTGGACTGCCTCTTTGTAGACCCCTTGCGGGACGCACAAAGCCTTCTCAAGGTATGGGTACTGCCAGCAAACCCTGACTTTGATCATCTGGCATGGTCCTCCTGGGGACTGTGCACAAATTATTTTGTTTGTCGCATGGTTACAGGCACCTCAGTGACACACTTGGCCTTTACACACACTTGACTTGGCTTTTGAGCACATGCATGGCAAGTGTGGCTGATGTCACAACAGGACTAAAGGGGTCAAGCTCTGAACAGGCAGGACACTGTTGTACACAGTCAGGGTTCAGGGTCAGGGTTCAGGGTCAAGGTGTAGGTTTTGGGGTTATTCTTTGGGCTGTTCTTGTGATGGCCACATATGCTTGCAGGTGTGGAACATGAACAAGTACAGTGGTGTGGTTGGTGTCTTCAACATTCAGGGCTCCTCGTGGTCAAGGACGCGCCGCCAATTCATCATTCATGACAACTCACCTCCGCCTTTGACCACTGTAGTCAGACCAGCCGACATTCCTCTCTTCTCAACCAGTCAAGCACCAGATGAAGAGCCGACTTCAGGCAGCAATGGTGATCAGTCTGCAAGCAGCAGCAGCAGCAGCAACAATGGAGGCAGCAGTGCACAGCAGTTTGCTGTATACAGCAATGCTACTGCTGACATGAGTGTGTTGGGTTTGGAAGATGAAATACCAGTCTCGCTACCAGGTAGCTTGGCAATCAAACTTTCTCTTTCCATGCATGTCATGTGAAACTCATTGTTCAAGGTGGCTGACTGCACGCTTTGTAGCAGTGCTACATGTAAGGTGTTCCACTCTGCAGCGCTACACGTTGCTCTCTTGCTCATTCTGCAATGCTACATGAATTTGCAAATGTCAGTCCTGCACTGATTGGCCTGCAAAAAGTACTTTCAAGGGTTGAGGTATATGATGTCTGGAGCTGTTGTCCCTCAGGTTGTCCTCCTCACTGGTCTGCAGGTGGAACAAGTGCAGTGCTCACAGTTGCTCCAGTGATACAGCATCAGGGCCTCAAAGTAGCTGTCATTGGCCTGGTCAATATGCTCAACAGTGGTGGTGCCATTCTTGGCTGCAAGTTGCAGTCAGTCACTGGCACCACAAGTACTGATCAGTCCAGATTGCGGTCTGGCAATGGCAGCAGCCGCAGCACAGAATGCAAGCTTGATCTTGTGATCAAAGGTCATGGCACACTGATGCTGTACTGCAATGATCGCCCGCAGTCTGTGAGTGCCGACCTTGGTGGTTTCCCTTTTGACTACGATTCAGCAACAGGCCGGCTGACAGTGTCCTTGACAGGGGAGCACTTGCAGCAGCAGGTTGTGCTCAGGTGGTGAGGGGTGTGGTGCAGTAGATATTTGATTAAGTCGATTTGTTTGGTGAGGGAGGTGAAGTTGGCAGCTCTGAGAGTGAGTTTTGGCCTTGTTTCATCATCATTCACTTATGCTGTTTGGCTGCTTAACTTTCGTAGTTGTATCACAAAGCGTTGTTTGATGCAGTGAGCAAGGTTTTCTTGTGTGTTGTGCGTTGCATGAGGGATTGTCCTTACATATAGCATACAGCAATGTTGTATGTCAGCCTGCATACAGTAGCATTGTGTGTTGTTCATTCTTGCATGTCGTCACAAGCTGCTACTTGTGCTGGAGAGTGCATGACTGTTTGATGAGGATGTTGGTGATTGTCATTGGGCATCTGACAATGACACAGCGCTCTTGCTGCAAATTGTCAAACTGTATGTAGCTTCCAGTAGCAGTAACTTGCTCTGTACGCCGTAATTTGGTCCAAGCAGTGGCACAAAACAATATGCTCAGCGAAAGCAATGCGTTGCATTTATAAAAGACACCAAGGTGCCGAAGGCGTTGACTGACAGAAATTCAGCATGTCAAGCGTGAAAGTAACCATCAAGCTACCTCTGGCGGTGATAAGTTTCAGGCAGAAATAGAGGCCTCATCAACAATCCGAGAGTTGAAGGAGGAGGTTGCGCGCAAATGCGATACAGCTGCCGACCAACAGCGGTTGATTTACAAGGGACAAGTTTTGAAGGACGACAGAACAGTCGATAGCTACGGTAAGTTGGCAGAATGACCCCAAGACGTTGATCGGCAACCTTGTCGACAACGACTGACGACGTTATTTGCGATAGGCATTCAGAGTGAACACGTCCTACATATGGTGAAGGGCCGAGCTCAGGGATCAACAGCAAGGTTCGTCTTCCCTGAGTATGCAAGGTCACTGCTTTTTTGTGTCACTGCATACATATGGGACATGCATGGACAGCACCGTGACTGACATATGGTGCCACTGCTGTGCAGCACTACTAGCTCTAGCGCAGCAGCATCTGCACCTCCAAGCTCAGGGGCTGCTTCATCAGCACCTATGGGGTCAGGAGGGGATTTAGGTCTTGGTGGTCTGGTGAGGCTGGACCCCTGTATGCCAGTCTTACTTTTTTGTACACTATGTAGTAGCAGCGGCTTGCAAGTACAGTCATGGACCGCGTCAAACTGCAATTTGCCAGAATTGCTCCTTGTCAGACTGCAAAGTATTGTCTATGGGGCTGTGTGGCATGCATTGATTGCTCCAATCGCAGGGCCTGGGTGGTATGAACATGGCAAACCCTGAGCAAATGCAGCAGGCTATGAGCCAGATGATGAACAATCCAATGATGCAGAGTGTGCTGAATGATCCAGAAATGTTGAGAAACATGTTTTCAAGCAATCCTGCCATACAACAGGTATGCATGAGCTCATCACAAAGGCTGTGTTGCCTGTAGGCTTTTACATTGAACGCTGCTTACATCGCTGAACAACAAGGATAACTAACTTAGCTGAAATATTATTTCTTGTTTTTGCAGCTTATGGACCGCAACCCAGAGTTTGCACAGGTCCTAAACAACCCACAACAGCTTCAGGAGGCCATGCAGGCAGCATCAAACCCGGTGAGTGCTGCGGCATGTTGCAAGGCACCTTAGTCTATTGGGTCAGCATAGCTGCAGAACTGGCATTCTGTCAATCTAGCTTCTCACTGGCACGCTGCCTCTGTGCAAGGTGTATGTCTGTCCTAGGCCTTGCAAGACTCCAAGTGCATTGTCAATGCAACATGCCAAGGCTCCACGCACTTCTCTGCCTCAGCGTTGTCTCCGCTGATCATTTCTTGAGGCTGGCGCAGCTGCCTCTTACTCCTCTCTGCTCTGTGCGTGCAATCAAGCAATAATACTGGTTGGTCCCTTCTGCGGCGCAGGCCCTTATGAGAGAGCAGATGAGGAGTCAGGACAGGACCATGGCTAACATTGAGTCACACCCGGAGGGCTTCAATGCTCTGAGGCGCATGTATGAGAACTTCCAGGAGCCCCTCATGGATGCTGCTACTGGACAAGGCAACAGCCAGCAAGACCCTCTTGCTGCTTTGCTTGGTGGTGCAGCTGCAGGCGGAAATGCCTCGACAGGCAAGCTGACCTGTGCCAACTCACAGTTCACCCCTGCCTTACGCTTGTCAGACTTGCAAGTTGATCCTGAGGGTTTGAACTTGTAGGATAATGTTATCAGATGCATTTGGCTGCGGTCTTGCACCCAGACCTGTCAGGGAAGCAGCCACAATTGCATTGCCCTGTCGCAAGATCTAGCCTTTACAATGTAGTCAAAGACTTGTGGTCTAGATCTGATCTGCCTGTCATGACTTGCAAGCCCTCCAACCACACATCCCAGTAGCACCTTAGACGCTTGCTGATGTTGTCAATGCGTATACAGCATGCTCAAAGAGACACTCTTCATACACTGTTGTCTTTGCAACACCCCACGCATGATATACAGGAGGTGCAGCATCAACACCAAGCAGCACAGATACTGCAGCATCCAGTGCCCCCAACACAGCACCCCTACCCAACCCTTGGGCTCCTAGCTCTGGAGGCAATGCAGGGGCTGCAGCTGCAGGTGTGACCCACCTCCTTCTCTGTGTGTCTGTCATGCATGGGCATGGTCATACTGCATGTGGGCACTTATGTACCGCATTGAGTTGATTTTGCATTAGTCATGCACACCTGTGCAGATGCTTTCGTTGCACCTGCATGCAAGACTTATGTGACAGCATCACAGCAGAGCATCAAACATTAATATGCAGTGCATAACAGCCATGGCAGTACCTGCCATATGCACCTTTGATTGTATGCTTGGTGATGCAGGTATTGGAGGACTAGCTGGTCTTGGTGGTCTGGGAGGTATGGAGGGTCTTGCTGGTGAGTCATCTGCCTGATGTCATCAATGCTCAGCTTGCTCACCTCAGACGTTGCTAGATTTTGTGCTGAATTGCGGCTGTGGCATGACTCGCACCTTGCATGCAACCTCAAAATAAAGTTTGTACCAGCACCTCCCAAGTTGCTGGGCTACTGCCTACTAATCCCGGTTGGTTCAGGTCAAGAAGATACTGCTGGTGTAGAAACCAACCTGCCCGCTGACGTGTCAGCAGCATACCTGACTTGCTTGTGACACAAGCAAATGGGCTGTGCCCTTACGCAGTCTAGATGTGTTCAGGGCTTGGTGGGATGGGGGGTGCAGGGGGCGGGGCCCCTGACATGGGGGCCATGCTGCAGATGCTGCAGCAGCCTGGGGTGCAGCAGGCCCTGCAGGGCGTCCTGTCCAACCCACAGATGATGCAGACCATGATGAACGCCAACCCCCAGATGCGTGCCATGATGGAACAGAACCCTCAAGTCAGGTGAGCTGGAAATATGTGCGCCAGTCCAGCAATACCTTTGAAAAGCACAGCTCAGAGAATGCTGCAACATCGCGAGCACAGTGTTTCCTGCACATCTTGCAGAGGAAGGCGCATACAGCCTGCAGTCAGAAGTGAGCCGTCACTTTCCCCTGCCTAGCTAGGTTTGCTTCACTTCACAGCTGTTATGAATCCTTCGGCATTTAGACTGTCCTGGAAGCTCTTTTGTCTGGCCCACTTTCAGACTGTCAGGGGGCATTTTTGTTCACAGTTTGAACAATTAAGTGAATGCAACTGACGGCTTACAATGACACAATCAACGGCGTCAGTCAGGTTGTTTGTCACAACCAGGAGTGCACTAGGACACTACTGAGGACACTGGTGAGACATGTGCAGATGGTGAGACATGACGTGCAGGGAGGTGATGAACAACCCAGAGCAGATGCGACAGATGCTGAACCCTCAGAACATGCAGGCCATGATCCAGATGCAGCAGGCAGTGCAGCAGCTGCAAGGCAGTGGCCTTGTTCCCCCTGGGGCAGGCGGCCTGCCAGGGCTGGGTGGTGCTGGTGGGGACATGGCAGGATTGGCAGCACTGCTTGGTGGTGGTGGAGGAGGCTTTGGTGGTCTTGGTGGTGGTGGTGGGGGGGTGCCTCCTGTAGCAGACCCAGAGACTGCCTATGCGTCACAATTGACTCAGCTGCAGGTAGGCATCAAGTCCACATTCCATCAAGTTATTGGTTGACTTGTATTTGCTGGTTTGTTGCAAACGAGGGACTCAGCTTCCTAATGACTTCAATCTGTAGGAAATTCGTCCCTGTGTCTTCACCTAGCTTACATGAAAAACACGAACAGTGCAGGGTGTGGCATTTTGCAGTAATAGTTGGGTCTTAAGTGCATATGGGTTAATCGAGGCATTTGCAATTTGACGAAAACCATTGATTCTTATTTGCAGGACATGGGTTTTGGTGACCGTCCAGCCAACATCAGGGCGCTCCAAGCTGTCAGTGGAAATGTCAATGCTGCCGTAGAACGCCTTTTGTCTGGACTGTGATTCTGTTTCAACTTGGTAAAAGGATCATGAGACATTTGCAAGCCGCCAGCAATATGGCTAACGCATTCGGGTATCACTTGACCCTGATACTAGCCTTGATTTAATCTGCTTGCTGATGCAAATGGTGTATCGGCGCGTACTTTGTCGTACTTTGCATCAGGCCGCAATAACAACAGCCTCATTAGCAATGCTTTTATCTATGAAGAGCAAAATCAGCAGTCAATTACGTGGCACTCAATAGCACGCATACGTGCAGTGCGCAACACCATCATTACCATTTGTGTCCTGTACTTCTGAAGGTTGTGTACTGAGAAGAACCGAAGAGGTGACAACTTGTATCAAGGTAAGGGCATAATGCGGTGACCAACGCCAGTGAACGTGGTATCTGTGTTCACCATGCGGTTGCCGGCATGCATACTCGTGCTTGAGTGCCAACTGCGCGTGAAACGTTCTCGTTGCGTGAAGTCTGATTTTGCTACTGATTTGAACAACTGCGATCCGAGAGCATTTGAGTCCCCTTGTCAGCTGCTATGCGTATG